>Ga0114974_10000456_pt1 | contig 34447 bp, 34 predicted proteins | sample S_130206_EF_Meta_FD_87318 | JGI IMG/M metagenome (GOLD analysis project Ga0114974, IMG submission 87318) | Freshwater microbial communities from Lake Simoncouche, Canada to study carbon cycling - S_130206_EF_MetaG | ecosystem: Environmental > Aquatic > Freshwater > Lake | place: Lake... | reverse complement strand
TGCCTTCAATGAGATCATTCAAAAATTCAACTTCTCCAACATTTGTTAATACAGAAGGAGTCCTTCAGTTAGAATATGTTTCTAAAGGTGGTGATCCTGAATCAAGTCCAGCTTTTCTTTACACATTTGGTGATGGTCTTGGTACAACTTGTGTAGGTTACTTTATGCCTTATGTGATTAATAATGATAATGGTAGACCAGTTGAAGTTCCACCAGCTATGTTCGCTGCTACAACTTATATGAGAAAAAAACTATCTAATAGTTCAGCAATAACTCCTTGGACTATTGCTGCTGGTGTTACTAATGGTAGAATCACTAATATCGCTGGTCTTGAAATGGATTTCACACCATCTGATATTGAATTTATAAATCAAGCTCAAATGAATCCAATTGTGTTCAAGAGAAATAGAGGTTATGTTATTGAGACTGAAAATACAGCTCAAACACTTTATAAATCAGCTCTTTCTTACATTCATGTTAGAGAGGTGTTAATTGAACTTGAAAGAGAATTATCAAGAATGTTATTAGACTTCCAATGGAAATTTAATACAGCTGATATTAGAGCAGAAATTAAACTTAGAGCAGATGTTATCTGTGAAACTTATGTAAGTAGAAATGGTTTATACAACTACTTCAATAAAATTGATGAAGAAAACAACACTCCTGATGTTATTGATAATCAAATTGGTGTTCTTGACACTTATGTTGAACCAATTAAGGGTATGGGTATCATTGTAAATAACATTACAATACTTAGAACTGGAGCAATCAGTGCAGGTGGATTCATTAACGGATAATAATTAAATACTTAAAAAACCCAGATAGAAATATCTGGGTTTTTTTGTTAAACAAAGATAGGTGTATTTAATATATATGTTAAACAATATGTAATATGAATTTAGAAGTATTTAATATACCAGATTCTTCCGGGCGTATGTCAAAGGAATCATTTATTCTTAAAAACTATAAAGAGGAATATGATTATATAGTGGATTATTGTGATGATAATAATTTATTAAACATATCATTTAAAGAAAAAGTTTATTTAACTCTAAATAATTTAGAAAGTATACCTGTTTGTAAAAATATAAATTGTAAAAACAGTGTAAATTTTAAAAATTCAACAATTGGATATCTTGATTATTGTAGTAGAAGATGTGTATCATCTGATCCAAATATGATTAAGACGAAAGAGGAAAAATCTTTGAAAAAGTTTGGAACAAAATCACCCGCTCAATCTAAAGTGGTTAAGGACAAGTCTAGTAAAACTAATCAAGAAAAATATGGACACAACTCTGCTATGTGTCTTATAGAAACACAGAATAAATCTAAGAATACTTTATTAAAAAATTACGGAGTTAGTAATCCAAGTGAATCAAAAGAACTCTTGGAGAAAAGAATAGAATCGTTTAAACTAAGTAACTACAAAGAGACATATAGAAATACATCATTGGAGAAATATGGTGTTGAACATCCATGGATGAATAAAGATGTACATAAAAAAACAATAGATTTTTTCTATGCTTCTTATAGAAGTAGAATAGTAAGTAAAATTGATATTACAAAATTTAAATTTATAGGATTTAAAAAAGGAATATCAACTAGTTTGGTATTTAATTGTTTTGAATGTTCTAATGAGTTTGATATATTAACATATCAGTTTTATTATAGAACAAATAGTGGAGTAAATATATGTACAAATTGTTTCCCTATATCCGAAAATGCGTCTATTTCACAAATAGAATTATATAATTTCATTACTAATAACTATAGTGGTGAAGTTTTATTAGATTGTAAAAATATAATTAATCCACATGAAATAGATATTTATTTACCAGAATTAAAAATAGGATTTGAGTTTAATGGTGTTTGGTGGCATTCTGAGAAATTTAAAAATGAAAATTATCATTTGAAGAAATATGAATTATCAAATTTGAATAATGTGAGTCTAATAACAATCTGGGAAGATGACTGGGTAACAAATAGAGAGATATGTGAGTCATTTGTTTTAAATAAGTTACGAAAAACTTCAAATAGAATATATGCCAGAAAATGTGAAATAAAAGAAATATCTTATAATGATTCAAAAGAATTTTTAGACAGTAATCATTTACAAGGAGATTGTAAGTCATCTATAAGAATTGGACTATTTAACAATAATGAATTGATTAGTCTGATGACATTTTCTAAACTACGCCTGCCTTTACAAAGACATGAAAAGAATAGAAATAAAGATAAACATTATGAATTAACTAGATTTTGTAATAAAATAAATACTAGTGTTGTTGGAGGGGCTTCTAAGCTGATGAAATATTTTATTACTAAATATAATCCTATTCAAGTGGAAACATATTCAGATAATTTAATTTCAAATGGTGATCTATATGAAACATTAGGATTTGAATATTCACATACATCAAAACCAGGATATTGGTATGTAATTGATGGCATAAGAGAACATAGATTCAATTGGAGAAAGCAAAAATTGATAAAAATGGGATATGATGTTAATAAAACTGAAGAGGAGATAATGTCGGAGTTGGGACACTATAGAATATATAATGCTGGTAATAAAAAGTGGATTTATAAAGTTTAAACTTTTACTAATATTATACTATAAGAGAGAGAGCAGATCGCTTAATATATAAAAAAAATATAATAATTTTTATGAGTGATAATAATAAAAAAGATATGTCAGAAGAAGAATATCTAAAAAAACATTTAGAAAGCGTTGATAATCAACAACAATCTAATTCAGATACACCATTTGTTAAACCTACTGTAGAGACAGCTAAATCTGCTGACCTACACTACTTTAACTTTGATATAAAAGAAATGCCTTGTGGTAAATATTATCCAACTGGTACTGTTGTTATGGTTAGACCGGCACAAGTAAAAGAAATTCAATCATACTCAATGGTTGATGATAATAACTTTTATGATATTGTAGAAAAAATGAATGATATGTTACAATCTTGTGTTAGACTAAAATATCCTGATGGTAAGGTTACTTCATTTTTAGAAATTAAAGACCAAGACCGTTTATTTCTAATCTTTATGATTAGAGAATTAACATTTCAACAAGGTAATTCATTAGCTGTTAATGCTAGATGTTCTTGTGGTAATGATATGCAGATTGAAATGAAGAGAGATAATTTTGTATTTCATGAATTTGATGAGAAATTAGAAAGATTTTTTGATTTATCAACAAAATCATTTAAATTCAAAGTTCAAAATGGTAAAGATTATGAAATTTCACCACCTTGTATTGGTATTCAAAAATCATTTACTGATTATATCATTAAAGAAAATAATGAAAAAAGAACTCCTAATTTGGCTTTCTTAAAAATTATTCCATTTATGTTGAATGGTAGATCCTCTATCACAATTGATGGTATTAAAGCAAAACTTCAAGATTTTGAAAGAATAGATGATATTTCTTTTCAATTTCTTAACGCAGCTGTTGGTAAAATGACATTTGGGTTAAAAGAATTGAAGAAAACTTGTAGCTGTGGTTTGGAGGTCCGCAGCGAAATGACATTTCCCAACGGAGCGTCAGGTATTTTCGTTGTTCATGATGCCTTTGAAGCATATATTAAAGAATAAGTTACTTTTACAGAAACACTTTAATACTCAAGAAGTTTCAATGGATGAATGGCCTTATTGGTTATTAGAAGAAAATATTAAAATAGTTAATGAAATCATAGACGAAGAAGAAAAACAAAAGAAAAAGGATGAAGATAAACAACAAGCAGGAATGCCTAACTTTAATCCTGGATCAATGATGAAAAACGCTTCAAGTATGATGAGTGGTATGAAAAAATAAAAAAAGAGAGACATTTGTCTCTCTTTTTTTATTTAAATATTTACTATTAGTATCCAGAAATAAGTGGAGGATTAATAGAGAAGTTATTATCAATGTATTCATCAATCCAGTAATCTGCTATGAAGTCAGCATCACATGACCAGATATCATTTCCTTCCCATTTAAGAGAAATACCAGCTACTGATTTAATTTGACAGTTTTGGAAAGTTACCCTTCTAAGAACAAATCCTTTTTTATCATGTTGATTCACAATAATAGTTCCAATAATATCACTTTTATAATGTAAGTAACCAGTTTGAGAATTCCAAACTAAATCATACCATGATTTTAATGAGTTCCAGTTTTCCATTGAACCTCCTTGATTAACATTAACTTGAAAGTTAATTTTGAATTCAACAGTTGTCTTAGCAGGACCAGCAGCCATAAAAGCTCTAGTTGAATACTTGAATCTTTGTTCTTTAGTTTCAATTGCTTCTGTTAAGTTTACATCAATCGATGTTGCGTTTTCTAATAGCAATAAAGTATTTCTACCTTGTGCTTGTAATAGAGTCGGTAATACAAATGTTATTTCAAACAAATTAGTATATACTGGTTCCTCTGGTGACGTACCTGGTCCACCTGGTGAACCTACGTTTGAGATATTCGTAAAATGTGGTAATGGCATATCTTTTTTAATTATTTTTTATAAATTATATATTATTACTCACATTGTCTTTATGTCCATTTATTATAATTATGTTGTGAAAAATGCCATTTCCACCTTTTAATAAATAGATTATGAATTGTAACTATAGATTTTGTAATAAAGATATTAAATGGGGTAGACCTGATAGAAGGTTTTGTAATAAAAATTGCAAGTCAAGGGAAAATGCCATAATAAAAGAATTAAAGTCACTTAGGAGAAGAAATAGGAGAAACAAAGATTTTGTTGAAAAATCAAATATTAAACACAATTATAAATACAATTATGAGCTAACACTTTATGAAAATTGTAGAAGTAAAGTTAAAATAGTGTGTCCAATACACGGAGAATTTGAGCAAACACCAAATGCTCATTTATACTCTGGTAGCGGTTGTGAAAAATGTGCTAGAGAAGCTAGAAGAAAAGAAACAATACTATAATAATCCTAATTTTTAATATCCAAGCCAATTACCCCAAGATAACCAACCAATATTTTTGTAAATATTACTTGGATTGGATGGTATATTAATAGGTCTATGTAGTTTAGAGTATATATTCCACTCTTTTTGACTTTTTAATTTTAAATTATTGACATATGATCTAGCATCTTCAAATGATAAAAATTTATTAGTATTTATCACTTTTGATTTTCTATCATAGATACCTAAGAAGAAACCTTTACCATATTTTATGTTATTAATCTTACAACAATTGAATATTTTTCTCCAATTACATTCATATATCTTGGATAATTCAATAATAGGTAGTCCAGATTCTATATTTTTTCTTAAATCATCTATATCTATCTTTGATTTATTTGATGAATTCTTTGGTTTATTATCAACTATCTCTTTGCACTTATTGAACTTTCTTTTTAGACCTATTTCATATCCATTTGGGTATAGATAGTTATATATAGATTCTATTTCATTTTGTTTTTTAACTCTTATTATCGAATTTTTACTTTCATTTTTATTAACAGTGCGTCTAATCTCATATTGTTTAATATTTAGGTATTTAAATAAATTCTCAACATGTGTCCAATCTTGATCATATGACGAGGATACCACAAATTGTCTTGTCTTATTTTTGAAATAAAAACACCCATCACCATCTATTAAACCAAGATAGAAATATCTTCTTAAATCTTCTGGTATGTCATCTAATAGACTAATTGGAGCAGATATGCTTTTGTTTATAAAATACCTAGACATATATGAATCGTGAAACTTAGAGTCACAGAAATATATAGACATTTGTGGTTTTCTTCCTTTTCTCTGTCTTTTCATTGTGCATATTTTAAGAAAACTAATTTTTTTAATATCATCAATTATACACAAAGCGTCCTCCTCAATTATTTCAAGTACTGATCGATATCTTTCGATGTGTCCATCTGACCAAAGATATCCAAGTAAATAGGTGAAATTTTTATCATATTTTATCATAACTTATTTTATTTTTTGAGTATAATAATTATATATTAAAAAATAATTCCGTCCTTTTTCATATGAGTAAAATTTTTCTAATAGGAGACACACATATAGGTCTTGGTTATCCAAATAGTGTTGATAAATGGTTTAAAATACACAAAGAATACTTTAGTAACTTTTTAATTCCTCTTCTTATAAGAGAAGTTAAGCCCGGTGATATAATAGTTCATCTTGGTGATTTATTTGACAATAGAAATATTATACCAATAAATTTACTTAATTATGGGATGGATATAGTTGAGGAAATATCAAAGATAGCTCCATTACATATTATAGTTGGTAATCATGATCTTTGGTCTAAGAGCGCATCAAGTATTAACTCAGTTAGACCTTTCAGATATATTCCAAATGTTACTGTTTATGACTCAACAGATTTATTGGTATATAATGGTATAAAAATACTTATGATGCCGTATATAGAAAATAGGTTAGAGCAAATTAAACTAATAAATGATAATAGTAATTGTGATTATTTATTCTGTCATTCTGATTTAAATGGATGTAAAATGCATCTTACATCGGTTGCTCACAAAAATGCTGATAAAATAGATATAGAAGATTTTAATATATTCTCAAAGGTTAGATCGGGCCATATACATTTAGTCCAATCTAATAATCAGTTTACATTTGTTGGATCAATTTTTCAAATGGATAGAAATGATATTGGTGATCAAAAAGGTATTTTTGTAATAGATACAAATGATGGATCTGAGCAATTTTTCCCAAACACATACTCTCCAGTTTTTAAAAAGTTTAGTGTTTCTAATGAAGATGATATTGATAGATTAGATGAATTAAAAGACACTAAAGATTATGTAGATTTGTCTATATCAAACAATCTCCTAATTAGTAATAGAAAGCTTCGCAGAAAGCTAGAAGTGATGTTAGAGAAGGGTAATTTTGCTTCTGTTGACTATATTGATGATATCACAAAAGAGTTAGTTGACGGTGAAGAAGCGAATGAGTCTGTTGAGTTAGATGAGAATGGAATGGAGATATCTGTTCAATTGGAATATGAGGATTATATTAAAGAATATATCTTAAAACAGAAATATGATAATGATAAATTCAAATCTGGAGTTATTTCTGAATTTGATGAAGTTATTAAGATATACAATGAGAATTATAAAGTCAAAGCTGACTAAAAAAAATCCGACTGAAACTTTTATTTACACTTCCTTATTATTTCATTTACAATAGAGGATACTGACCTTCTGTTTCCGCCTTCAGTAAAGACTTCGATTAGATTATCTGTTATACTTCGATTAATCTTATCATGTTTTTTTGTGTAGAAAGAAGAATACTTATCCCAATTAGGAGCAGAATCAAATCCACCTTTCAGACTATCTCCAAATTTATCTAAACTTGCCTTAGGTATTTCACTAATTTTCAATTCTCCTTTTCCACCAGAGTGTATCTTCTTTACAATCTTAATAACTTTTTCTTTCTTAGCATCTGAGAATTTACAATTTGGACTTTCAATTGATTTTAAGATATGATCTATCATTTTTCTCATATCGTTATTTCTTGAATTCTTTCTTAATATCTCATCACTTAATTCATAGTCTTCTGATGGTATTAAAACAAATATGTTATTATATCCTTTGATTAAATCTTTAGCATTTCCTTGGTAGATATGTCCACCTCCAAAATCCAATATGCTTGGTTTATTTACTTTATTAGAAAGAGCCCATTTTACACATTCGACTTCTTCTTCTTCTCCAAATCCACCAAACTTCATTTGATTCATATCTAAAGAAATAACTTCTAAGTCAAGTTTTTCACCTAATGCTTTAGAAATAGTTGATTTACCAACCGTAGGAGGACCTAATAGAATAATTCTATTGGAACCAGTGTACTTCTCTTCTTTCTTTTCAAAGAGTTTGTATTTTTTTAAGTATTTCATAATTTTTTTAATTTAATTTTCAAATCACCAGTTCCTTTTATAACTCGATGATAAATACCCATTGGTATAAAAACTTCTCCCCTTATTTGTTTAGGCAATTCATTATCTATTTGAATCATCCAATCTGTTTCACCTATAGATTCAATAATTCTATCTTCTCTATCACGGTGCCAAGTAAAATCTCCAGAATCAGTATCTTGTTTGAACTCTCTGATAAATTCATTATTGTTTAATTTAGTTTCTTGAAATGGTAACATTTAACTTACTATTTGTTTATATCTTTCTTTGAATTTATCAATTTTACCTAACCAATTATCTTTCACATCACAATCTTTCACATAGTTTTTAACTCTTGGTTCAATATATAATAAAAGTTCTCTTATTTGTCCTATAAAGGCTGATAACATCTTAGGGTTTTTATATAAAAAGTTAATATCATCTATAATTTCGGAATACTTTTTACCATTTATAAGGGGTTTATTGAGTCTTTTCATCATATCAGTTAATTCATTAGTTGCTTTTTGGTCAATAGCTCTTTGAGTTATATGTGCGAATCCCATTGTTATTAACATACCAAATTCAATCATAAAATCATTAATAAATTTTCTGTTAGCAGATTCAAATATTTGATATGTTTTTAAATGTTTCATAATTACCAGAATCCCGGATAAGTTTTTCCGCTCCACAAGTGACCGTATTTGTTAATCCTGCATGCCCAGTATCCAGCTTTAGTCTTATCTTTCTTCAAATGACACTGATGTCTAGCAGCAAATGACTTTCTAGATTTAGGATCACTAACTTTAGCAGTTAATCCACCATGAACATCACCAAAGGCAATCTTTTTAACTTTACCAGTTTTTGGATTCTTAACATAAACTTGATACTTTTTAGTAGCACCACCTCTCATAGGATAGTTTAACTTAACTTCTTTACCATGATATTCGGCTTCCTCTCTTATCTCTTCTATATTTTCCATTGGCAAATCTAAAGGAACCAATTCACCATTGAACATTCCAAACTTACCAATATCAGTTGATTCGTATAATTCTTTATCTACATCACATAGATTAACTCTACCTAAGTCAAATAGTTCTCTAGATTCTTTGATTACTTCATAGAAAGCCTCAGAACCTGGTCTGAATATATTTTCAGTAATAGGTTTATTATTATCTAAATGGTATTTAAGAGATTCTGATATATTATTATCTGTGAATTTTCTAATTTTCATAGTTGATTATTATTTTAATTCGTTGAACTTTTCAATTTTATTATTTTTAATTTTTTGAAGTTCTTTTTCATCATTTTCAACTGGTTCAGTTTTTATATTAGGATTTAAATCCTTTTCTATTTCTAAAGAATGGGCATTGAATTCCATTTCTTGGTCTTTGACCTTTTCTTCTTTAGTTTCGTTAAATCTTTTAATGTGTGTCATTTTTATTTACTAATTTTTTTAAGCACTTTAGCGCACTTTTCATATTCTTCATTTTCTTCTAACTCTTTAAGATATTCTCTTAGTTGTTCTTTATTATATAGTTCTAATCTTAGATTAAATCTAACTTCTCCTAACTCACTCATATCTTTTACTCCATTATCTATCATTTTATTAATGACATCTTTTTTAAATTGAGATATTTTATCAAATTCATTCCAATCATTTACACCATTGTCTTTTAGAAAGTAAATGATACCATCCGTACAAGAGGTTATTCTATCTATAGTAGATTCAACTAAAAATTGATTATAATTATTTATTTTATTCACTACCTTATATATTATTTTTAACTATTGAGAAATGATAAAATTAATATATAATGAAAACTATTAAACAATAGATGTCAAATCACAAAAAGCTTATATTTTTTAACAAAGAGGGTGACTATTTAAATTTCCGTTATAATGATACAACCGATAGATTTGAGGGTAATATTCTCTTTCATGAAAATTCAACAGATACATTTAAAACATATGGTTTGTATATGTTTGAAAAGATATCAGCTTTTGAATATGAAGTTCCTGATGTTTTAACATTGGCTAAATTTCAACTATTTAATGAATATGGTATGGATATTCATGGTTCTAAGTATTCTACCCAATCTGTTACATTAATAGAACCTGTTAATAATGATCCTGACTTCTTTTCTAAGTGGATATATGGTGTTAATTTTGAATCAAAGTTTCCTATTGGAACTCATATAGTTTTTGATACTCCTTTTTTAGATTTTACTAACTCTCAACAAACTTATATAGTTGTTGCTTCAAAGAAGGGTGCTATTATGGTTATAAGTTTGACGGATAATCAAACATTTGAAACAACATTTTACACAACATATAGTGATCCAACACAATATGGTAATATCTATATCTCAGGTTTAAATTTAATTGGTGTTTATAACTACATAGATTCTTTTTACAATAATAATTTGTCTATTTGGAATGAGCCTAACTTCTATGATAAGTATACTATAGGTAGGAGATTAAATATAGTAAACTCTACTAAGAATAAAAATGCAGATAATAGATTCATTCAAAAAGTTGTAACTGTTGTTGATGATAATCTAACTGATACTGTTTATTTTGAATATGATTTACCTAGTGTATCTCTTCCAACAAATAAAGATTTAGTTATTGAGCTTGTTTCTAAAACAGATTTGCCTTTAATTTATAATGGTCCATTATCAATATCAACAAATTCTATTTCATTTGGAACATCTATTGTTCCTATAATATTAAAGACAGGTATAGTTTTTAAAATTAATGGATCAGTTAATAATACATCATTTTATACTGTTGATTCAATAATTAATTTTACTTCTAATAACCAAGTTGTTTATTATGATACACAATCATTAGTTACTTATGATAATAGGATTTATGAGTGTATACAAGCTTATACTCAAAGTGGTGTTTCGCCTGGCACTAGTGAGTATTTTACAAGTAAAGTTGGATTATCAACTGGTTATGAGGTAACACCTGATAATGCAGTATATTGGAAATTAGCAACATATATACCAGTATCTGAGACATTGGTATCTGAGACTTTATTATCTTCTCAGATTTATCTTAATAGTAATAAGTTATATTTTACTCAAGCATTTACACAGAGTCAAGCGATAACACTTGCATCAGCAGCTGATAATTATTTAGATCAATTTAAATTATTTAATATTGATTTATATTACTCAGTTAATAAATTAAAAGCTGATTTAATGTATCCTACTAGATATGTAGATGTTAATTACTATCATACACAAGTTGGATTAACATATTCTATTGGAAGTGGATTTATTACAAACTATGAAAGAGTTGTTAGAGTTGAACAAGAATTAGTTACAGAATTAAATTATGATGTTTCTGAAAACTTTGATTATAATATAGTTTTTACCGACTTAGATGAGTTTGGATTAATCATTAAGATTAATAAAATGGTTTATCAAGAAGAGATAGACTGGGTTTATTCTGGTATAGCACCTGATATGCCTAGAACTATAGATAGAACTCTTAGAAATTGGTTAACTAAAAGTCATCCAAGATTAGTAACATTAGGTATATTTGCTACTTTACAATATATTGGATCGGGTTATTCAATTTTCTTTAACTCAATTAAATTAACTACTGAATATCCAAATGTTCCTATTGATTTTATTGTTGAAGTTGGAACAACCGCTGACTTTTATATAGAACACTCTAGAGTTTTATTTAATGAAATGGGTAGTTATCTAGGAGTTAAGATAAATAATAGAGATTATAGTATAGGTGTTACTTATTCTACTTATCCAACTACTGTTGATATTCCAGGAACATTACAATTGTGGAGTGATGAATATGCTGATGTTCTACAAGATTTTGGAATCTACACAACTATTATCAATAATATGATAAAGTTTGATGTTAAAGAACAGGACCAAAGATTAGAATATACTTTTTTAATTGGTAAGAGCACTTTACCTGGTATTCCAGGCTACTCTGTAATTAGAAAGATGAAGGGTAATGTTGGATTGTTAATAACATCAAATCAAATTCAACTTCCTGGTAATACATATTCTTTAGAAGAAGCCGGATTTGCAACCGGTATGGTTGTTGCTATTAATAATACAATTTATCCATATAATAATCAAGAGTTTGTTGTTTTAGGTCTAGATCCTGACAAGATAGATTTAAGTTATGAAGGTCCTTTTTGGGGATTAGCAAATGACATCTGTAGTGTTTCTCCTTTTGTTAATATTGCTTATAATCTTGGATTTGGCGCTACTGGTTGTCCGACTCCTGTTGGTCCAACTGCTGGTAATCAAGGTGGTCCATTTAGTCAATATCAATTCAGTAATTTAATGTTTAGTATTTCTTACAATCCTAATAGTTATGTGATTAATACTTATAATTTAAGCTCATATCAAGGTACTTCTAATATGATTGATATTACTTATGTTCAATTGTCTAATTCTATTTATGCTTTAGGTGATGATATTACAGTAATGGACTCTTACTTTGCTGACTATTTAACTACTATTTCATTATCTGGTAATACTCAAAGTTTACATTTGAATTTTAATAGTATTAATAACTACCTTTATTCATTATCTAAGAATATGTTATATGTAATAGATCCATTACTAAACACTGTTGTATCTACTATTACTTTAACAAATGATGCTTTTGATATTGAAATAAATACTTATAACGGTGATATTTACATATCATATCAAAATACAAATAGAATTGATATTTATAACTATCTAAATGTTCTTGTAACTACTTTAACATCTGGATCATCTTGGGTGTCTGGTAAAACTTATAATATGACTTTCAATGAATATGAAAAAGATATGTATATTATTACTGATGATTCTAATGATGTAGTTCTTAGAATAGATGGTACTACTAGAACACTTCAAACCGTTTATGGTATTCCTGGATTATCTAGTATGTTATCTTCGGCTTATAATATTTATTATGAGCCAGTTAATGAATCTGTTTATGTTTGGGGAAGTGCTAGTTTATATAAAATAGATAATAGTTCTGTAGTTTCTATAACAAATGTAACAACTCAAGGATTTAATGATATATTATTTAGTAATTTAACTGGTCAGATGTATATTTCTGATTCATCATTATCATTTCAATCATTAGATATTAATACAAATTCTACTTTATTTAATACGGGTCCTTCTACATATGGTTATTTAGCTCTTAATCAATATGATAGTGATATTTATTTATCATCTCTTACTACAAACACTATTAAGGTAATGAATCCGATAAATGGTAGTGTAATATACACTGCTGCTTTAACAGATCAAACTACAAAAATCATTTATAATCCTGATAGAAAGAGTGTTTGGGCTATTCAGCCTAATACAAACTCTATAATAGAGATAGTTGTTGATTTAAGTAGTTTTGTTTCTACTTATGTTATACCTACTAGTAATATTGATGAGAATCAATATGGTACTTTAGATCCTAACTATGTTCAAAAAGATAATCTTTGGTTAAAAACAAGAGAATATATTAGAGCACCTAGAGAAAATTTCTTAGGTGAGCCAAGAGTAACATATTATTATAAATGGTTGACTGATAATGTTCCGGAAATTTTCTTATATGATTTTTCTGGTGATCAATTACCAATAACTGGATCATATGCTTATGTTGGTGCTAAACCACTTACTGAAGTTGCACTTAATAAAGTTCCTAATAGAAATCTAAATAATGTTTCTTTATCAAAAGCTCAACAAACAATATTTGATAGAGTTTATTATAGTTTAGATCATATTGATGAAGAAACTACTAACATTTATTTAGATCCAACTCCGGTAGAAACATTTATTGGTTTCAATTCACCACAAGAAGGAGCTATAAGATCTATATTACAACTATTAAAAAGAGAAAATGCCACATTTACTATTAATACCACATCTACCAACAATGATATTATAACATTTAAAACTTTTGTTGATATAGATGGTGTTAGTAGAGGTGAGATTAAATTAAATATAGCATCAAGTGAATACTTTGTATATGATAGTATTGGTAATAAGAGAGGTCTTAAACCTGATCAGTTTCTGAGAATTGATATTAAAGATAGAACTAATACTAAAAAACAATATATTTCTCGAAATAGCGGAAGAATATTCAAAATTAAAAATGTTTATAATAGAACTATAGTTGTTGATTTTATTAGATCCGCAGACTCGATGATATTCGAATCTACTATTGTAAGTAATTATCCAACAACTGGAAAAACAACATACTTAGGTGTGACATTTACTGCTTTAGATAGAGAAATTGGTAGATTTAATGTACTTGGTCAAACCGAAGATGAAGATATTAGATTTAAAGTAGAGCTAGGTAATGTAGGTAAAAATATAGGGTCTGATGAGATATTTATTTTCAAAGAATATGATATTTATGAAGGTGGTATTGATTGGACTTACTTAAATAAAAAGAGAAAAGAGATGTTGATGCAAAAACATCTTATATACCCATATATTGGTTCTTATAAATCAATTATAAATGCTATTAACTTCTTTGGTTATAATGACTTAGAGTTAAATGAATATTATAGAAATATAAATGAAGCTTCTGATAATTTTGATAAGTTATTTAAAGTAGAAATTCCTGATATATTTGATAATACTGTTGAAGGTTGGACTGAGAATGACTTTATTAAACATACCTTCCCAAATGCCAGTTATGAAACTACAAATTTATTTAATTTAACTTATAGAATAACTGATAAAGAAGGTAATAATGTTTTACTTTATAGTTTAGAAGAGGTTCAAATTAAGTTACAAGGATTAAAATATTGGTTACAAAAAAATATTATTCCCCTAACTCATAAGATATTAGATATTACCGGAAGAGCTGACTTTGTTGGTGTGAATACTATAGAACACCGTTCGTTTGATATACAACAATTTAATATTAAACAAAATATGTCACCAGTGTCATTTAAATTAAATGAGGCTTATTTGATGCCGATTAATAGCGGTTCTACTCAATATACTTGTGTATTAGATTTTAATTTATTATCATCATCTACATATTCAAGTGGTTTATCTACATATCCAAGCGCTTCTACTGCTTCTATTCCGGATTTTTATAATATCTCTATAAGAACTTATAAAACATACCCAGAATGGAATCCGTTTGTTACTTATCAAACTGGTGATAATGTTATTTATTATGATAAGTTATATCAATCTGTTGTAGATAATAATAGAGTTAAAAATCCTAGAAAATATGATGCTTCGGTTGATTGGTCTTCTCCGACTGGTACATATAGTTTTAGTGTTGGCCAAGTTTATAAGTATGATAGAGATTATTATGTTTATAGTGGAATAGGTGTTTCTTCTGCTACTTCATCAACATATTCAACAATTACTCCAAATAAAGATAGTAGTAATTGGTTAAATGTCACTGAATGGAGACAAATGGATTTTATGCCTGTTCAACAATTTTCAGAATTTAGAGTAATTGATAACTTATATCCTTATAATTTCACTATAGATTCAAATATTGATCCTTTCTTAGTTATTGAGATAACATCTGATAATGGATATGGTCAAACATATAGAGATAAAAAGAATTATGAAATAAGAGGACTACTTGATATAAGAAATAGTCCAGTTACTTATGATCCAATTGGTCCATTTATTCCAATCAATCAAATAACAACTTTACCTTAATAAAAAACCTCTGATTAAATCAGAGGTTTTTTAATTAAAAGGATAATGGTACCCATTCAGAACTAGTTTCATTCCAGGTATAGTTACCACTACTTGGATAAGAAACTTGTGATTTCCATTTAAAAGTATCATCTAATACCCAACTTGGAAAAGGTTTAGGCGAAATAAAAACATTATTAATTTCATTCCAGGTGTCACCAATTCCTGCATATTTATTTCTAAAATTAGAATTATAAGATGTTTGTCTTATGGTATCATAATCATAAATTCCTTTAATATTTAACAAGTCAATTAAGTCAATACCTAATTGTTCAACCTCAACTCCATTAGAGAGTAATTTTTCATTATCAATAACTATTACAGCTATTACTATGTTTTGTTTTATTAATGCAAAATGCGCCATTATTGAAATTTATATTTTATTATTACTATACCTGAACCACCATTACCTCCTGTTCCAGGATAATCTCTTTCAGCTCCTCCGCCTCCTCCGCCTGTATTCTCAGTTCCATCAGTTCCTGATCCACCTGCACCACCTGCACCACCTCCACCGATTCCACCATTTCCTGGAGTACCATATGGTGTATATACAGATCCACCACCTCCTCCTCCATAGTAATTACCATCTATCGCTGATTGAATACCTGGTCCACCATAACCTCCATTATATCCATTTCCTGATCCACCTTTATTACCTGCACCACCTCCACCACCTGAACCATAAAATGGTCCAGAATTTGCTCCATTTCCTCCTGCAAATCCTTGACCTGCTGTTCCTGAAGCACCTATTGTTGTTATACTACCATTTACAGCTACACCTGTTCCACCTCCACCTGAACCACCAACTTGAGGATTTGTTCCATGACCACCACCTGCTCCACCACCAATTGCTGTCAGATCATCAAAAGATGAATTAACACCATTAGTAGCTGCTGTTTGATATTCAGAACTTCCATTTCCTCCTGAACCAACTACTACAGGATATGTTGATGCACCACTTGATAAAGTATAGTTTAGATTTTCTTTAACACCGCCACCGCCACCACCTGCCCCTACATATTGTCCTGGAGCTCCTCCTCCACCAGCAACTATTAATACCCTTATAGTGTTATATGGATATTGACCTGCATTACTAACTACAAAGTCAGTGCTTCCTGCTGTTGTAAATGTGTGTATTTTAAAATTACCAACTGTTGTTACTGTTCCTCCAGTCGCTGCAACGTAAGGGTTTATTGTAGTAGTAGTAGTTGTTGTTGGAGCAGCAGTTGTGGTAGTAGTTGTTGTAGGCAATGTTGTACCCATAAATGATGATATAGTGGATAGTAATGTACCATTTATCTTAGTAATGCTTGTTGTATTTACTCCATTTATTTTCATTAACTAATATTATTTAGTAGGTGTTTCTTCTGGAAGAGGCATTTTACCACCACCTTTACCACCTTTTTTCTTCTTTTCTTCAGGAACTCCCTTTTCAAACTCGGAATAAACATCTGGATAAACTTCTCCTTCAGCATCTTGGTCATACTTTATCTCAAAGAAGTCACCAAAATCAAGTAAGCCAGCTCTTGTGAGTTCAACTTCTTGTGCTTTGTTTAGATATTTCTCAATGTAAATATTTATATCATTGACAAATTTATTGAATAGAATAACTGTGTTATCGGTAAATAAACCAATAGGTTTTTTTCTTTTCTTATTAAAAGATCCAAGTATAACTTTAAAAATATACTCCAGTTTAGAATCTTCTTTAATATACTCTTTAGTTAATTTATTATTAATAAGTTCTGTATTAATTTTGAACTTTTCTTTATCAAAAAATTCAGGAACTACAAAATCAAATTCAATAAGATCTTGTTTAACTTCAGAAACATAAATATTAAATAATTTAGAAATTAAATAAATATAAACTTCATCTCTTTTTTCATCTTTTAATTTAATATCTTCTATATTTATTGATTGACAGAAATTTAAGAAATTAATTAATATAAGAGTGTATATTTCAACAAAGTCAGTTGAGTTATTATCACTAATTCTTTTGTAAAGTGGATTTAATAACTCAAATGAAATATCTTTATTATCACTTCTGATAATTAACTTTTCTAAGTTTTTTTGAAAGTCTTCTTCCATTAAAAATGAACCAGTAGAACTAGGATTTAGTATTTTATAGAAGAAAAAAGCAAATGATTTTTCACCAAAGATATATTCTAAGTCATCATCACTAGTATTGATGAAATACTTAATAGCTTCTTTCATTCTTTCTGTTAATTTACCTTGGAATAAAATAGGAATCATATCAACATTGAATAATCTAGCGTATTCATCTAACTCATCTACTGAAAATTCATATTTACCACTTTTATTAATAGCGGCTATAACTAAATTATTTTTAGGAACTTTAGAGTATTCAATATTACCTGGTTGATTATCTGGAAAATATTCAAAACAGAAAGACCATTTTTTATTTAGTAAAGATTTAACTCTTTGATCTAAAGAGTTGAAATAATTAATAGCAGGATTGTAGTAATTCTGCATAGCTAAATCAATTAGATTAATTGGTTCATTACCAATTGATTTTGGTTTGATAGTAAATTCATTACCATCCCAATTTACCCAAATTTTACTACCTTGTATATCTTCAAATACTGTTATTTCAGAATCAAATAGATTATTTATTAAATTTTCGTCATTTGACCCATTCAGTGTTACTAATTTACTCATAATTTTTATACTTTGTTTTTGATTTTAGTTTTTATCAAATTATATATTAATAATTACTTATTACTTAAAAAATCCATAATTATTACTAAATCCTCATCATAATTACCAGTTAGATTACTTTCCAACCCACCATCCTTTAGATAATCATTATGTAATTTAATATAATCATCTTCAAAGAATAAGTCTTTTGTTAAATCATTCTTAGAACTACTATTTTCACCACCTTTAACATTCACTAATGATGTATCCGTTTGACTGATTGTTTTATTTTGTAATCCAGTTTCACCATATGCCACACCCATACTATGACCTACTAATTCGGTACCAGATACTTCTTCATTTACAAAATCATTAAATTTCTTAATCTTCATTTTTTTTTGTTATTTTTTCAAAATATTCATCTTGTTCCTCTAAGTAATACTCATCTTTATTAGTATTATAGATTATATTATAAAGAAACTTATCATGTAGATTGTGTTTAATATCACCTTTCATAATAACTGTACAAGACTCATCCTCAAAAGAATTGGTGAGTCCAATTATAGGTAGTCCTATCTTACCATTTCTATCATGTAAATCACATATTACTTTTTTGCCCTTCTCTAAAAGAGTAGAGATTTTATTAAAAGTAGTATTCTTTGACAGATATAAAAAATCTTTCATTTCTTCATTTTCTTTATTATTCTGATATAAATCTAAAAATCTTTTTTCTCTATCAGATAATTTATATTTACCTGAAACTTTATCCAATATTCTATTCATTTCTATTTCTTTAACAGATTCACCAAATAAATAATATTTAAATATTTTTTTAATTTTCATATTATAAAAAGTTTATTACTTAAGTTATATATTAATTAAGGATATATGTTTTTTTATATATACTATGTAAAATTAATTTTTAAATGGATAAGCAACTACTACAAGCTCTTGACAACCTATCTGTTGCATTAGAGAAGATATCTGAGACCTTAAATAAGAAAGACTCAAAGTCATCTACTGGTAAAGCCATGGAAAGCGGAAACTTTGGAGGTCAATTAAAAGAGATAAATAACGGTATTAAAAAGTTACTATCAGATAATCAAAAAATTCTTAAGAATCAGAATACCATTATGAATATGTCTAAGAATAAGAATTCTGATAAAAAAGTTGGAGCAGAAGACGGATCAGTAGATAAGAAAAAAGAAAGTAATATTAAAAAAGGTGTTGGTACTATACTTCTTATAGCAGTTGCTGTATTAGCTATTGGTATGGCTTTTAAATTAGTTGGTAAAGTTGATTTTCTATCAGTTATTGGGTTGGCTTTAGCAATAACTTTAATATCAATAGCGTTTGAAAAAATTGCTAAATTAAAAATATCATTAAAAGAAGCATTTACTACTTCAATAGTATTAGTTATGATAGCTGGTGTTATAGCGATATCGTCTTGGATATTAGCTCTAGTCATTCCTCTTAGTTTTAGTAAGGCGATAACTGCTATATTAATTGCTGGAGTATTTACTATTTTATCATATGGTATGAAGAATATAATAACAGCTCTAAAGGGTGTTAATATATTTGCTTTAATGACAACTATGGAATATTTACCATTTATATTCTTTGCCCTATCAACCGCAATTGCTTTATCATCTTATGTGTTAGCATTGGTTATGCCGCTTAGCTTTGGAAAAGCACTTACTGCGATTTTAATCGCGGCTGTGTTTGCTGTAATATCATATGGTCTTAAAAATATAATGACAGCATTTAAGGGTGTTAATATAGTTGATATATTCTCAGTTGCTGAGTTTATACCTATGATATTCTTATCATTATCACTTGCAATAGCTCTATCATCATATGTTTTAGCATTAGTTATGCCAATTGGACTTGGTCAAGCAATAACTGCTATTTTAATCGCTGCTGTATTTGCTGTAATATCTTATGGATTGAAAAATATAATGAAATCATTTGAAGGTATTTCGGTTGACTCAATTGCTGAGGCAATTATCGCAATTCCATTTATATTTATAGGTCTTTCATTTGCAATAGCCGCATCATCTTGGTTATTAGCAATGGTTGTTCCTATAACATTCGCACAAGCTTTAACATCTATTGCTATATCTATTGTATTTGTTGTTTTATCTTTTGCAGCCGCTCTTATATTCAAAGCAATTAGCGGAATAAGTACATCTAAGTTAATAGCAGCATCTATAATAATGCCTATTCTATTTACTGCTATGTCACTTGCTATAATGGTATCTTCATACCTTTTGGCACAGACTCAAGAGATACCATTTATGAAATTACTTAGTATTCTTGGATTGGCAATAACAGTAGCCATTTCTGCCGTTGTTATGGGATTAGCGGCGATAATACTAAATAAATTAGGAGGAATAGGTGATTATATAAAAGGTGGTATAGCAGTTATAATAATAGCAGCAACTATTATGGCATCCTCTTTGATATTATCATATGGTACATATGAGGAAGGTGGTTATCCAAAATGGGAATGGTCACTTAGTGTTGGTCTTTCAATATCAATATTTGGAATAGCTGCTGTTTTATTGGGAACTCAAGCACTTAATCCATTCTTTTATGCTGGTCTGGGAGTAACACTTTTGGTAGCTGGTACAATAGTAGCAGCCTCTGCTATATTCGCTTTGGGTAGTTATGATGATGGTGCTTATCCAAGTTTATCTTGGGCACTTGGAGTTGGTGGAAGTATAGCTGCGTTTGGAATAGCAGCGGTTTTATTAGGATTTCAAGTATTTAATCCATTCTTTTATATGGGGTTAGGAGTTATACTAGTTGTTGCTGCTACAATAGTAGCAACATCATTAATATTTGCTCAGGGTAAATTTGATGTAGGTAAATTTCCATCAGTTGAATGGATGTTAGGAGCAACAGGAGTTATATTAACTATGTCTTTAGTTGCTGTCGGCATAGCATTCTTATCACCTCTTATTATATTAGGTTCAATAGCAATAATGGTAACCGCTCTAACTATTATGTTGGTTGATAAAGTTTTTTCAGAAGGTAAATTTAAGTCATATCCATCAGATAAATGGATGAAGGGTGCTACTAAATCAATACTTGAAATAGCAATGGTGGCCGTTGGAATGGCTTTCTTACTTCCTTTAATTATTTTAGGATCTATTTCAATGATGGTGACCGCTCTAACTATTATGTTAATTGATAAAGTTTTCTCTCAAGGTAAATTTAAATTATTTCCATCGAATAAATGGATGAAGGGCACTACTAAATCAATACTTGAAATAGCTATGATAGCAGTTGGAATGGCTTTTTTACTTCCTTTAATTATTTTAGGATCTATTTCAATGATGGTGACAGCTTTAACTATTCTGTTAATTGACAAAGTTTTCTCAGAAGGTAAATTTAAATTATTTCCATCAGATAAATGGATGAAGGGTACTACTAAATCAATACTTGAAATAGCAATGATATCAGTTGATTTGGCTTTCTTACTTCCTTTAATTATTTTTGGAGCTTTTTCAGTATTAATAGCTGCTTGGAGTATAAAAAAAGTTGATGATATTTTCAGAAGTGGTGAATTTAAATCATATCCATCTAAACAATGGATAGATGGTGTTTCTGAAACAATAATAAAGTGGACCGGTCTAATGGATAGTATTTCATTTGGATCTGTAGCAGGTGGGGCAATAGCTGATTTCTTTGGAGGAGGTTTAACTGATGTAGCTCAATCAATAGTATCAGTTGATACTATTATTAAAACTGGTGATTTTAAAACATATCCATCTAAACAATGGGTAGATGGTGTGGGTGCTTCTTTGATGTCAATGAGTATGATAATGAGTAGTGATTTGGAAGTTAATGAAGATGTGCTTGGTGTGGCAGATATTATGGTTTTAATGGCCTCTAAGATAAAGGCTAATATTGCTGTATTCAATTCTAGTATTAATCCTGGTTTTATGAAATCAATAGCCGCAAACGTAACATCATATGTTGAATTGGCTAAATATGTGGCTGGTAATTACCCAGGACAAAAAGGTGGATTGGTAGGAGCTGTACAAGGTATGATATTTGGTGCAGAATCAACAGGTGATCCAATGGATAGGGTAGTGAGTGGAATGATTAAGTTAGGAAACGCTTATGCTAAATTAAGTCAATCTATAAAAAACTTTGGTAATTCAATTAATGCTATTGATGCTGAAAAATTATCAGCTATTAAATCATTCACCTCAAATGTGATTTTAATGTCTTTAATGGATGCTGATATGTTTGAGGATATGTTAGATAGATTAGAGGATAAAGCTGGTGTTTTTGTTGAAGCTATAAATGAGATAGATGCTGAAAAAGAAGATCCTAAAAATCCAAAGGGAAAGGGTGTTAATGCTAGCAAGGCAACAAAAGCAGCCCCAGATCCAAATCAACAAAGAATGATTCAACTATTAACCGCAATGGATGCTAAATTAGGAACTATTGCTAAAAACTCAGGTACATTAGCTGATTACACAAATGAGTTAAGAACATCTTCAGGTGTTAAAGTAAAAAAATAATAAACAAAATAATACTTATTTTATATAATTGATATGAAGAAAATATCTTTATTCAAAAAATTTAAACTTTTTAAGGAGTTTAAGCAAAAGATTAAAAATAACAAAGCCGAATTAGAAAGGTCTTTCAATATAAGAGTTGATAATTCTTATAGAATTTATACTGTATTAAATATACCTGAAGAATTAATTGGTGAGGCTTACAGTCTTAAAAAATCTGATATTGATAAGATATCAGAAAATTTCACTAAAGAATTTACTATTGGTGTTTCTAAGTTTTTAGACTCACTGGATTTAAAAGAACTTTATGAAATATATGAAATCAGAAAAGTTGATAAATATTCTTACTTAATTGTTGTTGGATTTTCTTTATTCAAAAGTAATAAATATTATGATGGATTATATTATAGAGTAATACCCGCTGGTATAATATTATCTATTATTTTATCACTTATTTTACTACTATAACTAAACTTTTCTATTACTTTAAATTATAAAAACAAAACAAAACAAAAATAAATATGGATAATTTTTATGAATTGTCGGAAGACACAATATCTAAATTTTTTGAAGTTTTTAATAAAAAAACTTTCCCTGTTTCTATCAAATTTCAATTTGAAGGAGACGAAAAACAAAAAGAACTTATTAAAATATCAGTAGTTCCGCCAAAATTTCAATTTATAATTGGAAAAGACATACTAATATCAATTAATGAGGATATTCTAAATGTATTTGATGATGAATCAGTAACTATTTTACTTGAACAAGAAATTGATAAAATCAATATGAATATTGAAACAGGTAAAATTAAACTTGTTAAAACAGATCTAAACACATTCTCATCACTTGTAAATAAATACGGTGTTGAAAAAGTAGCAAGAGCTAATAAAGTTGAAGAACTTTATAAAGAACAACAAAAAGATGCTGCTCAAGATGAGGAATTTATAGCATAATAAAAAATAAAAATAAATAATATGAAAATAGAAACTAATGTAATTAAACCTGAAATTAAATTTCTTGAAAATGATATTGAAAATTTAATCATTACTGCTGAGTTTGAATCACCTCTTGATTCTAAAATTCAAGAAATTGAAAACTATATGAAAAATAACGGTGGTAAAGGAAAATCTGAAACTGAAAAAGACGGACTTTATAAAAGTTCTCAACAATTATGGCATGATTTAGCTATTTGTTTAAGAGATACAAAATATAATTTCCACCTTAACAGACCACAATGGAAATTTTTAACTGATTTGATTTTAGTTAAATTAGAATATGATGTTAATACAGTATTTTTCGCAATAGAACTAACCGATATGTTAGGATATATGAAAGATGTTAAGTATTCAAATGATAAAGACTTAATTGCTTTCCCAGTTAATGCAACAGAAATCACTTATATCTATCACTTGATTTCAAAACATAATGTAAAAGGTCTAACAAAAGATTCTTACACATTTGCACAGATTCTTAAAAGAATCGGTTCTATCAGTAAAGTTTTTAACTATTATGATACAACTGTTAAGAGTCTTTCAACTGAAATCCAAGATTGGATTACTTCACTTGAAGATGGTGTTACAATTGAAGGTAAAGTGGAAACTGTTGAAGCAACTACCGTTTAATCTTTAATTAAAAATTAAAAATAATAAAAGTGGTGTGAAAATACCACTTTTATTATATATACCAATAATGAATTCAATTGATCTTAATATGAAATTCGCACAAGTTGATCCTAAATCAGGAGTTGTTAGAGCTTCTTGGACAAGAGAGATGATTGAAGATTTGAATATGTATAATTCCTTGACAGGAAGGCATTATAATCAACTGAGTTTTGAAGATGAACTATCTCAAATTTTGAAAAAAGAATTATCAAAAGAAAGATGTAATAAAAGAAAAAAATCTATTGATAAAATTTTCAAATTACAAAAAACATCACAGTAAATTTAGATATAAATACTATGAATGTAACAAGTGTTGTCAAATACTCCGAAATAAATCCCAATAACTCAATTAAGTCTAAATTAGAAAATAAAAACAATAGTTTACAATTTCTACCTCAAGTTTTAGACAATTTATCTAAAGATAAAATTTTTACCTATAAAGGCCAAAAACTAAAATCAGCTTATGCAATTGATATTGTTCATAACCTTATCTTAAAATATTACTTTAAGAAGGAAAATAAGTTTCATTTACTAGCCACTATTCTAAAAGAAAAGTATGGTTACCTTTATAACTATTATGTTAATTATTTGATTGAGAGAAATATCATATTACTTCTTTCAAAACACCAAAAAGGTAAAAGTTCAAGAGTCTATTCAATAAATGAGTCAGTTCTTCGTGGTAGAATCACAAGATATAGTAATAAAGATAAAGTTCTTTTAAAGAAATATAAATCTAAAGTATCTCAAATAGAAGAAAATGATATAGAAAGTTCTTTAATAGATGTTGATATTAAAAGAAAACTAGTTAATGATTTATTTGGTATTAAAATAGAATTTGATAGATCAATTTTTTACTTAGATAGTCTTAAAAACGAAGACATGGATATTTATAATAGAAATAAATACTCAGTAGAATGTGTTAAAGAAGGTCACATATTCTATCACTTTGATAATTACGGTAGAATGCACACTAACTTCACTATTCTTAAATCTTTTATTAGAAAGAATTGTTTATTAATTGATGGTGAAGAAACATGTGAGATGGATATTAAAAATAGTCAACCACTTTTCTTAACAAAATTAATACAAGATAGTAATACTAAATGGGTTGATGAATCAGAATTTGAATTATTTAAGAGTTTAACTATAAATGGTAATTTCTATCAATATATTATGGATAATATAAAAACAAAAGATAGAGGAATGGTTAAAGAGCTAACATATAAAGTTCTTTTTGGTAGAAATGGTGCTACAAGTAAAGCTGATAAGATTTTTATTAGTTTATTTCCTACAATACATCAATTTATTAAGTTATATAAAATAGAACATAAAGATTATAAGATATTATCATATGATTTACAAAAAGCCGAGTCTAGTTTGGTATTCAATAAGATAATTAGACAAGTTATGAATCTATATCCAGATATTAAGATTGTTACTGTACATGATAGTATAATTGTGTCTATAAAAAATAAAGAAGAAGTTTTTGCTGTTTTTCATACTAAACTTTATGAAGAATTTGGATTAATATAATATGAAAAGAATTGTATTTTTATGTGCTCAACCAGATGTTGCTTATTTTCATTGGCAAGTTGAAGTTATGATCAATAACTTTATGAAGGTTGGTATTAATCCCAATAATATTGAGATTTTATTCTCATATGATTCATCTCCATCTAATGAGGGTAGAGAATTGGTTGGTAAATATCCTTATGTTAGATTTTTCTTTTATAAGAGAACTATATTAGATAACGGTGGATATATACCTATACTCAGACCAGATATCATAGAACAACATTTTAAATGTTATCCAGACTTATCTACTGAAACAATTTTTTATCATGACTCCGATATTATATTCAGAGAACTTCCAGATTTTAATTCTATGAATAATGATGATATATGGTATTTAAGTGATACTATATCTTATATATGCGCGGACTATATAAAGTCTAAATCAGACATTCTATTCAAAGAAATGTGTGACATAGCCGGTATAGATCCTCAATTGGTAGAATCAAATAATATGAACTCTGGTGGTGCTCAATATTTAATGAAAGGTGTTGATTCCGATTATTGGAAAGAAGTTAAGGAAAAAGCTTTAGATTTATATAAATATATGTCTAATAGAGAAACTATTGAAAGAAAGTCTTTAACAACTGATGAGTTAAAAAATTATAATCCTATTCAGAAATGGTGTGCTGATATGTGGGCTGTTTTGTGGATGTCTTTGAAAAGAGGAAATAAAGTTCAAATATCTAAAGAGTTGAATTTTAGTTGGGGAACATCACCAATTTCTGATTATGAATCATGTAAAATATTTCATAATGCTGGAGTAACAACATCTAGTGGTGGTTTATTTTATAAAGGAGAGTTTATTAATAAAAATCCATTTGAATCTGACCTTTCTTTTGTAAGAAAAGATATGGCATCTTTTAAATATGTAGAAGCAATTTTATATACAAAAGATATGCGAAATAAGTCTTTATAGTTTTTTAAATAAATATATACCTTGTGAAGAGGTTTTATCTTAGATATAAACATGAAACTATAAATATAATAGACGCTCATAATTTAAAAGAAGCTATTTCCTATTTCAGTAAGATAAAAAAACTATCTATACATAATTTGCTAAAAATCTATATTGTCACGGAACAACATTAGACTTTTAATATATACATTATGAATCTTCAAGAACAAAATATGTCATATGTTATTTTATCATCTGATAAATTAGATGATATGATTTCTATTCTTTATGCCAAAGAATATCAAATAATTCCTATTAAAGGTTATTATAGAGGACAATATGAAGATTCCGTTATTGCATTTGGTAGAGTAGATAATGATAATTTAAGAAAGGATGTTTTATTTTTATTAAATCACTTTCACCAAGAATGTGCAATCATTAAGTATTTAGGTGAAACATCTGTGATGAAGATTTTTAAAGATGGTTCTGAAAAAAAACTTGGTGTTGTAATGTATAACACTGATGCTGAGAATATTTCTTATTTATATAATGGACATTCATTTTCATTTGTAGAACAAGTTAGATACTGGAAGCCTACTAAGAAAGAAGACTTCAGAGTAGGTATGATAGTTGAATACTTTAATAAAGATAAGTGGTGTGAGAGATTAGTTGAGAATCCTTCTCAAGAATATGAAAAAATTTATAAATTACTTATAAAGTATAATAAAGTTAGAGTAGCTTCTAAATAATTTCAAACCATTTTATACACTTCTCCCAAACTACTGGTGTTTCTGCCATAAAATAAGTTGAATCATTTACATTATTAATAACATTTAAACCTATTCCTGGTTTATTTGAATTTCTCATTAGTATAACTTTTTTTGTATTAATTAAATGAGATGGTATGATGTCAATTCCTGATATATTACCAGTTACCGTTGTTCCATTGTTTTGAATTGTGAATGTATTACTTCTCAGTAGATACATATAAACATCTAAACCAACTAACATTGAATTTGCTGGACCAACTCTACTTTCCATTCCAATTAAACTGTTCAACATCATTACTTTAGATATTATTTTTCTGAAATTAGAATTATCATTATCATAACTTGATAAATTAGGATTATTTTTAATAATAACATTCATATTATTATTAATATTATGATTAGTCATTGGTTGATTAGTCAATGATTCTAACTTTTTTACTATATCATAATAAAGAGTTTGATTGTCTATAAACTTTTGTGATTTAACCGTTAAACTTTTCATCTGAGGTGAAATAGATCTTGTATAACCTTCTTGGTCTAAATCAATTCCCCAAGTTTCAGAATCTGTCCACTCATCTATTTTATCTTCTAAAATAGCATCAATAGTTAAATCTCTTCTTTTACTTTTTACTAAATTTTTATACTCTTCAGTATCAGATTCAATAAATTCTAAGTAATTTATTATACCATTAGGTAGTGATGGTTTTGAATTTTCTGAATAGTTACAAATTTTTTCTAAATCATATAGAGTAACTATCATACTTATTATTCAGTCCATTTTTTTGAGATTGTGCATTAGACATCTTAGTTATTTCATCTTTACTCATTGCTGATGTTTTTTGTAATAACTCTAGATTTCTTTGATAGTATTTCATATCAGGTGCAGTTCTTGGATGGTATAAGTGATAGCATTTGTTAGGAATTTCGGTCCAATTTAAGAAGTGTTTAACTTTTAGAGATACAAAATCATCTTCTGCTCCCCATCCAACAAAGGATTCGTTCCAACCACCAATTCTCATAATAGCATCTTTTCTAAAAATACAAATACCTCCACAAAGAGGAACTTTTTGATGGTCTAGTTCTCCTCTACCGGCTCTATTAATTTGTAAAATTTGTTCAAATCTTAATCCAGATTCATTTTGATCTAAATCAATAACTGATTTGTATGGATTTATCATTTCATATTGTTCTATTGCTTTAAGAGATTCTATAAATTGATTAGGATCCATTACTAAATCAGAATCAGCAAAAACTATGATATTAGAATTTGAATATTTAGTAGCTACATTAAATCCCCAAGACTTATTATAAGGTAATGTTGATTTTAGAAATATATGTTTAGCTTTAAGATTTAAGTGTGATATTTTTGAGTGTTTATCTTGTTCAACTATAATAACTTCACATCCGACAAATCCATTTATCCAGTCTAAAGTTTTTCTTAGATTTTGTAATCTATCTGGTGAGTGTCTGTAACCTATTACATAGGTAAAAGTATGTGTATAATTCATTAATGAATATTATTTTTTAATTATACTATGGATATATTGATTTGTTTTGATTCTATAAACTTTTTCACATCTAATTTTCCACTCTTTTCAGCATTATAAAAGTTAGACAATGGTAGTATATTATCATATTTAAGTAAGTCTACAACTATATCATTGTATAAGAATTCTCCAAATTTAAGCCAAATATTATAGTCATAGTTTGTTTTGTGGGTTATGTGATATATTAATTCATCTTTTATATGATATAAATTTAATCCATTTTTTATACAAACTAAAGGAACCCAATAATCCCACCAAGGCATACCGATTACATATTTATCATTCTTAAATATATCTGTGTATTTTGAATTAAATATAAAAACATCATAGCCGTATATGAAGGGATATTTTTTATCACCATCTAATTCATATCTTGTTCCTATAAATAAGCCATTTATTAGATATCTTTGATTTATGTTAAGTTGTAAATTCTCATTTAATATAATATCTGAGTTTACTATAGCAACTGTTTCTGATTTACAAGTTATATCTATAGCAGATAATATAGAATTTAATTTAATTAACTTTTTGTTTTTATACGCAAAAGTATCTTCTGTTTCAATAAATATAACATTAGGATATAAGTTGTTTATCTTTTCTATTTCTTCTTTTGTATTAACAGAATAAACTTGGTATTTATTTGACCAGGAAGAAATAGCTTTTGATTGAGTTTCAAAATTATCATTCGGGTTTATTGTAGTAAATATCTTCATTACAAATTCAAATCTTTTTTAAGCCTTTTATAAATCTTATCATCAATCTTATTAATTAGTGCTATTTTGTGTTTGAATAAACCATTCATTCCATTTTTTATATTTTGGTCACGATGAGGTGCTATTATAGGTGTTTCTAACTCTATATTAACTAATTCTTTAAATACACTATTTTTTATTTTAACATCAGGAAAAAAATGTTTGAATATCTTTTTTGATATTTTTTCAGGATTATCTAATATTTCATAATATTCTACTTTAAGTATATTTTTATTTTTATTATTAATCCATTTATTCATAAAGCCATTATAGTATTCAGTTTTATCTTTTATAAACTTTAATAAATCTTTATACTTATATTTCTCATTATTGTATTTAATCCAATATCTATAGTACGCTTCTAATTGAAGAATTATATCTTCTCTGTATAAGCTTACATATTTAATATGACTATTTACTTCTAAGTCTAATTCAAAATCATGATTTTTTGAAATTTCTTTACCTTTTGAGCAAGGTGTGGAGTTGCAACAGGTATAGAACTCACAATATGTAAATTCTACATTGTGTTCACTACAACAATATTTTAATATTTTCTCAACTAAGTGTTGACCACTTCTTGGAAAAGAAACAATTATATCCATTCTTGTATTTCACTTTTAATTTCGTTTGTTAATCCACCATGTGACCAGTATTGTTTGCCTATTGGTGGTACATAAGACCAATTATCTGTATTTGTAAGTTTATATTTATCGGAGTGATTATAAAAAACCCAAGCTCCAATAGCATTAAATTCTGAAAAGGTACTGCTACTCATAACAATATCTTCTATGTTATATCTTTCATTGATTTCTACAATTGTACTTCTGTGATAAATTAAAGGCAATCTTCTCATAAATTCGTAATTTAATTCCCTACCCATGAATTTTTCAGTAACTTCTTTCCAACATATAGCATCACCAACTTTTGAATAGTCTGTGTATAGTATTTCAGGTTTTTCATCAATTATAAAATTTTGTAAATCAATATTTGTGTTAAAGATTAAATCAGAGTCTGAATATAATATAAACTTTGAATTACAATATTTATGAGCTGTCATTTTTATAAATTGCTGATAGATATAACCATCACCATATTCATTTACAAAATGAATCTCGCAATTTAATTCATTTATTAACTCATAGTTTAATAAATCTTTATCTTGTTCGGGTATAACTATTACTATTTTATTATAACCAGTTAAATATTTTTTTATTGATTTTAATGAGTAGTATAACCACTCAAAATCTTTTGCGTATGATTTGTAAAATATGTCTATCATTTTTATTTTTAATTTTTTAAAGAGCGTGTGCAAAAGCAACAATATTACCATCTTGTCTCCAAAGACCATCAGAGCCTCTTTCTAATCCAATTTTCATACCGTGATGACCGTGTGCGTGACAGTCTGGTGATAAATCTACTATATTCATGCCCGGTAATTGACAAGCATATAAAGATACAAGTTGAACACGAGCTGGATTATCAAAACATGAATCACAAGCGGACCAAAGATTTAATGTTCTATTGTTAAGTTCGCGCCAAGTAGAAAGTCTTGCTATAACCATACCAAAGTTTCTACAAACCATATTTTCCATATTTGGAAAATCAATTTTTATTTCATCTATTGGCTTTTTTGGAAAAAGATCATAAGACTCGGATAGTAATGATTGGTATTCATTAGGTTTATTATAACCAACCATCATAGTACCATCTGGTATAGATGAGAAAGTTGAAATTTCAGACTCATTAAATCCTCTTTGAAAATAAGCATCAGCATCAGTAAAGATAATTATATCATCCTCTTGCCAATCACTCGGAGTATATAAAACAAACATTCCACTTTGTAGCATAACTTTTGGAAACTGAACAGGTGCCTTAGAGTAATCTAAAGGTATACATTTGACACCATTTATTTCAGTTGTATCTAATGGAAAATTAACTCCAAAAATAGTTGTATCTACATTACAATGTTCTGTTAATGATTTAATAAATTGTTCAGCCCTAGATACATAATTTGGGCTAATTCCGGAAGCAAGACGAATAGTCATATTTTTATTTTTATTTTTTAATCTTTTGTTATAAAGTCTAATTCATGTTCAGTTTTTAATCCGTGTATTATTTCAACACCATTTATACGAAATTCTCTAGCTAACTCTAAATCACCTTGTACATCTAATCTATTGCGACTAAATTCTTTCATTAAATCATATTTTACTTTTATATTAGCCTCTTGACAGACCCAAGCTAAAAATACGTCTGGTGAACTCTCAGGTGAACCATACCACCATTCAAAAGATAATTCAGGTCTTTGAAGAATCTCACGACCAATATGTAGTAATATCTCAGCGGTTGGTCTATCAATAAACCAAGGATTATGTATAAAAGTTGAGTTGGATAATCCACAGTATCTAGATTCGTCCTCACAAGTTTTACCACCAGCTAAGTGTGCTGCAATTCCCGTCCATTCTGGTATTTTATTAAAAAAAATAGAATCATATTCAGATATACAGAAGTGTGAAAATTCTGTACTTAAACAATATTCTATAGTATCAAGTAGTCTATTTGGTAAATGCTTGCCGTCAATATACTTATTACTTCCAATAAGCACACTTTTAATACCATCTGGCCAAACACAACCATTATCTATAGTTCCAATTCCATGAATCTCATCAGCTCCTGCATTTAAGTAAAAAGACCACTGTCTATTTACGGCATCATTGGCACCTGGATAAGATTGTATAGCAAGTAGTAAATTCATATTTTAAAGATTAATTTTATTGAAAATTATATATTCGCCATATGTTTTTTCCATCCAATCCCTTCCAGTAAAAATAATAATTGGTGATTTTTCTTTCATCCAATTGTAAGCAATTTTTGTATTTTTTATACTGTTTTCCTCAAATAGATTTTCAGGTTTTTCCCAATATGAATCATGTATCTCATGATATGATATATTCGGTGTTTCACATATTGTTCCTTGTTCTTCAAATGACTGAGAGAAAACAATATCACCTTCTATACTCTTACCCATAGCTATTCTAAATATCCAATCCCAAGTAGGTCTACCTATTACTTGGTCATCTGGTAGATAATCTCTCCATTTTTCCCACCAAGATTTAGTAACAGCAAATAAATCAGCACCTTTTGGTTTTATACTTCCATTTGAATATTTTGCATTCTCAATCATATTTTTATCCATAGGCTCATTTAATATCGTAAAGTCTTTTCTGAATGAAAATGTACATTCATATTTATTACAAGATTCAACAACTTTTTGATATAAGTCTTCGGTTAAGCATATATCTGAGTTTGTGTACATAATTATATCATTATCATTCAAACACATATTATAACCAGACTCAAATAAATCTTTTATTTTTGGCATTTCTGTATCATTTATTTTGCTATAATTTAAACAAGGAATAATTTTTTTATTCTCATATAGTTTTTTCCAATTTTTTTGTGCAAATTCACTTCTTCTATTAGTTTCAATATCATATGATTTGTATAAAGATGTTATGTGATATATAAACTGTTGATCATCTTTAATATCAAAATCTATATTCATTTTTACTTTTTCTCCAAAAAATGGAATATCATTTAAAACTTCTAAAATATTCTTATTTAATTGATTATTAAATAAATCATGAAATAAATCATCTGATAGAAATGCGTCTGTTTTTCTTCCTTTCCAGTTTTTGTATGTGGGTCCTAAGTGTATAACTGATTTATCTATCTTACTTTTTTTTGTAAATTTATCTCTAAAATGTAAGTCACTCCAAGAGGCATCATTTGATGATTCCGGAAATGGTAATTCCTTGTTAATATCTGAACTATTAATATTAAATAGATGAAAGAACCCCAATCCTCTATTGGTTTCATATTTACCTACTTTATCTATTTCTATTTTACCACCCTGCCAATCTTTATAAGTATTATAATCTTTACATATATATCTATCTGATGTGTATAATATATCAATATCTGTATTAATATCTATTTTTTTAGTCAGTACAATATCAGCATCTAGTAATAGTATCCAATCCGGATTATCAATTGATTTTATACCATCATTTATAGCTTTTCCTTTATTAAATGAAGCTCCGTCTTCATATATTCTATCAGTTATGACACATTTAACTCCAAATATGTCACATATTTTTTGACACATTAAATCATCTGATGATGTTACTACTGTTATATCTTCAAAATATTTAATATTATTACTTAAAGAAACTAATAAGTAATCATTATAATTTACCGATACTATAATAACAGATAATTTATCAATTTCTTTTCCTGTTATAATAGTTTCATTATTTTCAATTGATATTCTTCTCGGTGGTTGTTTAAGTAGTTTTAAAATTACCTTCTCGGTATTAATATCTGGCTTTTTATTTATAATATTAATATTTAAATTATTCTTTTTAGATATTAT
>Ga0114974_10000449_pt1 | contig 34633 bp, 31 predicted proteins | sample S_130206_EF_Meta_FD_87318 | JGI IMG/M metagenome (GOLD analysis project Ga0114974, IMG submission 87318) | Freshwater microbial communities from Lake Simoncouche, Canada to study carbon cycling - S_130206_EF_MetaG | ecosystem: Environmental > Aquatic > Freshwater > Lake | place: Lake... | reverse complement strand
TCCCAAAGAGGCCAACGGATTTGCGCTTGCTTTGCTCCTAGGCGTAAAAATGGATATGAATAAAGCATTGGTGAATGCTTACACCCAATTAGGCATTATACATATTATTGCGATTAGCGGAATGCATCTAGATATATTATTTAAATCATTAAAAAAGCTTACCAGTTATTTTCCTAAAAACAAAATTTTCAATATTATTGAAATAGTCATCTTACTTATTTTAGTATGGACGTATACCTTCATGGCAAACGCAAGCCCTTCCATTGTTAGAGCATCGGTATTTTTTTCAATTTATTTACTAGGAAATTTTTATGCGTTATCTAGTTTTACATTAAATACAATTGCAGGTGGTATACTCATTCTAATCTTCATGAATGTGCGGGGAATAGAACATATTGGTTTGCAATTGTCTTATGCTGCAGTCATCGGCATACATCTATTTTATAAAATATTATATACTTCTGTGGATATAGACAATCCTATCATACGGTTTTTATGGAGCAACTGTTGTGTGAGTCTAGCTGCACAACTCACTACATTCCCAATCCTATTGTTACATTTTCACCAAGTGGCTAGCTGGGTGCTCGTAAGCAATTTTATCATGGTGCCTTTAAGTAATATCATACTTTACGGATTGGCCATTATTTTGATACTCCCTAAGGGATTGGCCATATATGGAGGTATGCTAGTAGCAAAATACATTCAATTTTTTAATCAGTTTGTCCAGCAATGGTTCCTGAATACCAAAGCGGGTACCTTACAAATTACAATGAGTGTCCTTCAAGTGATCGGGTATTACCTGCTACTCTTATTTGTTTATTTATGGATTTACCAAAAAAAATCTAGTTATCTCCTTGCTGTTTTAGGCCTTATAACCTGTTATACAGTAATAAAGTTATTCAGCTAACCCAATTTTATGTGGAAAATCTGAACCGCCAAAAAACAGGGAAGGCGTTAACTTTGCCTATGGAAAAGAAAATACAATCAGCCCTCATTTCTGTATTCTATAAAGACGGCTTAGAACCCTTAGCAAGAACATTACATCAATTAAATATTACCATCTACTCTACAGGCGGAACTCAAAAGTTTTTAGAGGATTTAGGCATCCCTTGTGTATCTGTGGAAAGTGTAACGGGATATCCTTCTATTTTGGGCGGCAGGGTAAAAACACTACACCCCTCCGTTTTTGGCGGTATTTTAGGACGTCGTTATGAAGCGCAGGATATTGCAGAAATGGCAGAGTATAAAATTCCTGAATTAGACTTGGTCATTGTAGACTTATACCCTTTTGAAGAAACACTTAAAAGCACCGACGAAGAAAAATTAATTATCGAGAAAATAGATATTGGTGGGCCCTCCATGATTCGCGCAGCAGCAAAAAATTTCCGTGACTTAGTTGTATTGTCTGCAAAAGATGATTACCAAAAACTAAATACCCTACTCTTATCTCAAAATGGAACTACTACTTTAGAACAAAGAAAAGCTTTTGCTGCAAAGGCTTTTGAGGTAGTCATGCATTATGACATTGCCATTAGTAATTATTTTAACCCGGCCACAGGAAAAGTATTACGTTATGGCGAAAACCCACACCAGGTTGCTACCTTCTATGGCAATTTAGATGCTTGGTTCACTCAATTAAACGGAAAAGAACTATCCTATAATAATTTAGTAGACGTAGATGCTGCGATTGCTTTAATTGGCGACCTGCCTACAACAAGCTTTGCCATCATTAAACATACCAATGTATGTGGTGTTGCACAAAGAGATACTGTATTTGAAGCATGGACATCCGCTTTAGCAGGCGACCCAGAAAGTGCGTTTGGCGGTGTGTTGGTAACCAATGGCACTGTTGACAAAGCAACAGCCGAAGCCATACAAGAAATTTTCTTTGAAGTATTAATTGCCCCCGCATTTGATACAGATGCGCTCACTATCTTGTCCGCTAAAAAGAATCGTATTCTTTTACAAAGCAAGGATGGCATGACTTTAAAACCAACCCAACAAAAGTCTATCTTAAATGGAACCTTAGAACAAGGATTAGATACGGGTAATTATACGAACTGGGATGAAGTAGGTGCAAGACCTTGCACAGCTGCTGAAAAAGAAGATTTGATTTTTGGAAATATTATTTGCAAGCATTTAAAAAGCAATGCCATTGCGCTCATCAAAAATAAACAACTGGTAGGCAAAGGTTGTGGTCAAACATCAAGAGTAGATGCATTAAGACATGCGATTGTAAAAGCAAAGCAATTTCATTTTGATTTGAAAGGAGCAACACTTGCTTCCGACGCTTTCTTTCCTTTTAACGATTGTGTAAGTATTGCGCATGCCGAAGGAATTGAAGCATATATACAACCAGGAGGCTCGGTAAGAGACAAGGATAGCATTGCATATTGTCAGGAACATGGCTTGGCAATGGTCATGACACAGTTACGACATTTTAAACATTAATATTGGGTATCCCTCCTACATGTCCAATCAAAAAAAAGCATATTTAGCACTCACCGTAACCAGTATTGTTTGGGGAACCACCTGGGTTGCCAGCAAAATGGGCGTAGCCCATATGCCCGCATTTGAACTAGCGAGTATCCGTCAATTTTTGGGAGGGGGGATTTATATTTTATTTTTTCTATTGATTAAAAAAGAAAAGTTTCCAACTGCTAAACAATTTAGGTGGTTAATTCCAATGGCTTTTTTAATGTTTGTGTCCTCTAATGGTATTGCTACTTATGGATTACAATTTATTACAAGCGGACTAGCTGCATTAATCGCAGCGCTCTACCCATTATCAGTAGTACTCATTGAAAGGTATTATTATAAAGCCATCAAAATTACACCACAAACCTTTCTAGGATTGGTTTTGGGCTTAGTGGGGATTGGTTTTATTTTTTATAAAGACAGTTTAAAAGTGCATGGCGGACACTATGCATTGGGGGTTGGCTTGTCTTTGTTTGCAATGCTCACTTGGAGCGTTGGGTCAATCATTATTTCAAGAACTAAAATAGATATAAATCAATATTATTCTATTGGATGGCAAATGTTTATAAGCGCTATGGTAATGGGACTATTCACTTTTCTTTCTGGAAATTATATTGCTATCACAGAAATTCCTGCCATCTCTTGGGGGGTCATTATTTATATGGTCATTGGGGGCTCTATTTTTGCTTTTGTATCTTTCATATATAGCATGAAAAATTTACATCCAGCCATTGCATCCCTATATGCTTATATCAATCCCATAGTAGCTATTTGGGTAGGGTCATTACTTATTAAAGGAGAACAAATTACTTGGAACAGTATTTTAGGAACGATTTGTACACTCACCGGGGTATATTTGGTGAACCGAAGTTTAAAGAAACAAAAAGATCCAGTAGAAGCCATCTCCGACGCAGATGGAATGTAATAATAGCTTTTACAAGTCATTAATATGCGCTTCCTTCCAAAGCTGATTGAACGTTTTTTTAGAGAATGATAAAGGTGCTCTTTGACGCGTCCACCCTTTAAACATTTTATTAACCATCCAGTTTTTAATACTGGCATTTCCTTGATTCATTAAACGTCTGCTCATGGAAGTTTGTTTCCAAATTTTCCATGCAAACTTTTCACTAAAATCACTTTCTCCAGCCACCACCGACTCTCTTCTGTTTTCTAACAAAAGCTCATGTAGATTAATCTTCACTGGACAAACTTCGGTACAGCTGCCACACAAACTTGATGCGTAACTTAAATGCTTATAATCATGCATACCTCTTAAATGCGGAGTAATAACACTTCCAATAGGTCCGCTATACGTGGTTTCGTAAGCATGACCACCAATATTTTTATATACAGGGCATGCATTTAAACAAGCCCCACATCTAATACAATATAACGCCTCTCTACTTTTACTATTCGCTAGTAATTCGGTACGACCATTGTCAAGTAATATCACATACATTTCTTCAGGACCGTCTAATTCACCGGCTTGTCTAGGTCCTGTAATAATGCTATTGTAAACGGTAACTTGTTGACCAGTTCCAAAAGTGGAAAGTAAGGGCCAAAATAATCCTAAATCCGTGATAGAAGGGATTACTTTTTCTATTCCTACTATTACAATATGTGTTTTTGGTAAGGAAGCAGTGAGTCTTGCATTCCCTTCATTTTCAGTTAATGCAATACCTCCGATATCAGATAAAATAAAATTAGCACCAGTAATGCCAATTTCCGCATGCGCGTATTTTTCTCTTAAATTTTTTCTTGCAACAAGTGTAAGTTCCTCTGGGGTGAGGTTAATGTCTGTACCTAATTTTTCGGCAAACAATTTGGCAACATCTTCTTTGCTTTTATGCATGGCAGGCGTAACAATATGATATGGAGCCTCCCCATCCAACTGTTGTATATATTCGCCTAAATCAGTTTCCACACTCTCTACACCAATAGATTCTAAATAAGTGTTCAAATGTATTTCTTCCGTCACCATGCTCTTACTTTTCACAACGGATTTACATTGCTTATCTGCACATATTTCACCAATAAAATTTAAAGCTTGTTCGCTGTCTTCGGCCCAAAATACCTTGGCCCCTCTTTTTGTAATTTGATCCTCAAATTGTGTTAAATATAAGTCCAGGTGTTCTATGGCCTCCCACTTTCTATTTTTTGACAATTCTCTCACACGTTCTAAATCGGTAAATTGCTCTTTCCCTTTTGGCACCACTGCATTGTACTTGCCAATGTTAAAATTAATTTTACGTCGGTGTTCAAGGTCTAAAGCCTTGCTAGCACTTTTTTCTAAAAACGAATCGGCGTAAATGCTTTGCATGATGATAAATTATTTTTTTTGAAGGTGTTTAGCGGATGCATCTAGGGCCTCATAAAATTCAGTTCCATATTTTCGTATAATTGAATCTTTTAAAAATACATAAGCGGGTACTTTCAACTTCACACCCAATGAACAAGCCGCAGCGCATAAGTCTTCTCTTGGTTCGTAATTCAAATATTCTACACCAGGATCTGATTTGCTCTTGGTAATTTTGATGGGAAATAAATGACAACTAATGGGTTTTTTCCATGGAATTTTGCCGTCATTATAGGCTTGCTCAAATGAACATTTAATAATTCCTTTTTCATCTCTAAAGCCATAAGCACATATCTGCCCATTAATGGTGGGCGTTACCCAGCCAAATTCTCTGTCATACATAAACTGACCCACCTGATTTACTTCCTTAATGCCTTCCTTGGTCATATAAGGCTTAACGATTTCGTAGTATTCTTTAATGTAGTCTTTTTCTTTATTTTCCAAAGGCGCACCTGCATCACCATCTTCACAACAGCCCCCTTTGCATTTTGTTAAATCACAAACAAATTGTTCTTCAACTATCTCGTCACTCACTAAAACCGAATCAATAATTATCATAGTTAAAATTATGCAGTAAAGATATAATTATTTCCAACGAAATGTATTTACTAAATGGGTTAGGTCCTTAAAAATAAAGGCATTCACCGGTGCAAGAGAGTCTTCATTTGGCGTGGCATCAAAATAAAGCGCCCCTCTGAAAAAATGATGGGTGGAATCCGTTAAAAAAAATTGATAATTGGTAGCGACATCACCCCCAATATGAAAAAAAACACCCGAAATGCCATTGGCTGTGGTAAACATAGAATCCTGAATGGAATTAGCCATACTATTGTGTTTATTTACAAAAGTATACGCATCTCTAATTAAGGTATCCAGTTGACCGGGCTGAATGGCACGATAACTAACATAAACAGTGCCATTGTTATCTGGAAAATTGATGTTAATCCAATTGTCTTCCTTTTTAGATTCTCCAAAGTAATTCACTTCTTTGCTAATATTGGCATAAATAGGATACTCAAAAGCATAAGGATAGCCCAGTTCATTAAAGGGCTGATACTTTTTTTCAGGAAAATGAAGTTGGCTATACCCTTTAGGCTTTGGAACTACAGGACTATTGCATGCGAATAGGGTACAAATGCCTAATACAAATATGAAATAATAATAGTTACGCATTTTCGACAGGTACAGCTAGTTGGGGTGAAATAATTAATTGCAATTTGTGAATTCTGTTTTTCTTTATCTCAATCACAGTGAAACTATATTGCTTATACTTAACTACTTGTTGTAAGGTAGGGAAAACACCTGCCAGTTCTAAAAATAATCCAGCCACCGTATCACTCTCTCCTTTTACCTGATCAAAAATACTGGAAGACACATTGATAAAATTACATAAATCAATAATGGGCGTTTTGCCTTCAATCAAATAATGAAAATCGTCAATTTTTTTAACCATGGATTCTTCTTCATCAAATTCATCTTTTATATCCCCCACAATTTCTTCTAAAATATCTTCCAAAGTGATGATACCACTTGTGCCTCCAAACTCGTCTACCACAATGGCAAAGTGAATTCGTTTTAGTTGAAACTCCTGCAATAAATCTTCTATCATTTTTTGTTCATGCACAAAAAAAGCGGGCCTTACTAATGAAGCCCAATTAAATTCAACTGTTTCATTAATATGAGGAAGCACATCCTTGGTATGAATCATACCCACAATGGTATCTAGGTCCTCTTTAAATATAGGAAAGCGGCTATAATTATGTTCCTTAATATGCTCCAACAATTCACTAAAACCAATAGAGGCATCTACTCCATATACATCTAACCTGGTCTTCATAATTTGCTTCACCGTAATATTTCCAAACTTGACAATTCCTTTTAAAATCTTTTTTTCACTTTCTTGCTCGTTGGGAGAAGCCGTTAAATCTATGGCATGATCCAATTCTTCTAAACTATAGGTGGAACCAAAACTCTTTTTTGCTAATTTGTTTTCAATAATATTGGTATACTTTACCATTATATTACTGGGCTTTGAAAAAATAAAATAAACAACTTGAATAATGCCACCAAAACTTTGAGCAAATCGAATGTTGTTTTGAGTGGCCATTACTTTAGGTAAAATTTCTGCAAAAAATAAAAGCAATAAGGTTACAGATAAAACTTTTACAATAAACTCAAAACCCGGGATGGTGATTTGATCAAAAACAAAAAGGTGATTAATTAAAGTGTTGGCAATTAAAATAATGCAGATATTAATAAAGCTGTTGGCAATAAGCATACTGGTGAGCAACTTATTTGGATGCTCCAATAAAACCACTACTCTTTTTAATGCTTTATTGTGCTTGGTTTTTAGAATTTGAATGTCTTTATAAGACAAAGAAAAAAATGCCACTTCGGATCCTGCAATCGCAAAGGATAAAAACAATAAAACGATCATGCCAAAAAAAAGCAATGCATCTTGCTGCGCTGGGCTGGAAACAGTCGTCAATAATAAATTTAAATGATTCGAATGATAGTCCAAAATAGCGTCTATTTTATGAGTGGAAAGTTAACAATAAAATCAGTATGAATGGTGAGATACCTTTCTTCATTAGTCCAAATATCCTTCTTGTGATAAAAAATCAATTATGGTTTTAGGGAAAGGATATTTAATCAGGGTCTTCATTTTAACCCACTTGCCTTTTTCTAATGCCGCAGGTATCGTTTTTAAATAAATTTTTGTGAACCTGAGTGATAGCAATTGATGGGTGAGTTGTTGTTGAAACTCTTTTTTAACGACTTCAATTTTATCAACCTCTTTATTAATTAACAATTGATTAGAAAGGACCTCTTTAAAATAATGCTCCTGGGCTGGTATTAATTTTTCATTTTCAACTACATAAAATTGGTATAAGCCCGCCCAAATATCTCCCGCAGTTCTTTGTTGGATAAACCATTTATCTCCAGCGATCAAGCATAAGAAATCAAAATACCTTTTTTTCTTTTGAATCACCTTTGCTTTATAGGGAAGTTGACCTACACTATTTTCATTAAACGCAACACATGAGGATTGCATCAAACACTTGGAACACAATGGTGACATAGGTTTACACACTGTGGCCCCAAAATCCATTAAGGCTTGATTGTACATGCCAGCTTGTTTTTTTGCTAAATTTTCAAATGCAATCGCGTTAAATATTTTTAACCCCTCCTTACTATCTGTAGCGGTGGGTATGCCAAAATATCTAGCAAATACTCTAAACACATTTCCATCCACCACTGCATGTGGTAAATTATAAGCGAAGGAAGCAATGGCTGCAGCAGTATAAGGACCCACTCCTTTTAAAAGCAAAAGTGCCTCATAGTCTTTAGGAAAAATTCCATCTAAATTACTGGCAATATGTCTTGCTGTAAACAGTAAATTTTTGCAACGATTGTAATAACCCAAGCCTTCCCATAATTTAAAAACGTCTTTGTCCTTAGCAACAGCCAATTTTTTTACCGTAGGGTACTGTTTTACAAATCTTTCATAATAAGCCCATCCCTGCTCCACCCGGGTTTGTTGTAAAATAATCTCACTTAGCCATATTTTATAGGGATCTTTCTCCCCTTTCCAAGGCATGGGTCGATGGTTTGACTTTTTATTCCATTTTAGAAGTAATTCGCAAAAAAGGGTATTCATTTTGGGTAAAATTGGGTAAAAATGATGAATTCTGACCTATTTTTTGTCTAAAATTGATACATTATAAATTATACTATTATTATATATAATAAATATATATGTATATTATGCTAAAATAATGGACAATTCGATATAAATAAATGATGAATTAGTTGTAAAAAGTTAAAATTTAATTTATTTTTAATACTGAAACCCAAAAATCAACTTCATGAGAAAATCTGATCTCATCAATCAAATCTCCGAGAAAACTGGAATTCCCAAAGTGGATGTTCTAGTTACTTTGGAAACGATGTTCAAGGAAGTAAAAGAAAGCTTATCAAACGGCGAGAATATCTATATCCGTGGGTTTGGTAGCTTTATTACTAAGAAAAGAGCCGCTAAAATTGGGCGTAATATTAAAAAGAATATTGCGGTAGCCATTCCTGAACATTTTATTCCAGCATTTAAACCTGCAAAAGAATTCGTAAACGAGGTGAAAAGCAGTCGTAAGTAATTACCTTTGCTGGAAATCGTCGAATTTTGAAAAAACCTCAGTTCATTGTTGTCTTAATTGCCACGCTTTTATGTGTAGCAGTCATTATTTTTGTCCCTAGAAGTAAAAAAGAGGGCCCTGGAGCAGGAAAAGAAAATACTGAAAATCAAACAATTAGTACTCAAACCATCCTTGATGGCGCTAAAACCGCATTAACCGGTACACAGAAAATTTCTTTGTTAAGTATTGAAAATCAATTAAATACAGCTAAATCACCAGCTGATAGAGCTGTAATATATAGACAATTATCTAAGTTTTGGGCCGACTCCGCACATAGGATCGAACCATATTTATATTACACTTACAGTGCTGCTTTGTTGGAAAATTCTGAAAAAAGCCTCACTTTTGCAGCCCAACTGTTGGTAGATAACCTAGCAACACAGGAAGCACCCCCTGCCATTCAAAATTGGATAGCAGCAAATGCGAAAGTTCTTTTAGAGAAAGCATTGGTAATCAACCCAAAAAATGATTCAGCCATCATTAACTTAGGCGCCTGCTATTTGTTTGGAAATATTTCAGACAACCCTATGCAAGGCATTTTAAAAGTTAAAGAAGTAGTAGATAAAAATCCGCAAAATATTTATGGAAATATGATGTTAGGATTGGGGGGTAAAAAATCGGGGCAATATCCAAAAGCCATTGAAAGATTTTTGAACATCCTAAAGTTGGAGCCAAAAAACATGGAAGCTATGGTGAACCTTGCAGAGTGTTATGAGCTAAGTAATCAAAAGTCGTTAGCGATAGAGTGGTATTCAAAGATGAAAGGGTTGATAGATAACCCAGAAGCTAAAGATGCAATTGATAAAAGAATTAAAGAGTTGAAGAAATAAGATTTTTAATAACAAAAAATATCGGACATGCCTTGTGGTAAAAAAAGAAAGCGTCATAAAATTGCGACGCACAAAAGAAAAAAACGTTTAAGAAAGAATCGTCATAAGAAGAAGAATAAATAGTTCTCTTCCTAAATACTAGTGTGTTTCTGTAATAGGCTCACACTAGTATTCTTTTCAAATGCACGCCACCCTTCTACTTAGCAACTTTACCTTACCTTTTCCTTTCTTCGTAAAGTGGCCGTGTTTACAAAAATTATAAAGCATTTAGCTAAGCTATCACGGTGGCCTGCTATATGTTTTTAAAAAAGTTGCTATAAGTGAATAAAGAATTAATTATAAATAGTTCCGCTGATGGGGTTGAAATAGCCTTGTTGGAGGATAAGAAATTGGTGGAAATCCATAACGAAAAAATGGATACCCGCTGGGCTGTGGGAGATTTGTACCTAGGAAAAGTGCGTAAAATTATTCCAGGACTTAATGCTGCATTTGTGGATGTAGGATTTGAGAAAGATGCATTCTTGCATTATACCGATTTAAGCCCTTACATTAAATCCATTATCAAATACACGCAGGAAGTTGTTAATAATAATGATAACAGCTTTGATTTCTCTAAATTTCAAACCGCACCTGAAATTGTCAAAACAGGAAAGATTAGTGAAGTATTAAATGGCAAGCCCAATATATTGGTGCAAATTTTAAAAGAGCCTATTGCAGCAAAGGGACCAAGATTAACTTGCGAGTTATCCTTAGCAGGTAGATTTATTGTTTTAACGCCTTTTAATGAAATTGTTGCGGTCTCTAAGAAAATTCATAGTGGTGAGGAGCGTAAGCGTCTACAAAAAATGATGGAGTCTATTAGACCAAAAAACTTTGGTGTTATTGTAAGAACGGCTGCCGAAGGAAAATCTACGGCCGAATTGCATGAGGATTTATTGACCTTGGTAGAGAATTGGAAAAATATACAAGCCAACCTGAAAGGGGGTATAGCTCCTGCTCGTATTATGGGTGAGGCGAGCAAGACAACCAGTATTTTAAGAGACTTATTAAATGAGGACTTCAACAAAATTGTAGTCAACGATAAAAAAATATTTGACATTACCTTAAGCTATTTACAAAGAATTGCCCCAGGGAAAGCAAATATTTTAAGTTTACACAGCGGCGATCAGGAAATATTTGACCAGTACGGTATCACTAAGCAAGTGAAATCTTCTTTTGGCAAAACGGTGAACTTACCTAGCGGTGCATACTTAATTATTGAACATACCGAAGCACTTCACGTGATTGATGTAAACAGTGGATTCAAAAGTGTGAGCAATAACCAGGAAGAGAACGCCTTTCAAACTAATTTAGAAGCAGCCGAAGAAATTGCACGTCAATTAAGACTAAGAGATATTGGGGGCATCATTGTTATTGACTTTATTGATATGAAGCTTCCTGAAAATAAACGCAAAGTACAGGAAGCATTGGACGAGTTTATGAAAACAGACCGTGCTAGACATTCTGTATTGCCTATTTCCAAATTTGGCTTGTTGCAAGCAACACGACAAAGAATTAGACCCGAAGTGAATATCAATACTTCCGAGGATTGCCCAGCTTGTAAGGGTACCGGAGCGATCACTTCAAGCTTATTGTTAGAAGATGAGATGGAAAAAAAGCTTTCCTATTTGGCTACCCATGGACACAAGCATATTCAAATACTAGTGCACCCTATTATCCATTCTCATTTAACCAAGGGAATATTTAGGAGTATCATTAAAAAGTGGAAAAGCAAGTATAAGTTAAAGCTGTCCTCTCAACCTGATAATAGTAGTCATTTGGTAGAATATAAATTCTTGGATGACCAGCAGGAAGAAATTAAGCTGTAAAACTATTTTCGGTTTTTACTTCATAAATAATTCAAATAGCCTTTATCTTTAAGGTATGAGCAAAGCTAAATCGGCCTTTTTTTGTAATAATTGTGGTTATGAATCTGCGAAATGGGCGGGCAAATGCCCTGCTTGTAATGAGTGGAATACTTTCACTGAGGAATTAGTAGAAAAAGGAGAAAAGAAAGATACAGGTTGGGATGATTATAACACCCAACAAAAAGGCACGCAAGTAATTGCCATCAACGAAGTAAATAGTCAATCAGAAAAAAGAATTAGTAGTGCCGACCCCGAACTTAATCGTGTATTGGGCGGAGGCATCGTATTGGGTTCTATTGTGCTTGTTGCAGGCGAGCCAGGCATTGGAAAGAGTACCTTGTTTTTACAACAAGGTTTGATGATGAAGGATCAAACTGTTTTATACATTAGTGGTGAGGAAAGCATTCAGCAAATTAAAATGCGCGCCGACCGTTTAAATTTACAAAACGAAAATTTTTACTTACTCACGGAAACACGTACTTCGGATATTTTTAAAGCCATCAAAAAATGAAAGCCCACTGTGGTGATTGTGGATTCTATTCAAACCCTTGAATCTAATACCATTGAAGCGGCTGCAGGAAGTGTATCTCAAATAAAACAAACGGCTGCGGAGTTTCAACGCTTTGCAAAAGAAACAGGTACCCCTGTATTTTTAATTGGTCATATTACCAAGGAAGGAACCATTGCAGGTCCAAAAATTTTAGAGCATATGGTGGACACCGTACTTCAGTTTGAAGGAGACCGTCATTACGCCTATAGAATGTTGCGTACTTTGAAAAATAGATTCGGAAGTACTAGTGAATTGGGTATTTATGAAATGACGGGAGAGGGCATGAAAGTAGTGAACAACCCATCCGCATTTTTAATTGCACAACGAAATGAATCCCTAAGTGGAAGTACCATTGCTGCCTCTATGGAAGGCATGCGTCCATTATTAATAGAAGTGCAAGCATTGGTGACCCAAAGTGTTTATGGCACACCTCAAAGAACGGTCACTGGATTTGATTTAAGAAGACTACAATTATTATTAGCGGTGCTGGAAAAGCGCGGTGGATTTGCATTTGGCATGAAGGATGTTTTTGTAAATATTGCCGGCGGCCTAAAAATAGAAGACCCTTCCTTAGATCTTGCCATTATATTATCACTGCTTTCTTCTTATGAAGACATTCCACTACCACAAGGCATTTGCTTTGCTGGAGAAGTGGGTTTGAATGGAGAAATTAGAGCAGTGAATAGAATTCAGCAACGTATAGCAGAAGCAGAAAAACTAGGCTTCGAAAAAATTTATATTTCTGCATTCAACAGCAAAGGTATTGAGCCCAAAAAACATAGTATTCAAATTATCCCAGTGGAAAGAGTAGACGAAGCTTATCGCCTATTCTTTTAACATGTTGCATTGGATAAATACCATAGGCTCCTATCTACAAGCTTTACAGCATCTTTTTTACCCGCATATTTGTTTGCAATGTAGTATGGATGAGCTTCGCAAGGAGCAAATTATTTGTGATGCCTGTGAAACACAATTGCCTTTTACGCATTTTGAACAAATGCAAACTAATCCCATTGAAAAAATATTTTGGGGGCGCGCCAATATTTCAAATGCAATGGCTGTGTTATTTTTTACCAAAGAAAGTATCGTTCAACAAATTATTTTTGAATTAAAGTATCAACAAAATAAAAAAGCGGGTTACCTACTTGGAAGGCTTATGGCAAACGAACTCATCAATAATCCAAAATATAGTCAAATAGATTATTTAATACCCATTCCGATAAGTAAACGAAAAATGAAAAAAAGAGGGTTTAATCAAAGTTTAATTATTTGCGAGGCCGTCATTGCCAATGGATACCAAGTTCCTATTTTTAATGGACTGCTCAAGTCCAAGGAAGGAGACACTCAAACCCACAAGGACCGTTTACAAAGATCCGCAGAGACCCATTCCCTATTTTCACTCAATCAATTCAATACACTTAAAGGAAAGCACTTACTCATCATAGACGATGTTATTACAACAGGTGCCACCCTAGAAACTGCGTACACTTGTTTAATGCAAGCCCAACCCGCAAGCATACAAATTGCCGCTGCAGCCTATACCTATTATTAATTCATACGCCCTATATTTACATATTATCTGCAGATTCAGTAAACCATTTTAGACGAATATTGTTATCTTTAATTATATAAACAATTTTATGAAATTTCTAGCTACCTTATTTTTTGTTGCCATTGCTACATTAAGCAACGCCCAAAGCATACATAGTTTTAAAGTCAATAGTATTGACGGAAAGCAAATTGATTTTGCTTCTTTTAAAGGGAAAATGATTTTAATCGTAAATACAGCTAGCAAATGTGGCTATACGCCTCAATATGAAGGTCTAGAAAAGGTATATGAGCAATACAAGGATAAATTGGTAATTGTTGGATTCCCATGTAACCAGTTTGGCGGACAGGAGCCCGGCACCAACGAAGAAATTGTAAGTTTTTGTAAAAAGAATTATGGTGTTACTTTCCCATTGGCGGATAAAATAGACGTGAAAGGGGCTAGCATTGCACCCATTTATCAATGGTTAACGCAGAAGGCGAAAAATGGCGTTTTAGATGCTAATATTGGTTGGAATTTTAATAAATTCTTACTAGACGAAAATGGTAAAATGGTTGCCTATTTCCCAAGCAACGTAAAACCCGATAGTGAGGATATTTTGTCCCGCTTAAAATAAACGGCTTTCATCAAAAGATGTATACACTTTTCTACACATCAAAAACCGCACCGCGGTTTTTTCTTATCTTCACTACATGTTATTGAGTGAAGTCATTGGTCAAGAAAAATTAAAGCAGCAGTTAGTCCAAATGGTACAACACCAAAGACTAAGTCATGCTATACTTTTTGTGGGACCGGAAGGATCGGGCGCACTGCCACTCGCCGTTGCTTTTGCACAGTATATTGTAAGTATTCCCAATAACAATGAATCTGCTGGTGGTGATTTATTTGGTGCACCGGAGCCAACGAGTCCAAAAGTATATAGCCCCGAAGAAATAGCGGAATTGCCTGCCTATCACCGTGCTAGTCAATTGATGCATCCCGATTTACATTTCTCATTTCCAAGCATCACTGAAAAATCAGGCGCTAAGAATTTAAGCTCCAATTTTATTGAAGCGTGGAGAGAATTTATAAATGGCTATCCATACGGCAATGTATTTGATTGGCTTCAATCTATTAATGCCGAAAACAAACAAGGAAATATTAGCGCAGAGGAATGCAATGAAATTATCAAAAAACTTTCTTTCAAAAGTTTTGAAAGCCCGTATAAGGTATTAGTGATGTGGATGCCAGAATATTTAGGCAAAGAGGGAAATAAATTATTAAAATTAATTGAGGAGCCTCCTGCCAATACTATCTTCTTATTAGTTGCGAACTCGGAGGAGCAAATTTTACCTACCATATTAAGTCGTTGCCAATTTATAAAAGTGCCAAGATTAACCACCCACGAAATTGAGACGGCCTTAATACAAAAAGGACATGTTGAACCCGAAAAAGCAGCTCAAATTGCAGCCATTTCGGACGGGAACTACCGAGAGGCACTTCATTTGTTACAGCATAGTGATGCCGATTTTTTAACACAAATCAGGGAATGGTTAAATGCTATCCTAAAAGGAGGCCCTTTAGCTCAGATGAAATGGGTGGAAGAGATCAGTAAAATAGGCAGAGAGCCTCAAAAACAGTTTTTAAAGTACTTTAACCACTTATTAGAGCAAAGTATTCGTATAAAAGTACTGGGTAGCGAGATTCCTTTGGACCCCGCTTTAAAGGATTTTGCCCTCAGAATCAATAAAATAGCTAGCGTTGGTCAATTGGAGGCCATTGTTCAAGAACTGGACAAGGCTGTATACCATATTGAACGTAATGCGAACCCAAAAATGCTATTTATGGCCTTGGGAATCAAGTTCTATCATATCATTCAGAACAAAACCTTAATTTTGACAGAAGCCTAAGCAGCGTGGATGGTGATAAAAGAGGCATGGGCGGGTATTTTTATTCAATAACAGTTAGAATTTACTATATATGGGATGTGGATCATGTGGAACTGGTAAACCAGGCGGTTGCAAAAGCAACGGTGGCTGTAGTTCGGGCGGTTGTAACAGATTAAACGTACACGATTGGTTACGTGATCTACCTATTGACGATCTTGATAGTCAATGTAAAGTGGTAGAAGTAAGCTTTAAACAAGGCAGCAGAAAAGAATTTTATAAAAACACCGCTTTACAACAATTTGAAAAAGGGGACTATGTAACTGTGGAAGGTGTGAATGGATTTGACGTTGGAGAAGTATCACTTACCGGGGAACTTGTAAGACTTCAATTAAAGAAGAGAGGGACGGGTGAATTTAATCCCGACATGAAAAAAATTCTTAGGCCAAGTAATGATAGAGAAATAGAGGCTTTCAAAATTAGCAAAAGCAGAGAGTCCGATATTTTAGCGCGCAGTCGTACACATGCATCTTATTTTAAGTTGGCAATGAAATTAAGTGAAGTAGAAGTGCAGGCCGATGGTAAAAAAGCAACTTTCTTTTATACTGCCGACGACCGTATTGACTTCAGAGAACTCATCCGCATATTTGCTGGCGAGTTTAAATTAAAAGTGGAAATGCGCCAAATTGGAATTCGCCAAGAGGCCGCTAAATTAGGTGGCATTGGAAGTTGTGGACGAGAATTATGTTGTAGTACCTGGTTACACGATTTTAAAAGTGTAAACACCACTGCAGCGCGTTATCAAAATTTATCTATTAATCAAACTAAATTAAGCGGACAATGTGGTCGTTTAAAATGTTGTTTGAATTTTGAATTAGATACCTACTTAGATGCTTTACAAGGATTTCCAGACTATGCAGATACTTTACAAACTGCCATGGGTCAAGCATTCCTTATAAAGAAAGATATTTTCAAAAATCTTATGTGGTATACTCTACCTAATAATACAAAGCATTTTCCTTTAACCATTGATCGTGTTGTTGAAATTAAAAAATTAAACCAACAAGGTATCGTGGTGGACGAATTGCAAGCAGTAGAAGTAATCAGTAGTAAAGCTAAGGAAGTGGAGTCTTCTTTTGTAGAATTAGTTGGTCAAATAAGTCTTAAGACACTTGAGAAAAATGATCGTCGTCGCAAAGACCAACAAAGAGGTCCTGGCAATGGCAATTATAACAATGATAGAAACGGTGGACCCAACAGAGACAGTCGTGGACCTAGCAATGGACCTAATAACGGGCCAAGAAACTTTAATGGACCTCGTAATAATAATGGTCCGAGAAATAACAACGGCCCAAGACCTAATAACGGACCTAATAATAGGCCAAGACCTGACAACAGGCCACCGCAAGGAGGCAATCCTGGACCTGCGCAATCTTAATTAGTAAAATAATTTTTCTAGCTCTTCGTTGGTAAAATCCATTAAGGTTTTTACATAGTTGGGCGAGAAATTAAATTCTAAACCGGCTGTCTGATACAATTCAGGTAAGGTTTTAGTGCCTCCTAATGCCAAAGCATTCATATAATTTTCCAAGGCTTCGGTAGGATTTTTTTGATATTGCATCCACATGCCAATAGCGCCTAATTGTGCAATTCCATATTCAATGTAATAGAACGGCACTTCAAATAAATGCAATTGTCTTTGCCATCCAATAGCGCGATACATGTCAAGCCCTGTATAATCAATACTATTGGTAGAAAATTCTTTTAAAATAGAAGTCCAATTACTAGTTCTTTCGTCAATGGTATGATTTGGATTTTCGTATACCCAATGTTGAAATTTATCAATAATCGCTATCCATGGGAAAATAGTAATAGTGCGTTCTAGCTGATGTTCTTTTGCACGGTTTAAATCAGATTCATTATCAAAAAAAGATTGCCAATGATTCATGGTAAATAATTCCATAGACATACTTGCCACTTCGGCAATCTCCATGGGGTATTCTTTAAATGCACTTAAAGAAAGCGGGTGTGCTAAAAATGAATGAATAGCGTGTCCGCCTTCATGCACCATGGTGGTTACATCACTCATTTGGCCGGCTGCATTCATAAAAATAAATGGCGCACCGGATTCTGCTAAAGGACAATTGTATCCACCTGGGGCTTTCCCTTTTCTACTTTCTAAATCAAAGTGTTTTAAATCGTTCATCTTTCTCAAGCAATCCGCAAAGAAAGGGTTTAGTTTTTCAAAGCAAGCCACCGATTTTTCATACAAATCCTTACCATCTGTAAATGGCCTCAAAGGCTTGGTACCAGTGGGTTCCGCTTCGGTATCCCAAGGCTTTAAAATATCCAACCCCAGTTTTTGTTTTTTACGATCATAAATTTTATCAATTAAGGGAAGTACATGTAATTTTATGGCTTCATGAAATTGGAAGCAGTCCTCTTTAGTGTAATCAAAGCGACCTAACTCCGCAAACTTATAATCTCTATAATTAACAAAGCCAGCATTGACTGCTACCTGATGTCTTTTTTGAATAAGGGTGGTAAACAATTCATGCATGGTGTCCTGATCCTGCAAACGGCGTTCTTGAATTTTTTTATACGCTTCTTCTCTTACCAATCTGTCTTCATTTTCTAAAAACTGAGAAGCTTGTTGTAAAGTATATTCCTGTCCATTCATTTCAATAGTCATCTTACCAGCAATAGTGCCATATTGTTGTTGCAACACACTTAGTTCTGCTTGCAAAGGAATGTTTTCCGTTCTAAATAATTCAATGCTCTTTTTTACTGAACGCAAATAAGTGAAATATTCGGCTTTGTCTAATTCGGTAGTAAAAGGAGATGCAATTAATTTTTTATTTAAGGCATCCGCATAAGGTTGCATTTGTGGTTGAATCTCCATACAGAAATACGTAAATGCGTCTTCCAAAGATTTATCCGTGGTATCACAAGTCATTTTTATTTGTCTCCAGCAAGCATCTTCACTAATAAACGCCTCTAATTCACTCAAGTCTTTTAACCATTTTTCAAGTTCGGCCTTGTTATTGATTGGCCTGTCGGTTAACTCCTTAAAAAAGGGCGCTAAACCTGCCCAATCCGTTAAAATAAAGTCACCGGGAAGGTAATGATGAGGTGTTTTTTTGATGTCTGCTGTTCTAAGCATAAGTTGAGATTTTAAGTGGCAAATTTACTACTTTTACACACTTTAAAAGATTTAATAGTGGCCAACAGCATTCATTTATTACCAGATCATATTGCCAATCAAATTGCGGCAGGTGAGGTTATTCAAAGACCTGCCAGTGCTGTGAAGGAATTATTGGAAAATGCGGTAGATGCAGGCGCTACAGAAATTAAATTAATAATCAATGACGCAGGAAAAGCCTTAATTCAAGTCATTGACAATGGGAAGGGCATGAACCCCATTGATGCTCAAAATGCCTTTGCCCGTCATGCTACTAGTAAAATAAGTTCCATTGAAGATTTGTTTCAAATTAGAACCATGGGTTTTAGAGGTGAGGCTTTGGCTTCCATTGCTGCAGTGGCACAAGTCAATTTAAAAACAAGACAAGCCGAAGATGAATTGGGCACCAGTGTTGAAATTGAAAACAGTCAGGTAAGCGAGACCAGCCCGGTATCCTGTCCAGTAGGTACCAACATAAGCATGAAAAATTTATTTTTCAATGTACCTGCAAGAAGAAATTTTTTAAAAAGTAATTCAGCCGAATTAAAACATATTATAGAAGAGTTTACAAGAGTGGCATTGGCCTTTCCTGAAATTTATTTTAGTTTCACTAATAACGGTCAGGATGTTTTTCATTGGGAGTCAGGAAGTTTTAAACAAAGAGCGATACATGTGCTGGGTAATAGTTATCAAACAAAACTAGTAGCAGTAGGCGAAAAAACAGACTATCTCACTATTTCCGGCTTTGTTGGTAAACCAGAAACGGCTAAAAAAACAAGAAGCGATCAATACTTTTTTGTAAACCGCCGTTTTATTAAGAGTGCCTATTTACATCATGCCATTGCCAATGCGTTTGATGGTTTAATACCAAAGGAAAGCTTCCCTAGTTATATTTTGTACATTGACGTGGATCCTGCACAAGTGGATATTAACGTACACCCTACCAAGCAGGAAATTAAATTTGAGGATGACAAAATTATTTACGCTTTTGTACAAGCAGCAGTAAGACATGCGTTGGCACAATTTAGCATCGCTCCTTCTTTAGATTTTTCCTTAGATGCCGATATTCAGCAATTGGATGCGATTCAAAAACCAGCAAGTGAGGAGCAAAAAAATAATGCAGCAAGTAGTTCCTTGTATGCAGGTTTTACACAAAAAAATCAAGCGCACTTTATTCCAAGAGTAAGTGAAAGTGAAAAAACAGCATGGAAAAGTTTTTTTAGTGAGCTACCCACCACGGCAAATCAAGATGGGATTGAAAATGGGAACGAATCTTACATTGTAAAGTCCTCTTCTATGGGGCTGTATAAGGATTCAGCAGCTGTTTTAATAGACGAAAATGCTGCCTTATTACAAATTAACAATACCTATATTCTTGCCCCTGTTGGTGCAGGATTTATTATGGTGCACCAACAACTAGCACACGAAAGAGTATTGTATGAAAAATATCAAAAGGCAAGTATACAACCTCATGCGACGCAAAAAAGCTTATTCCCTGTTGTATTAGAATTGAGCGTACCCGATGCTATTTTATTAGAAGATATGATTGAGGACTTAGCCATCATTGGTTATGAGATAGAGCCTTTTGGACAAAATAGTTTTATCATTCAGGGAATTCCTGCGGATGTAATTTCTGGAAATGAAAAAAATGCAATTGAATTATTATTAGAGCAATTCAAACATTTTAGCGGAGATATTAAATTTGGCAAAAGAGAAAAGTTAATTCGATGCATGGCGAGACAGTCGGCTATTAAAGCAGGCCAGCCCCTTTCTCAAAAAGAAATGCATGGATTGATAGACTCGCTGTTTAATTGTGAATCCCCTAATGTAAGTGCAAGTGGCGCTCCCACCTATATTGATTTTAAAGAAGGGTATTTAGACGGGCTATTTAGCAAGTAATCATTTAATTACACTAATATTCTTTCATGATGGCGGTCAAATATTCTTCTACCGCATGTCTTACTGCATAAGAAGTAGGACTCACATGATTAGCAACCAATACAGAGAATAATAACTTAGACCCATTATTAGTAAAGATATATCCGCTTAAAGCGATTTGATTTCCAAGGGAACCGGTTTTAGCATACAACTGGCCAGGTATCTCTTTATAATAACTTGATAGCGTTCCTTTTCCACCCTGTGCGAAAATAGCTTTTATCCTTTCCATTGGAAATTCAGCTTCCATTTTTTGCAATAGACTAATATAGTTTTCAGGAGTCGTTAAATTAAAACGGCTTAATCCGCTACCATCTACCCACTGCGGTTGCTGAGGAAAATTAGCAAAATCTGTTTTTAAAATGGTATCAATAATAGCAGCATCATCCATTTTCCCTAGTAATTGTTGACTCGTCATTAATAAAACCTGCTCAGCAAAAAAATTGTCACTACGGTACATCATTACTTTTAATAAACTATCTGTTGGAACGGTTTTAATAATGGTTGAATTGGATTGATTCCATCCTTTTTGGATCACAATAGGAAAAGCAGGATGCAAGGTATCCTCAATCAACGATTTTGCCAACGTATAATTTGCACCCGTAATAAATGGCACTTGTTGCTCAGAATTTTTTATCGCTTCTGAATTTGCACTAAATTGATTGCTTGTTCTTTCACGAGACCAAACAGTATATTGTTTTGGAAGGGTTTGATTTTTTGTAAAATAATTGGGCTTTAATTCAACACCCCCATTTTTTTTATATACGGTTACCACATTGCCATATATATTTAATCTATTTCTTTCTGGCTGATAATCCTGATCATAGTCTTCCCATGACCAACCTTTTCCATACATAGAAAAGTTATCAGCGTTATTAGGTAAACACAAAACAACTTGTTTTTTAGTTGTCTTTATTAATTCAGCAATCGGCTGATAGGCAAAGTCTGGATGTAAAAAAGTGGGGTCACCCAAAGGCATTAAAAAAATGGAATCTTTATTTTCTGCAAACTGCCAACCAGGAATGGAATCCTTTAAATATTTCATCCCTAAATAACAAGACTGAATTTTGGTATTACTAGCAGGTGTATAATAATCACTGCTCTTATGCTTGTCCACCCACTTTTGCGTTGTTTGGTTATATACCGCAATGCCTACATGCGCTCCTTTTAAACTAGCCGATTTTAATAGCGTTTTTTGCGCTTTTTGAACACTGCATGCGGACAATGAAAATAATGCCGTAATTAAAATAAATTGTAGGGGAGTGCTTACTCTCTTTCTAATGCTCTTAACCATCTTTCGGGAATTTCGTTATTGGAAGCTACTAAATAATCTTTATAACTACAAGGGCACCATTGCTCATTATGTAATTGCATCCACCAACGACCCGTGCTTTTACTTTGTAAAAACTTAGTGTCAATATCCGTAAAAGCTATATGAAATTCCTTAAACCTTTCAATATCAGTTAATGGGGATTCTTTTTTACCCTTATGCACCCCGTCTACAATATACCAAATCATCTGTGCCATTTGGATTGCTGTTAATCCATTTTGATCCTGCTCTGTCTGATATCCAAAAAGCCCTATACTACTTGTTTTCCAACTCATTCCAGCATATTGCATTAAAACACAAGCCTCTTCCCCATTAAAACCGTTAGTGGTAATTAAATTAGCAGGCGCATGTGCATTTTGAATGGCACTAATATCAAAACTCATTAAATGACTATCTCGTATAGCAGGTTCCATTTCCTCAATATTCTCTCTCACTTTACCTAATCTAAAACAATCAAATCTTAATTTATCAATAGTTTCCAGCATATGTGGATGCATAAAATAACTTTGAAATCCAATATGCGCATAATGATTCAAGTGATTGGGTAATCCTGTAAATAATTCTTCCAAGAAATGATCCGACGGAAGCCTCGCTTCCAAATCCAAATCAATTTTAGCATCCACAACCACTGCATTTACAAGTGTTGGAATAGAAGTGTATGCATGGTACTGTGCCAGGGTTAGGTCATGGGATCCACCTATAATAACAACTTTCTTATTTTGGAGAATTAACTCGGAAATGACCGTTCTCAAGGCAGCATAACTATCCGAAATGGTTTGTCCTAATTTAACATTCCCAATGTCCGCAATGGTTACCTGAGCATGCCAATAATATAAATTATAAAAAGCGGCCCTAATGGCATCCGCGGCTTCATGGCCATTTAATGCAAAACCGGCGCCCCTGCATTCACCAGCTCCAATAATAACAATGTCGGCATGGGTAATATCAGGCAAACTACCCTGATTCACTAATATATGCTTACCTAACTGGGTATCTCTATAGCCTTCATCCTTGGAAAGAAGGTCCAAATTAACGGGTTCAACAAAATCCTGAATGGAAGACAATGACATTTACTTAAATTAACTACACTTTAAACGCAAAATCTAGCAAAAGATTGCCTAAAAGGCAGCTAATCTTGGAATTTATACCCCACTCCACGAATGGATATAAAATGGGCAGGTTGTCTAGCATCTTTCTCAAAATACTTCCTAAAATTGAGTATAAAATTGTCAATGGTGCGGGTATTGGGAAATACATTATAGCCCCAAACAGTTTGTAAAATATGCTCCCTAGAAACCACCTTGTTTTTATGATCTATTAATAGTTTAAGCAACATGGCTTCTTTTTTGGTCAAAAGTATTTTTTCACCCGAAAAACTGATGGCTTCCGAGGATTCAAAATCAAATCGATTGCCAGAAAAAATATATGTTTCTATATTCGGCAACTGCACCGCTTTATTTGTTTTTTGTATCAATTTAGCGACCCTCAATAAAAGTTCTTCCAGGTTAAATGGCTTGGTCATATAATCATCCGCCCCAATTTTTAACCCCTGTACTTTATTGGCAGTTGTGTTTTTTGCACTTAAAATCAACATGGGTGTTTGATTATTTTTTAATCTTACAATTTCCGTAATCGCAAAACCGTCAATGCCAGGAAGCATTACATCCAAAATAATTAAATCAAAGGCTGCGTTTTCAATTTGTTTTAAGGCTTCTGGACCATCAAAGGCAGAAGTGACTTCATAACCTTCTAAACTTAAATTTAATTTTAGTGCGTCGTGCAAATGCACTTCATCTTCCACCAATAAAATTAAATGATTGGCCATGCTAATTGGATCTGAATGTAAATGAAAAGATACTTCCTTTTGGACTATTAGAGGATACCATAATTTTTGCATTGTGAAATAGGGCTATGCGTTTACATAAATACAATCCAAGACCAGTACCCTTTGTAGAGCGCGTGTGTTCTGCGCCTACTCTATAAAATTTTTCAAATATTTTTTCCTTGTCATTTACTTGAACACCAACCCCCTTATCTTTTACCAATAATTTAGTGATATCATTTAATTGCAATAACTCAATTTCAATAACCTCTTCAATTGGAGAATATTTAATTGCGTTGTCAATTAAATTATTGATTAATAACTGTAGTAATACCGATTCACCTTTTATGAAGATCCCAGTTTGTACTGCGCTTGTAAATTTTCTTTCCTGAAAGCGATTCTTAAATATTTGTACCGTTTGTTCAACGATATTAGAAAAGTCAACTTCTTGTGTATTGGCTTGGTACGCTCCCATATCCAACTGCGAGGCCAATAAAATATTATTACATAAATTATCTAGTCTTTGGGTTTCCACCAGCGAAACTTCCAGCAATTTTTTTTGCTGTTCTGGATCCAGGTTTCGCTTGAGGAGTGTTTCCACATTCAACTGTGTAATTGCAATAGGTGTTTTTAATTCATGGGTTACTGCCATCATGAAATTTTGCTGCTGATTGGTATAGCGTATCTGCTTTATAAGTGAGCGATATACATAGATAGCGCCACATAGAAATAAAAATAAAATAGTGATCCCTTCTCCTAAATATTGTTTGTTTTTTCTAAGTTGAAAATCCTCAATCGCATGCACTTTTTGAACTAGGTTAGGGTCACTGGTTTGCATCACTCCATATTGGACGTTGGCAATTTGTTCATTCTGATTCACTAAGGTAACATACCACCAAATAAAAGCTGCCACCATATAGGCAAGGAACAACCAATAAACTACCCTAACCAATTGAAGCTTATTTATTTTCTTGAAAATATCTATCATGGTTTCACTTTTTCAACGCGGATGCCTGTTGATAAAACATTTTCAAGCGGATCCTCTCTCATCGTATGAGAAAGTGCAAACTTATACAAGCCCTTTTTGAAATGTACCGGGGTCGAATTCACTGGAATTCGTTGATCATAAATATCATCCATACCCACACCCAACCATCCTTTAGCATCATCGGCTAAATTTAAATCTACAGATTGTTTTGTAATGGTGTTGTCGGGTGATGTCGTATTTAACTGTATAAATATATTTTTATAATGATACGCATTATGATGCCTAATCACAAAGAACACGTTATATACCGCTGAAGTATCTGTAATGGTAAAAGCATATTCATTTACCTGCTTAGAAGACCAATTGTGATTTGGATAAATTGTATTTTGTTCATACAATTGTTTAGTTTGACAAGCAGTGATAAATGTCAATGTAAAAACAATACAAACAGAAGCAATGAATTTATTTCCCAACATCTTATAAAACATTTAAAATTTGCTCTTTTGCTTTTTCTAATTCATCTTTCATTAGGATGACTGCCTTCTGAATTTCAATATCGTTTGCTTTGGAGCCAGTGGTATTTATTTCTCTACCCATTTCTTGTAAAATAAAAGACAGCTTTTTGCCTTTTGAAGCATCTGCTTCTTTTAATACTTCTTTAAAATAATCACAGTGATTGGTAAGTCTTACCTTTTCTTCGGAAATATCAATCTTCTCAATATAATATATAAGCTCTTGCTCTAAACGATTCGTATCATACTTATCAGCGCCAACATGTTGTTCTAATAATTTTACTAGGCCGTCCTTAATCTTAATACGTCTATTGGGTTCGTGAACCGCTATATTGGCTTGTTGTTCTTCAATGGCTGCGACTCTTTGTAATAAATCTTTTTCAATTGATTTTCCTTCGTCTTTTCTATGTTGTATTAATTGATCAATTGCCAACTGTAATAAATTTGAAATGGCCTTCCACTCTTCCTCTGAAATAATTTCATTGGTTGAAGAAACAACATCCGGCATTTTTAATAAAGTACTTAATAAATTTTCTTTCTCAATCCCTAATTCGTTCGCCAATTCAACAATAGGTTGGTAATATGATTTTGCTAAAGCCGTATTAATGCTAACGGGCTTAGATTCACCATTTGATTTTACAGAAATAGAACATTCTACACTTCCTCTAAATAAAGTCTCATTTAATTTGTTTCTAATTTCAACCTCGTAAGGTTTTAATAAAGAAGGGATATTTAAACGTAAATCAAACTGCTTGCCGTTTAATGATTTTACTTCAATTAATAAAGTCTTATCGTTAAAATTGGTTTCCGCGCGCCCATATCCTGTCATTGAATGCAACATAGTATACCTTTTTATTGGTGAATAAAGGTATTAAATTATAAGGAAGCTAGGGCATATTTTAAAAATCAATGCCAATGAAATGCTTCTTTTTTTGTTGGTACTGATCAAAATCAAAAGTATACAATTTGCCAGGTCGATGGGTAACATGTGTTTCCATCTCGTGGGTATCATTTAAGAAGCCCATGGATGCGAATTTCTTTCTAAAATTTCGTCGATCTAATTTTATATCTAAAATGGCTTCATATACATTTTGAAGCTGTCTTAATGAAAACTTCACAGGTAGTAAGTTAAAGGCAATGGGTTGTTCTTGAATCTTTTTTTGCAACCACTTGGTACAAACTTCTAAAATGGGCTGGTGGTCAAATGCCATTTCGGATATCTGATTAACCACATGCCATTTTAGCTCATTGTCATGAATGATTAATTCATGATGCTTAATATTTAACAAGGAAGCATACACTGTGGTAACGACCCTTCCACCTGGATGTCTATCTGGTTTGCTAAATGTGTGTACCTGCTCTAGGAAAACATCATTCATCCCGGTTCTTTCCTTCAATACCCTATTAGCAGCGGTATCCAAATGCTCATGCGTATGGACATTGTCCCCTAAAAGGGTCAACTTACCGTGAAACTGGGCTAAGTCACTCTTAATGAGCAAAACCTTTAAGGAATTCTCATCAAAGCCAAAAATCACACAATCTACCGTCAATGGGACGGTTGGATAGGAACTCACTAAGGCTCTGGCATCTTTATTTTCTGGCATAATCATTCAAAATAAAAGCAATCGAATGCCAAAATACGAAATAAAAGAATAAAACTATTTGTATTTTAGCAGACATTTAAAATCATGTATACAAAAGCTGAAATATCGCGCCTCCAAACCCTTACAAAAGCGTTCATAGAGCATCCGCAAAATATAGAATTAAGCGCCCTTAGAAAACTACTAAAGTTTCACGAATATCAATATTATGTGGTGGCCGAGCCATTGATAAGCGACTATGAATATGATGTGTTGTATCAGCAATTATTAAACCTAGAAGCCGCAAGTCCCCATTTAATTACGCGCGATTCCCCTACGCAGCGTGTTGGCAATAGCTTGAATAATAATTTTGAAACCGTTGCACACTTGGTGCCCATGTTAAGCTTGGAAAATAGCTATAATGCAGACGACTTAAATGACTTTGATCGCAAGGCACGAGAAGGTGCTCAACTAGATGATATTACCTATTGCGTAGAACCCAAATTTGATGGCGCCAGTATTTCACTAGTCTACGAAAATAATATGCTAGTGCGCGCATGCACAAGAGGCGACGGTGTTGCGGGAGAAGAAATTACACAGAACATAAAACAAATTAAATCTATTCCATTAAGCATTCCACTTTCTGAATACGGCATACAGCAAATGGAAATCAGGGGTGAGGTAATTATGAGTAAAAAATCCTTTGCCGATTTTAATGAAAAATTAAAAGCAAAGCAATTGGCTCCACTTGCCAATCCAAGGAATGCGGCAGCTGGGAGTTTAAGAATGAAAGACCCCAAAGAGGTGGCAGAAAGAAATTTAGATGCTTTTATTTATCATATTAGCTATTTTATTTTAGCACCAAATGCGCAGACACCCGAATTGTTAAAAACACATAGTGGTTCCTTGGAACTCTTATGGAATATGGGTTTCAGATCACCACAAAAAGAAAAGAAAATTCTTTCAAATATTCAAGGAGTCATTAATTTTTGCACCCATTTTGAAGAGGAACGCGATCGTCTTCCCTATGAAATTGACGGGTTGGTTATTAAGATAAATGATTTTGTATTGCAAGAAAAATTAGGCATGACCTCGCATCATCCAAGATGGGCCATTGCTTATAAATTTAAAGCAAGACAAGCAACCACTATTTTAGAAAATGTAGAATTTCAAGTGGGTCGTACTGGTGCCGTTACGCCTGTTGCAAAATTAAAAGCAGTGGCTATTGGCGGCGTAACCGTTTCTAGCATTTCCATGCACAATGAAGAATATATTAGAGAAAAAGATTTAAGACTAGGCGATACCGTAATTATTGAAAGAGCTGGAGATGTTATTCCTCAAATAGTACAATCCATCCCGGCATTAAGAAAAGGAAGCGAAACGGTAATTGAATTTCCCAGTACCTGCCCTGTATGCGATTACCCATTAGAGAAAGAAGAAACAGAAGCGGTTTGGCGTTGCAATAGCCTTGAATGCACGGCTCAAATAGTAGAGCGAATGATACATTTTGTGAGTAAGGATGCCATGGATATTAAAAGTTTTGGAGATGCAAATATTCGAAAGTTTTATGAAATGGAATTATTGAAAAATATTCCACAGATTTATAATTTAGACTTTGAAATCATTGGAAAATTAGAAGGCTTTGGGAAAAAAAGTGTTGACAATTTAAAAATAGCGATCGAAGCCTCTAAAACACAGCCTTTATCCCGCTTAATTTACGCATTGGGTATTCGATTTGTTGGAGAGACCACTGCTAAAACTATTGCGTCTCATATTCACCATATTTTAGATTTAGAAAATTTAACCGAGGAGCAGTTACAATCCTTTGATGATGTAGGTGTGAAAGTAGCTATGAGCATTTACCATTATTTTCATGAAGCAAAAAATATTGCACTCATCAAGGAGTTGGAAGCACTTGGATTAAACATGATACAAACTAACGCAACCGCTGTGGATGGAAATTTATCTGGACTTCATTTTTTATTCACTGGCACCCTTACCCAATTAAAACGCTCGGAAGCCGAAGCAATGGTAGAAGCACGTGGTGGCCACATTGTAAGTGGCGTGAGTAGTAAATTAAACTATTTAGTGGTGGGGGAGGACGCAGGAAGTAAATTAGAAAAGGCCAAAAAAATAGCTACCATTAAAATTATATCAGAAGCAGAATATATTGACCTTGTAAAAAAATAAGGTCAATATATTCTTTCATATTTGATTTTTCGAAGCCCCCCATAAACGAGGGCTTCGATTTAGTTTAATGTTATTGAACTTTTTTTAAATAATTCCTTTTGATGCAAGATACTCTGCAATTTGAACTGCATTGGTTGCAGCGCCTTTGCGCAAGTTGTCACTCACAATCCACATATTTAAAGTTTTTGCTTGCGTTTCGTCTCTTCGTAAACGTCCCACAAATACTTCGTCTTTTTCATGTGCCCATAAAGGCATTGGATAAAACTGAGCAGCATCGTCTTGTTGTACCACCACCCCTGGAGCTGCCGCTAATGCTGCAATGAGTTCTTTCAAATCAAACTCATTTTCAAATTCAACATTTACACTTTCACTATGTCCTCCCATTACTGGAATACGCACCGTTGTTGCTGTAACTTTGATTGTATCATCTTGCATAATTTTGCAAGTTTCTTTTACCATCTTCATTTCCTCTTTGGTATATCCATTTTCTAAGAATACATCAATTTGAGGAATCGCATTTAAATCAATCTGATATTTATAGGCCATCTGTTCTGCTACCAATTTATTACCAGCGCGCTCTTCCATTAATTGATCCACGGCTTGCTTACCTGTTCCTGTTACACTTTGATAGGTGCTCACCACCACTCTTTTAATTTTATATTTTGTATGCAAGGGTTGTAATGCCACAACCATCTGTATGGTAGAACAGTTTGGATTGGCAATAATCATGTCCTCAGCTGTTAATACACTTGCATTCACTTCCGGCACAATTAATTTTTTTGTAGGATCCATTCTCCAAGCCGAAGAATTGTCAATAACACGAATACCTGATTCAGCAAACTTTGGCGCCCACTGGGTAGAAGTACTTCCACCAGCAGAAAAAATAGCCACCGCTGGCATAGCAGCAATGCCTTCTTCCATGCCTACTACTTTATATGCCTTCCCCTTAAACACCACTTCCTTCCCTACAGAGCGTGCCGATGCTACTGGGATTAATTCCGTTACGGGAAAATTTCTTTCTGCTAATACTTGTAACATTTTTGCACCTACTAGCCCTGTGGCACCAACAACTGCAACTTTCATTTTATATATTTTACATTTTAACGACTCCTATTAAGTAAAGAAGCCTTCCAATTTCTTGGAAGGCTTCTGAGTATATTTATTCGTATACAAACAATCAGACCTTCCGCTTAGCGTGGTTTTTTAATTTGTTTTGTATGTTTATTTTTAATCATTGTTACACAAAATTAATTGGATAGAATCACTTCACCAAATTAAACTAATTCAATATCAAAGTTCACTAAAGAAACAAACGATTGTACGCGCCCTTTTATGTCTTCCATATTAATTTCAGTTAAACGCTGTGTGCCAAATTTTTCAACACAGAAACTCGCCATAGCGCTACCTAAAATAATAGCTGACTTCATATTTTCAAATGAGAAATTCTTGGTCCTTGCTAAGTGCGCTACAAAGCCACCTGCAAAGGTATCGCCAGCACCGGTTGGATCAAATACTTCTTCCAAAGGCAATGCAGGTGCAAAGAATACTTCGTTCTCGTGGAATAATAAGGCACCATGTTCTCCTTTTTTAATAATCAAATACTTTGGACCCATGGCCATGATTTTTTTAGCCGCTTTCACTAAACTATATTCACCACTTAATTGACGGGCTTCACTATCGTTTACCATTAACACGTCCACTAAGCTAATAGTGTGTAATAAATCATCTAACATAATTTCCATCCAAAAATTCATCGTATCCATCACGATTAATTTAGGACGATTCTTCATTTGCTTAATCACACTACTTTGTACACCAGGGACTAAATTACCTAACATTAAAATTTCACAATCCTGATAACTTTCTGGAACCACTGGTTGGAAATTTTCCAATACATTTAATTGTGTTTCTAAAGTATCACGCGTGTTCATATCTAAATGATATTTACCACTCCAGAAAAATGTCTTCTCGTCTTTTTTAATTTGTACCCCTTCTAAGTTTACTCCACGACTGGTTAAGGCATCTAACTCAGATTGAGGAAAGTCACCACCCACTACCGAAATTTGTTTCACGGGTGTAAAATTAGATGCACACCAAGCAATATAGGTTGCTGCACCACCAATTATTTTATCACTTTTCCCAAAGGGAGTTTCAATGGCATCAAAAGCCATGGAGCCGACAACTACTAAAGACATTTTATTAGGTATTTTTATAGGCGCGAAACTACGAATTTTAAAGTGAACTAACTAAGCTGAAGCAATCTATCCTCCTGTTTTCCCTATGTGCTTGACAATCATAAAACTAACAAAAATGTCATTTTTTTTAAAAAATTAAATGATTTTAAAGATTCAAAAGCGTAAATTTGTACTAACAAGTAATAAAATACCCACTATGGCCAGAATTAAAACCGAAAAAAATCTATCCCGCAAAGACGTGATAGTGAGTAAAGCAGCTACCCTTTTTAGAGAAAAAGGATACAAGGCCGCCAGTATGCGTGATTTAGCCGAGGCAGTGGGTGTGGAAGCAGCTAGTTTATATAATCACATCAAATCAAAGAGTGAATTATTACACGAATTGGTTTTTAGTGTTGCCAATAAGTTTGTGTTGAAACTAGATGAAATTGAATCAGAGTCTATCCCCTCCTTACAAAAGATGGAAAAGATTCTTCGCTTCCATATTAGTGAAATGATTCATCATTACGAAGAGGTATACGTAAGTGATAGAGAATGGAAACACTTATCAGATCCCTATTTATCCAATTACCAAAATCAAAGAAGAGTGTATAGAAAGCGTTTAGCTGCTATTATAGAAGAAGGTATTAGGAATAAAGAAATTAAAGCCATTGATGCCCCTACAGTGGTATTAATTTTCTTACATGCCGTAAGTGGTATTGAAAGCTGGCACCGTTCTACAAAAAAAATTACTGCCCAAGAGTTAGAACAAAACATGGTGGCTATTTTAATTGATGGCTTAAAGGCCAATAAATAAGATTAACTTTGCGCCTAATCTTATATCGTGTCAGAAAGAAATAATTTTATTGATTACATCCGAATTTTCGCCCACAGTGGTCATGGTGGCGCAGGCTGTAAACATTTTTTGCGTAATAAATTAACAGCAAAAGGTGGACCCGATGGCGGGGATGGCGGCCGAGGGGGTCATGTAATTTTAAGAGGAAATAGTCAGCTTTGGACATTATTGCATTTACGTTATCATAAAAATGTAATTGCAGAGGATGGTGAGAATGGAAGTAAAAATAATTGCACGGGTAAAGATGGAAAAGATATCATTATTGAAGTTCCATTGGGCACTATTGCAAGAGACGAAATAACAGGGAAGATTGAAGCCGAAATTTTACTAGACGGTCAAGAGTTTATTTTTCTAAAAGGAGGACGTGGAGGTCTGGGCAATAGTAATTTTGCAACACCCACCCAACAGGTTCCTGAATATGCACAACCCGGTGAGGATGGTGTTGAAGGATGGAAACAAATTGAATTAAAAGTATTAGCCGATGTGGGATTGGTTGGATTTCCGAATGCTGGTAAGTCCACCTTATTGTCTTCCATCACCGCAGCAAAACCAAAAATTGCCAATTACGCATTTACCACTTTGACACCTCAATTAGGCATGGTAGCCTATCGTGACAACCGTTCCTTTTGTATTGCCGATTTGCCAGGAATTATCGAAGGCGCTGCCGAAGGAAAAGGCTTAGGACATAGATTTCTAAGGCATATTGAGCGCAATGCGGTTTTGTTATTCTTGATTCCTGCCGATTCTAATGATCATAAAAAAGAATTCGAAATTTTAAAAAATGAATTAAACGAATTCAATCCAGAATTACTTCAAAAGGAATTTATTATTGCGATTAGTAAATCAGATTTATTAGATGAAGAGTTAACAGAAGCTATTGAGAAAGAATTACCAGAAAACATCCCGCATATATTTATCTCCTCTGCGATTAATAAAAACTTAGTCGAATTAAAAGATATGCTCTGGAGCGCATTGAATAAACCTATTTAATTATTTGAATAAAAAATTTAAAAAAAAGGCCTGCGAAATTCGCAGGCCTTTAGTATTTGAAACTAGTTTATTCTAGTTGTTATTTGTCTTTGCAGCTTTGCTACGTTCGTTCTCATCGAGCATTGACTTACGCATACGAACCGACTTTGGGGTTACTTCAATACACTCATCAAACCGAATATACTCCATACATTCTTCTAATGTATATTGAATTTTTGGAGTGATACGAACACTATCATCACTACCGCTGGCGCGGTGGTTGGTTAATTTTTTCATCTCCACGGCGTTAATGTTTAAATCACCTGGCTTAATATGCTCTGCCAAAATTTGACCGGCATACACTTCATCACCTGGTTCAATAAAGAAACGACCTCTGTCTTGTAATTTGTCAATAGAGTAAGCCGTTGTAGTACCGCCGCCTTTAGCAACCAATACACCATTGCTTCTTCCAGGAATTTGGCCTTTCCAAGGCTTGTATTCATTAAAGCGGTGCGCCATTACAGCTTCACCAGCAGTTTGTGTTAACATTTGAGAACGCAAACCAATCAATCCTCTTGAAGGAATATCAAATTCCAAATGTTGCATGGTACCCTTAGATTCCATAATTAACATTTCGCCCTTCTTTTGGGTTACTAAGTCAATTACTTTACCGCTAAAATCAGCGGGTACATCTACTACCAATATTTCAAATGGCTCATGTTTTTTGCCATCTATGTCTTTAACTAATACTTGTGGGTTTCCAACAGTTAACTCATACCCTTCACGACGCATGGTTTCCACCAATACCCCTAAATGCAAAATACCACGACCAAATACCAAGAAACTATCTGCACTATCTGTTTCTTCCACACGCAATGCCAAATTCTTTTCAGTTTCTTTCATTAAACGATCACGAATATGTCGAGAGGTTACAAACTTTCCTTCCTTACCAAAGAAAGGTGAGTTGTTAATACTAAAGGTCATACTCATGGTAGGTTCGTCTACACTAATAATAGGTAAGGCTTCTGGATTTTCAGGATCTGCAATCGTATCACCAATATTAAATTCTTCTAAACCAACCACAGCACATAAGTCACCAGAAACTACTTCTGTAACTTTACGCTTGCCCATTCCTTCAAAAACGTATAATTCTTTTACTTTATTCTTTTTAATGCTTCCGTCCGCTTGTACTAAAACAATATTTTGACCTTCTTTAATCGTACCTCTTTCTACTTTACCAATGGCAATACGACCCAAGAAAGAAGAATAATCCAATGAAGTGATTTGCATTTGTGTATGACCTTCCTTCACGTCTGGGCCTGGTACATATTTTAAGATACCATCCATTAAAGGAAAAATATCTTCACATTG
>Ga0114974_10000447_pt1 | contig 34756 bp, 41 predicted proteins | sample S_130206_EF_Meta_FD_87318 | JGI IMG/M metagenome (GOLD analysis project Ga0114974, IMG submission 87318) | Freshwater microbial communities from Lake Simoncouche, Canada to study carbon cycling - S_130206_EF_MetaG | ecosystem: Environmental > Aquatic > Freshwater > Lake | place: Lake... | reverse complement strand
TTTGAATACAACAAAAAATATTTTGGGCCACATGCTTGTGTTGAGATGGCCGGGAATGGCTAGTGGAACGGTGTATGTTTCATCTGTGTAAAACCTTGGATGAGGTTCTATGCGAAGAATGTAGTCTTCAGGAGCTTCGATGTCCAAACAAGATGTCATTCCAAAGTGACCGGGAGCAAAGCTAGAAAATGGAGGAGTGACACTTTTGGGTATTTTCTTGCTTTCTTCCGAAAAATCACCAAAAAATTTCACTTCACCCTCAACCATTTTGACATGACATTCGGTGTCAAAAGCGTAAAAAAGCTCAAGACCGTATGTTGAACCTTCAACAAAAGGTATGCAATGCCAAGGTTGTGGAACATCGCCGTTTCTATGTTGATTTTGTTCTCCAGACCATCCCGGTATCTGGAGACGAATTGGTCTAGGTGGCTCACCCTGATACCAAGATCTGTATTTAAGCAACATTTTTTCCATCAATAAAACCTACATAAATAAGGAGAAAAGATGAAACCAGATTCAGGATCACATCAACAACGACCTTACGATCAATGCAATGAAATTGCAAGTGTTCCCGATCCCATTCTAGATCAACCGCCACCTTTTTGCGATCCCGATTCCAATCCAAATCTGAGAAGTGTAAATGATGAAAGCATGAACTGGCTTAAAGACCAGACTATGAAAAAAACAGGTTTCGGGGCAAATGCAAATAGCGATCCAATGCAAAAGGGTAAAATACTCAATGACCCGGATGCAAATAATCGTGCTGTACTTTATCGCTATTCAAGAGGTCTTCGTGGAAGCGACGAGGCCATGCTGGACCTTTTCAGGAATGTCATTGTGATTGACGAAGACGGCAAGGCTTGGCCAGTACCAATAATGCTTGGTCCTCCTGAAAAAGCTGTTGCTGCTATGATTCAGGAAAATGTAAGAAAAGATGAAACTCTTGTTGTTAACCGTATTAGACTTCCAATGATGGCAATGACACAAACCAACATTGAATATGATATTAATAGATACACATATCATAAGGCTCTCAATTATTTCTTGGACGAAGAAGGAAAACCGTCAATAACACAGAGCGAAAGATACAAAAAAGATACAATTTTTGGATTTGCGAGGGGTATTCCTGTCAATATGGGGTACACCGTAACTGCTTGGACACTGTATAGAGAAGACATGAACCAAATAGTAGAGCAAATAATGACAAAATTTAGCCAAGTCGCATATATAAGAGTGACTGGTGTACCATGGGAAGTGATTGTCAAATTAGACTCTGTTGCCAACAACCTGAACAATGAGCCGGGAGATCAGCAAATTAGAGTAATAAAATATGAATTTAATATGACGGCACAAACATATATACCACAACCAATCGAACGCAAGAAGGCTGTTCTGAGTGCTAAAGTTGATTTTGTTGACGGATTGACAGATGAAACTGTAACAGAAGTTTTGGCGAGAATTGAACAGTCAGTAAAGGAATTAGAATGCTAGAAATAACGAATAAGAAAAGGCATCCTGTGCAATTGATCATTAGGTCTAGGAGAGCCATTAAATCTTTCACTACATTAAACCTTCCCGGCGTTGGTGCAGGAAAAAATGTTTTAGTTTTGGAAGATGAAAGATCAACACCATATATAGATAGAGCAGAAAAAGATGGATTGATTTCCATAAGGCATATAACAAACAAGTTACGAAAGGGAGAATAAGACTATGGCAATTCTTAAAGGTTTTCCACCATCTAACACTATCAGCCCAAGCGTTAGAATTGCAGAAAAAGACCTGAGCTTCATTGCGCCTGAGCAATCTACACATGTTGCTGGTTTGGTTGGTTTCGCCTCTAAGGGTCCAATCAACCTTCCCATTTCTGTTAGTACCTCTCGCCAATTGCACACTATATTTGGCAATCCTCATCCTGATACCAGCGATCCATTTCTTCTTTATGCAGCAGACCAGTATCTTTTGGTTTCCAATACCCTTTATGTGGTTCGTGTTGCTGATACAGATCCGGTAAGCGATGAGCAAGCTCTCACCGCTAGTGTTGATGTGCCTGCTGCTGGTACAATTATCGAAATTATATCTGACACTGCTGGCCCATACACTTTTGATGAAGACAGCTTCTTCCGCTGGAAACTCAACGGTTCTCTCTCAGATAAGACTCTTGTTGTTTTGGCAGGAATTTACTCTGTGACTGAATTGGTTTCCGAGTTGAACAATCAGATTGATACGCAATTAGACGGAATTGAATTCTACGAGAGCGACACCAATACAATCGCTGTTCAAACCGTTTGGGCCTATGGTCCAGATGCCAGCTTGGAATTTGTGTCAATTCAAAACGCCATCTACGGTGGCGCTGTTTCTGACGGCTTATCAATTCGTGACAACCCAACTGGTTTGGGCACTGGTATGACCCGTGCCTCTGTGACCGGATCAGCAGATCGTTATCCAGCAAACGGCTATACCGCTTCTGGACACTACGATCTATCAGGATTCACAGATCCTGTTATCGAGATCGTGATTGACGGTACTGACAACATTCTGATTGATCAGGTTGTTCAGACAATCACTTTCGCTGCTGGCGCAAACTATTCAACTATCAGTGACATCGTGACTGATATCAACGATCAGAAAACTGAAAACGGCGGTACACTACCCGGTGGTTGGACAGCAGTTGCTTCAGGATTCTCTTTGAGATTTGTTACAAATGCTCACGGTGCCGATTCTCGACTCTACATTAAGCCAGCAAGCGTTTCTGCTTTCGGCCTCAGCACCACCACCAAGTCAGGAACAACTCCTTCCGGCGAAAGTGGCGCAATTGATATTGAAACTTTGGGTTTGGTAACTGGCGGTGCAAATACAGGTGGCGATGTAACATTCACCATCAACGCTGATTCTCCCGGTATCGATGGGAATGACACTCAGGTTGTAATTAAAAACGATATTTACGAAAACAATTTCACAGTTGAGATTTATACCAATTCTGTGCAAGTTGAATCATGGGGAGGCCTTACCAAGGATGATGCAAGCCGCTTCTATGTTGAAACCTATCTTGCTCTAGTAAGCGATTATATCAGAGTATTGGACGACACTGCAATTGCAGCCGCTCCAGCAGATGGCACCTACACCTTGACAGGTGGATCAGATGGTATCCCCGCTGACCCAGATCAACAAGATGTTCTCCTGATGGGAAGCCCTGTTGGCTTCACAGGCATCTATACCTTGAGCGAACCAGAACAGGTTAACATCGACCTTATCGCTGTTCCCGGTCACTCAAGCACAGCAGTCGTTCAGGAACTTCTCGCTTTCTGCCGTGATTATCGTCAGGATTGCCTAGCAATTATCGACGCACCATTCGGCTTGACTGTGAAAGAAGTTGTATCGTGGCAGAACGGCGCACATCCTCTTAACAATGTTCGCTTTGATAGCGACTTTGGCGCACTTTACTGGCCATGGGTTAAGATTTATGACTCCTACAACAAGGTTGATGTTTGGTGTCCTCCTAGTGGCTCCATCATGGCTGTTATCGCTCGTAGCGATTTTCTTGGCGCTCCTTGGTTTGCCCCAGCCGGTTTGACCCGTGGTATTGTCCCCAATATTACCGATGTCTACAATCGTCCAACTTTGGAAGAGCGTGACCTTATGTACGGCAATCGCAACTGCGTGAACCCAATCGTTCAGTTCGCTGATGTGAATGGTTTCGTGGTCTTCGGACAGAAGACTTTGCAGCGTATGCCGACTGCTCTGGACCGAGTGAATGTTCGTCGTCTCATGTTTTACATCGAGAAGGCAATTCGCACCGCAAGCCGTGCTTTGCTGTTTGATCCAAATGATGAAGTTTTCCGCTCAAGGTTCGTGTCTTTGGCCGAAAATATCTTGAAAAATGTTCAAGTTGGTCGTGGCCTAACTGCTTATATCATTAAGGCCGATGCCGAATTGAACACGCCGGATGTCGTTGACCGAAATGAATTCCGTGCAAGAATTGGTATTCAACCAACCCGTGCCGCTGAATTTATGTTTATTGAGTTTTCAATCCATAGAACTGGCAGCTTCGTAGCAGGAGCCGAAACATTCTAAGTTGAAATAATTTTTACAAGGAGAATAAGATGGCTATAATTCGTGGAAATATGGGCCTTGATAAAATCGGCGGGCCAGCGATTGTTTTCAAGCGCAAGTACAGATGGACATTTGATGTTCAATGGAACAACCAAATTGTTCCCAGTGCATTCGTGAAAGTTGCAAGCCGCCCCAATCTTACGATTGAGGAAACTGAAATTAACTATCTTCACGGCAAGATGTGGATTCCCGGTAAAGGTAGTTGGGAATCTATCACCGTGACCTACTATGATATCGGTGGTGCTGGCGCTGGTGGTATGCAGACTCTGTGGAACTGGCTTGCATCCGTTTACAACTTCACCGACCCTAATAGCCTTTCGCAGACATCACGAAGAGGCAATGACGGAGCAGAAGGTGGTTGGGCTGCTATTGGCACATTGAGTATGTACGATGGTACTGGTGCGACTATGGAAACATGGGAATTAAAGAACATGTGGCCAACCGCTGTTAACTTTGGTGACCTCGACTATAGTAGCTCCGAAGAAGCAAGTCTTGAGTTGACTCTTAGATTTAGCGAAGCTAAATACACACCATCTTGCGGAATCAACATACCAGTTCCAAGCAAGATCGGTTGCAACGCCTAAATATAAAACTAAAATTTCGATTTTGGGCCTCGTATATAAAGTACGAGGCCTTTTTTATTTATTGGGGTTTTAATGGCTCAACAAATGGGTTGGTTTGACGATTTTGGTTTATCGCAAGCTGATGGATGTTTCAAAAGAAAAAATAGATGGCTGCTTAAAATCGATAACATAAGCGCACAAGGAATTAATGCTTTGCCTCCTCAAAAGGCTTCTAGGCCATCTGTTTCCTTCAAAGAGCTTTCAATGGAGCATTTGAATGAGACTATTTATTATCCCGGCAAACCCGAGTGGAAGCCGATTACATTGACTCTTTATGACCTTAAAAAGAATAGCAACCCAGTTCTTGGTTGGATTAATCAAATTTATGACACGGGCACAGAGCAGTGGAATGCATCAGCCGATGGTTTCAAAAAAGATGCTTATTTAGAATTGTATGATGGTACTGGAGAAACATTAGAGTCTTGGCTTCTTGTGGCCGCTTGGCCACAAGACATCAATTTTGGTGATCTAGACATGGGAACAAGCGAGGTTGTAACTGTTGATGTCACATTAAGATATGACAGGGCCGTCTCATTGGTTTAATCTTCTTCTAAAATTTCAACTTTAAGTTCTGATTTCAATATTTCTTGACACGCCTTCAGAGAATCTTCAAGTTCTTTGGGTTTGCACTTTAGAACCCTACATGCACCACTTTTATTGAGACGACCTTTCTTGGTGTATACCTTTGCATCATGTAGAAGGAATGCATCAACTATTTTTCCATAACCAGAGTCAATCAGTTTTTGTATCAATTCTTGATTTTCTATCTGATCAAATAGACTTTTACCTTGATTTATCATATAACCTGCTTTTTCAAAAAAATAAGAGACAAAATATTTTATAAAAATTGATGACGAATATCAAGGATCACTAACGATATTGTGTCTTTTATACAAATTTTTTGTTTTAATGGGTGGTAATTTTTGATCAAGTTGAATTTGTATGAAGTCAAGATATTTTCTTTTTAGTTCATTGTAGTTTCTTGCAGTCCTGTAAAGTTGACGGAAATGATTTAGAATACATGTTGTCATATAATTAAAAGCTTTGCCTTTTTCTGGATCAAAACGATCAATCTTTTCAAAACAGATCATGACTCCTTCCTGCACGGCATCATCTTGATCTATAAGATTAAACTTGGCATATCTGACTATATTTTCAGATAATGTATAAAAAGCTATTGCTAGTTGGTCCTGTGATTCTTGAAATTCGGATGAAATAATCTTAAATTCTTTTTCGGTCAATAACCAAGATTCAGGTTTTTTATATTTATCTTTTTTACCAACTCTGTTTTGCGTTTCTATAATATCATCCATGAAAAGTTGATATTTAACTCTTTCCTTTTTTGTTTTTTGGAAATGGACGATAAGCGATTCAAATGTCTTGTTATTCAAATATTCTGTCGCCATTTATCTCCTTTATAGTGCTTATAATATTTTATGGAAATATCACAAATTTTTGCTTCCATGTTGGACAAACCAGATGCTCCCAAATTTTATAGGGAACTTCAATCGTACTATCAAAAAAAGAACTTGAATGACGAAGCGTTAGCCATAGGTTTTTTATTAGAGAACAAATTTGGAAAAAATAATGAACAGTCCTCTGACGGTGAACATGTTAGTGAGGAACAATCAAGAAACAATTCAGAATTTTCTTGATTCAACCAAAGAAATTAAATTCAATTTATTGGTTGGCGATTTAGGTTCGTCAGACAAAACAATTGATATATTGGCTCAAAAAGGCGCAAAAATAATTAAATTGGCAGGATGCGAAGATTTTGCAAAAGCTCGAAATGAATTAATTTCCCAGACAAAAACAGATTGGATTCTACAATTAGAACCATATGAAAGTTTTCTTTCTGGATTAGAAATTATAAAAAATGCTGTTGCTGGCCCTGCTTATTCTTATAACTTTGGTGTCATGCAGGGTGATATAATAACAAGACAAACCAGATTGTGGCACAAATCAATTGGACTCAAATTTACTAACCCTGTGTATGAAACCATCGAAAATGAATCGAATTTTATAAATGTTTTCTTATCTTCTGCAAATAATCAAAACTATTCTTACATTAAAGAATTGACTAAAAAATGGCATGAAAGACAACCTTTGTTGCCAGACCCTGTCTATTATATGGCTTGCAATGAATTGCTAGATAAAAATTGGGACTCATTTATAAATTATGCTGATTTATATTTACACCAACAAAAAAAACCAACAATATCATACTATATGACTCATTACTATATGTCAATGGTTCTGTGTTACATGAAAAAAGACTATAAAAATTCTTTGAATCACATAGTAAACTGTATTATAAAAAAGCCTACAATGGCTGAATTTTGGTGTATGCTGGCAGATATATTTTACGCAATTAAACAATATGACAAGGCTTTTTCTTTCTATAATAACGCAAAAATACTTGGCTCAAGAAGATTGGCAGCATGCGATTGGCCAATGGAAATATCCAAGTATGATCAATACCCTACCAAAATGATTGATTCATGTAAAAAAATGATGAAAAATACAACTTTGTATTACAAAAATTCAGAATAAAACATCAAGCTCGTTAACAATAACTGTCACCATGTCTTCATATCGTGCAATAGCAATTTGTTTCCGACCGCTTGGAAGTTTTTTGAGTTCCTTTTCCAAATCTTCGGCTTTGCAATTAATTACACGCCAATTGTTTTCGGCAAGTTTCTTAGCTTCATCGTCAAGATTTGCGACAGATCGATTTGGAAAGTATTGCTGCAATTGCTCCTTGGCCTCAGACATGACCTTTTTATAGATTGGAACATTGCAAGCGCAACCGGGATTGTTCAGATATTTTTGAATATCTGATGTAAAACTAGGAGGCAAGCTCTCACGGAACCTACTGTCACGGAGAGCTTGCTTTACATCCATTAGTCCAATTGGTCTACTCATTTTTTTCTTCTATTTCCTCTTCTATTTCCTCTTCTACATTTTCAACTTTATAAGCCTTGACTGTGAAGCCGCAATTTGGGCATTTGAACATTTTTGTTCTTTTTTTATTTGGTGCGTTAACAGATTTTTTTTTCACAATATCAAGTTTTGGTATGTTTCTTGGTATGTCGCTTTGCTTTATTTGCAACAAATCATCGATGTCGTTTCCTTTGGAGAAACGCTTAAAGTGGCATTTGTTGCAATGCAAAACATATAGATTAGGATTTTCCTTCATTTGTCTCTTCAGATGGTAGATTGACAATAGTTGCTGATTCTATCCAGTTCATAATGACTGCTGCGAAGTTTGAAATGAAACCTCCTGCACAGCCACAGGCAAATATTTCAAATAGATTATTTGAAAGCCAAACCCAGCCCATAAAGAAGCCGCACCAAGTGCCGCAACACAAGTAGCAATCGACTACTCCTCCAAGTTTTGGAACACGCATTTTGATTGAAATGCTTTTGACAAGATCCCGAAACCATTGAAGTATTGATCCGTCCACAATGATATGTGACATTCCAATGGTGCTAATTAAAAACATAAAAAGTTCAACAAAATTCATGGTCATCTCCAAAATGTTGCCACAACTCCATCTTTGTTCATTGTGATACAGAAGTCCTTGAATTCTGTATACTTGCAAAGATCGTCGTGTTGTTCATTTGTAAAATTATAATGTTCGACTATGTTGGCATTCAACCTGCCAACAAATACTTGTTTTCCAAAATGATCTGTTAATCTTTGCAATTGTTCTTTTTCCAATCCATTCAGAACATTCATCAAACTTTTTTGTCCCAGTTGTCTAAGACCGGGAGACATTTGTGAAATTCTCCATGAATCAAAATCGTTTCTGAACTCAGGCAATAGTTCCCGAACATTTTTGTCAAGAAAAAACATTTCTTCTATATTCTGAAAGTTAATTTCCATGTACAACTCTTAAAAAAATATTTCTTATACTATAATAGTAACGAAAACTAGACAATCCGTCACTAAATGCAGGACGGGCGAACAAAAATCAGGAGTAAAAAAATGGCAGATGAAAGTTTCCGCATGAGAAGGCCAAGCGATCAGAGTCAAGATACCGCACAATCATCAGCGCCCCTAGATTCAGTCAATCAGATTCGTCAACAAGTTGCAGCCGAATCGGGAGACCCCATTGATGCTTCGACTGCTGGAATTCCAATCTCAGGGAACATTCCTCCCGCTTTTGCTGCTGCGTTAGCAGCGGCAAAATCTACCACTCAGCCAAAGCGTGGCCTAAACAATATGAGTTCTGTTAGCGAAAATAATTCGTACACAACGCCGTCCAACACACTTTCTGGCTCAAATGCATCTGGCCACCTCAAGGAGCTTCTTGAAGGTCTTCGTGGCTCAACAACCGTATTTGAAGAGATTGAATTGCCATCCAAAGGTAAGTTCTATGATGGCGAAAATGGACCAAGCAATGGAATTGTGTCTTTGAGGCCTATGACTGGCGAAGAAGAGCAGATTTTGGCTACTCCTCGATTTGTTAAGAAGGGTCAAGCCATCAACATGATTTTTCAAAAGTGCTTGAAGGAAAACTTCCGCACGGAAAATCTGCTCACTATCGACAGAACATATTTGCTTATCTATCTTCGTGGCATCAGTTATGGGCCAAGTTACGATGTGGAAATCAAGTGCCCTGAATGTGAAACAAAGTTCTCAACAAGTATTGACCTTAATAGTTTGTATGTGGAATATACTCCCGACGATTTCGGCCCAGAACTTCGTGATGTCCTTCCGACATCCAAGCTGCCATTCAGCTATCGACTTTCAAGTGGAAAGGACGAGCAAGAAATTCAAGACCATCGTGACAGAAGAATCAAGGCTTTTGGCGACAATGGTGTAGATGACACTTTGATCTACAGAACAGCGCAATTGCTAAATGATATTGATGGGATTGTAAATAAGAATGAATTGCAGATCCTTCTAAAGAATTTGCCAATTAATGATGTTTCTTACATCAGAAACATGATTAACGAACCTCCATTTGGAGTAAACACAGATGTAGATATTGTTTGTCCAAGCTGCTTGGCCGAATTCAACATCGATCTGCCACTTGAAGCAAATTTTTTCTTCCCTCGGCGAAAGAAGGCCAAGACCCAAGCATAGGTCTTTGGGAGCAATTAGCCGAGGAAATATTCTTCTTTCAGTATCACATGCAGATGGACATGACTATGTCTATGAGACTGCCTATCAATCTTAGAAAATGGCTGATTGAAAGATTCATACAGCAAAAAGAAAATGAAAAGCAGGCCGCAGACGCACAACAAAGAAAAGGCAGACAGAGGTCTAAATGAGCAAGGAAAGATACCAAAGCCCTGTATGCGGAGACACAGTAAACCTGAGATTGTTTACATATAACTCCAATAACAGGTCTAATGTTTCGAGTATTAGCAAAGTTAGCATCTTTACCATAGATGATTCTTTGAAAAGTGCTGAAAATCCTGAAGGATTAAGATTGGTCGAAGAAATTGACGGAAGTCAGATTCAATTAGCTGAAACTGGTGAATACATCCTGCCTTTGTATATCAACCCAGATTTATATGGTGTTGGTCAACACTATGACTTCTGGTCAGTAGTTTTTGAAAATGGAACATGTGCAAACGACGATATAAGAAACGCATTCAAGATTGCTCCTGATCTTTGGTTTACCAGTCCAAGCCCTATTCTTTACGACTTTAATTTTCAGTTCAGGCCAAATCGAGTTAGAAAAGGAAGCAAGAGGTATATCCTCATTAAAGTCACGCCTAATGTTCCACAAGGTGCCGATCTAGTATCCTATTATGAAAATATTGCCATAGTCTCCGATATTAGGGTATCCATGGAAATCGCCTGCGGAGAATGTGTACCCGCAGAAACCGATCTAAGGCTCGTTGTAGATCGGCACCTTGTGGAATATAGGCAAGATAGCTACGCATATTGGTTTATAGATACAACTCAACTTGATGAGGGCATCTATAATGTTTGGTTTGAAACAACTCTTGGGGAAAGCACTTTCGTCTCTGAAAAATACGCTCTTCAGATTTACTCTTGATGTATTTTACTTAAAAGCACAGACAGGATATTACCTGTCTGTGCTTTTTCGTTTCAATAAACATTCAATCATATTGCTGTTTATTGTGTTGAGTCAAATACCATCATAGAGGTAATGCAATGAGCGTTTCTCAGGCAAAAATTGACTTCTGGATTAAAAACAACTTCAATGTAATGTTCGTTGGTCGTCATGGTGTTGGTAAAACAGCTATGGTCACCGATGCCTTTGATCGCCACAAATTGAGGTGGCGTTACTTTTCTGCATCAACGATGGACCCTTGGTGCGACTTCATCGGCGTTCCCAAAGAAAAAATTGACAATCCCTTGTGCGAACAAATGCAACTTGTTCGCCAAATTGCTGAAGTTAATTTCAGCACAGCGGTTTCATACATTCAGCAAAATTGGAAGTTGACAGATAAAAACGCTGCTGAAGAACTTGTCAATCACGCCATGCGTGATAATGGCCCAGCATATCTTGAACTTGTAAGGCCGCAAGATTTTGCTAATGACCAAATCGAAGCCTTGTTCTTCGATGAATTCAATCGTAGCCCCAAGAAGATTCGCAACGCTGTTATGGAACTAATTCAATTCAAAAGCATTAATGGCAAGAAATTTTCCAACCTAAAAATCGTTTGGTGTGCCATCAATCCAGATAATGATGAAGCACTCAAGTATGATGTTGAAACACTTGACTCTGCACAAACTGACCGTTTTCAAGTTTCGGTAAACATTCCATACAAACCAAACAAGGATTGGTTCCGTGCCACCTATGGCCAAAAGTTTGCTGATTCTGCAATCATGTGGTGGGAAAATCTGAACGAAGAGACTAAAAATGTTGTGAGCCCACGCAGGCTCCAATATGCATTGGACTGCTTTGTTGCCAAGGGTGACCCTAGGGATATTTTGCCAGCAAGCAGCAATGTGAATAAGTTGATTGCAACTTTGAAAAATGGTCCAATCACGGATCAGGTTGAAGAGATCTTCAAGAACAAGGATAAGCAAGCTGCCAAAGATTTTATTCAGAATGAAAATAATTTCTTTGATGCCATCAATCACATCCTTAAGTCTGTCACTATGACAAACTTCTTCGCCCCGACTATGGCAAAGGAGAAGATTACAAGCTTGATGTCGTCTGATGAAAAGTTTTGTAAACATGTTATAGAAAATCTCGATGTTGTTCCAGTTTTTCATGGAATCTGCAAAGAAATTCTGAAAGCTAATCTTGATGCCGTGCTTGTCAAGAAGATCAGAAAAACTCTGACCGAAAATGAGAAGATCCAGAAGGCCTTTATCAAGGATTCAATTGAGGAGCCTAAAAGCTCAGTTGCCCCTCATTTCAACAAAAACAAGCTGGACTGGGGTGTTGAGTTAACAAGTTTGGAATCAATGCCATTAAATAATTCGCACGACAAGATTATCATTTATGACAAGATAATCAAAAACATACCTGAAAAATTAGATTTCGGTTCTGCCATGAGAACTTTGAAATTGATTTGCAAAGCTGTCGAGCCATTTCACAACAACTTGATTGAACTTGATAAGATGTTTGGGACAGTCAACCATTGTTTGGTTTCTATTCAGAAGGAAAAGAAAGTTTCCTTCCAAGAAATCTACAAAATGCAAGTAGATGAATTCAATATTTTGCTTAACAAGATTCGCCAACAAGAACTCGATTGGAAGATGGTGCGTGATGAGTAATAACAAGATTTCCAACGAAGAATGGCTTGAGATTTCTAACGAGTTGGAACCACACCATGCTGTTTTTTACAAAGTTTGGCAGATGGGAAGGCCTGTTTTTGATGAAAGCATTACCACAGCCTGTGTTCAATTTGACAAGGATGGTAATTTTATTGTCTTTCGTTTCAATCCTTCTTTTTGGAATTCTTTGGACCTATACAACAAACTGTTTGTGATTTGCCATGAGGCTCTTCACATTGTTCTGAATCATGGAATCAGGGCAAAAGACTCAGGTTGTAATCAGCAAGCCACAAATGTGGCCATGGACATTGTTGTAAATCACACACTTGTCCGTGGTTTTGGGTTTTCAAGGAAGCTTATTGAAAACTCTGAGGACTATTGTTGGGTTGACACTGTATTCAAGAAACATGATCCCTTGCCATCCGATAATGAGAACTTTGAATATTATTACAACCTCTTTGAACAAGAGTTTGGCAACAACGGTATGGGTTCGGAAAAAGGCGAAAAGGGAAGTTCTCAGCATCCTTCAACTGTTGACGATCACTCTGGTCTTGGAGACCAATCTTCTGATTGGAAAGAGGTTATTGATCAACTCAGCAATGAACTCTCTGATGAAGAAAAGAAAACACTCGAGTCAACGATTAAAAAACATTTCCAAAAAAAATCTGATCCAAATGAACAAAGCGATAAGATTGCAGGTTCTGGTACTGGAGGACAATGGGTTTTTATTTCTGGAGAAAGGCCTAAAAAGAAAAAGAAATGGGAGACTTGTATCAAGAAATGGGCTATGAAATCTGTTAAAAACGACGATATTGAAACAGAACAATGGGTCAAGCTTAATAGGCGCATGTCCTTGCTTGGAAGAAACCTGCTAGTTCCTTCCGACATGGAAACAGAAGATAGGAATCAAGAACTAAAGAAGATTGATGTGTGGTTCTTTCTCGACACAAGTGGTAGCTGTTGGAATTTGAAAGATAGATTTTTTGCAGCAGCCGAATCGCTTCCAGAAGAGCAATTCGCAATAAGGCTTTTCTGTTTCGACACTACTGTTCAGGAAACCAATTTGAAAGATAGAAAAGTATATGGTGGTGGAGGAACATCATTCTTGATTATTGAGAATCATATCAAAAATGTGATCAAGAAAGAAAGTTGTAAATACCCATCATCAGTTTGGATTATTACTGATGGTTTTGGAGACGGTGTTAAACCACAACATCCAGATAGATGGAATTGGTTCTTGACAGAAGACGGATATGATCGATTCATTCCAGCAGAATCATTGAAATACAAACTCAAGGATTATGAGTGATTATCCTTTGATTCTTGCATCAATATGTCTTTGTCGAAGAAGAAATCATCGCCCAACTTCAGCAGATGCTCTAATGCTACTGCTGTCCACTTTCCATATTTCATGGAATATTTGAATTCATGATCAGACAATTCATTAGTAAGAACAAAAGCAAGCCAAGGTTTTCTTGTCTTTTTCCAACACATAATTGGTTTTCTGCCACACCTTTTACTGTCGCTCATAGCTTGATCAAGGAAGCCGTCTATTTCGCTATTTCCACGAACAAAAATGGAATTCATATCAATTCCATCGTATCCACCTTTGGATTCAATCACAAACTTGAATGCCTTGGGAACAACTAAATCACCACTAAAAACTTCTCTGGCGTGTTTTGGCAAATTATCAACTTGAGACCAGCGGTTACCCGATCCAACTGATCTTGAGAAACTTTGACCAAATCTTTCGGTAAGAATTTTTGAAAGGTCAAGCTCCGTTCGGCTTCCTTTCTTTTTACCATTTACTTTTTTCTTAATTTTCTTTTTATTGACTATATCATCTGATATAAAATCATCGAAATCTTCAAATTCGTGTGTCATGTAATAGATGAGTAAAAAATCAACGATTTATAATTACGCTCATTTCTTCCAATTCTTTTTTCTTGCTTTCCAGATCGGCTAGCAATTCTTCAAATTCTAAAGAACCTATTGAATTTTCTTGAGCCAATTGTTCTGCATATTGCCTAATATTATTGACGATATCAATTATTTGATCGCATTTCCTATCAAGAAGATCGAGTCTCAAATTAGAAGAAACAACAACAGCGGGTTTTTCAACTTTTTTCAATCTTTCGTTCTCATCTAGTTCAGTTATAAATTTACAAGAATGTTCAGATTGTTTGATTTCATATCTAACCCCATCAAATGTCCAAGGAACAGCCTCAGATTTGACAACATCATATTTCAATACAGAATTGACATGAAAATTTTCCGAGTCGGTTTTGAAACACCAAACTTGTCCATCGGGTATTTCAATTAATTTCTGAGATCTAGAAAATCCTTTAATGGTATTGCATTCTTTAATTGCTTCTTCCCATATTGCTGGCTCAGAAATGAAAAATATTTGACCTAATGATTCCCTTGTATCAACTACCCATAGTGGTCGGTGTTGATTGCGAAAAAGCCAAAGCCATCTTTCTCCATTTGATCCTCTTTTACCGACAGCTACAGCCATGTGTCCTTCATTAATCAATGAAAAAATATCTTTAATTCCAGAAGTCACTTCCTGAGGCATGATGTCATCAAATTTTTCAATCATGCTTGCGTTTTCAAGTATTCTAAGAAGAATTTCAGAATCACAGTTAGATTTGACAGCGTATTTTTGTTTCAGGTTATTGTATTCAATATCATCAACTCTGCCATTGTGTACAAGGCATAATGACTTGTCTTGGCTGATAAAAGGATGATTGTTGGCATTTATTGCTGGTTCTCCAACTCCTTTTGAAGCTCCTCTGGTGTGGCACAAAATCATGTTGAATTCATAATTGCTCAAATCACGCCAAACATCTTTTTTTACAAATTCTTTTGATCTTGTTGGTTCTTTGTGGAATAAAACGGCTCCATTAGCACCTTTTTCTGTGCCGTAAAAACCGCTTGCGTCTACTCCTCTTGATTCACTTTTTTCAAAAATTTTAGATAAAATATGAAAAGAAATTATAGGCTTTTTAGATTGGCCTATAAATCCAGCTAATCCACAAATATATCACCTCTCAATCAAAACGCATCCAAAGGTCCAGAACTGCCTCCAAGTGGTGGTGCTGCCATATCTTGTCCCGTGCTTCCTGTAGGAGGAGTTCCTTGCGGAGTTGCTTCCATTGTTTCAGGAGAGGCTGGGGCTCCTGCCGCAGCAGGAGGAGGTGCTGGTTCGGCTTTCTGGGGCTTGTTTTCTGTGCCAGCAGTTGTTTTTGCATCCTTGGTCTGGTCTTTTGGAGATTCAGTTGGAGCTAATTTGTTGATTGGCGCACCTAAGTCCGAAACTAATTTCTCAAGAAGTCCCACAACAGCAGAAACAGTACCGGGAAGATCACTTTTTTCATCGATAGCTTTCATCAATGCTACACCAGCCTTTTGCAAAGTCAAAAGATTTGGCTGTTCATCTTTAGGCCAACTACTATGCAAAATTCTACGAATAAGGTTGACAATACGCATGGAGTATTGCGTTAAATCTCTTGTGCCCATATTAGGAGCATCATCACGCAATTCCTGTAAAGCGGCGAGTATGTCGCCTACTTTTTGGGCCAAATAAACCCTGTTTTCGTTAAGTAAAAAATCTTTGAATCTCATATTTTATCTATAGTTGCGACATTTGTTTTATTTTTCATAGCAGCCGCTACTAATCCCTTAAAAAGAGGCGAAGCTGATAACAAACGAGACTTAAATTCAGGATGTGCCTGAGTACCAATAAAATAAGGATGAATAGACTTATCCATCTCCATGATCTCTACCAGCCCCGATCCTACACTTACTCCAGAAACAAAAAATCCTTTTTTGGCATATTGTTCAATATAATTTGGATTAACTTCGTAACGATGACGGTGTCTTTCATAAATTATCTTTTTGCCATAAAGATTAAAAGCTAAACTATCCTTATTAAGCTCGCATTCATATGCTCCCAATCTCATGTTCGCAGATTTCTTTTGCAATTTCTCTTGTCCATCAACAAAATGAACAACTGGATTAGAAGTGTTTTTATCAAACTCAAGACTGTTTGCATCTGTCATTCCACAAACATTTCTAGCAAATTCAACAACAGCCATTTGAAGACCAAGACAAATTCCTAAAAATGGAATTTTTCTTTCACGGCAATACTGGATTGCTTTTATTTTACCTTCAGTACCCCTGTTATCAAAACCGCCGGGAATAATTACACCATCTAAACCTTCAAAATATTTATGAAGACTACATATATCTTTGTATTTTTCAATTTCTTCTGCCTTAATCCAACGAATATTTACCTTTACATCATTCGCTACACCAGCATGAATTAAAGCTTCTTTAAGGCTCATGTAAGCTTCATCGCAATTGTCATACTTGCCAAATACACCAATTTCAATTGCTTTTTCATGATTGCCAACATATTTCTCTACAACATCACGATACTTGTGAATGCGACAAGAGCTTCTGTTAAGTCTAAATAAGTCAACAAACAAATCATCAACATGACGATTGTAAAATTCCAAAGGAACCTGATAAATGCTTGAAACATCAGGAGCCTCAAAAATACATTCTCTTTTTACATTCGTAAGTTGGCTTACCTTATTCAGAATTTTTTCTGGAACATGTTTATCTACACGACAGAAAATAGCATCTGGCTGTAAACCATGTCTCTGTAATTCTTTGACAGCGTTCTGCAATGGTTTTGATTTGAACTCTTTGATTGTATTTACCCAGAGAATAGGGGCAACCATTACAACAAGGACATCGTCCTTCAATTTCTGTTTGAATTGTCTCATGGCCTCAAAAAAGGCGTAGCTTTCGCTGTCTCCAACTGTGCCTCCTATTTCGGCAATCACAATATCTTTTTCTTTGCCGAGATCAAGAAGTCTTTCGTGTACCTTATCGGTGATGTGAGGACTAAGCTGTATTGTTTGGCCAAGATATTTGCCTGTTTCTTGTTCTTCAATTAATTCTTTGTACAAAGTGCCGCTTGTGCATATGTTCGATTTACTCATGTTGATACCGGCAATTCGCTCATAATGGCCAAGATCAAGATCGGTTTCAGTACCGTCATCACAAAGGAAGCATTCTCCGTGTTCCCTTGGAGCAAGAATACCAGCATTCGTATTCAAATATGGATCAAACTTGATTAAATCGATTCTGTGTCCACGAAATTTGAGCAGCAAACCAATACTAGCAGCCGATACACCCTTACCTGTGCCGCTGATTACACCGCCAACGACAATTATATATTTGCACGACATTATCTTTACCTCTTGCTTAAGAGAGTATCGTAGCAAAAATCAGAGAATTTTACAAGAAAAGAATGATGGAATTCAGTTCAATCTTGCGTAAATCATGTAACAGCAAGTGTCTATATGCAGCTTTTCGAGTACACATTCATATCCTAATTTTTTGAATCTGTCTAAAATTGCAAGAGTAAAATAACATTCTTGTAATCTATCAGCAAAAAATCCGCATGAGTGTGTTTCAATAGCCCATTGTTTTACTTTCAGGATATTATCATCAGATTCATTCAAAATGAAAGCAAACTCAAAACCTTCAACATCTAATTTAAGAAAATCAATATTTTTTAACTCGTATTTTTTCAATATTTTTGCCAAATCAACTTGTTCTTTTGGCGTATTATCGCTTAAATATTTTATATCTCTATTATTTACAAGCGCATTTACAGGTACAATTTTTTTAATTTTTTTGGAATTTTTGACAAGATACTCATAAACACTTGGATCAAACTCAAAACTTATGATCTTTTTGGCTTTTTTGCTTGCTGCAAGTAGACTGAAGATTCCAATACTTGCTCCACAGTCTACTACAACATCTCCTTCTTTTATGTTCAGACCATGACGGAAATACTCTTGGTCTTCCCATATTTCTTTGTGAAATTTTTTATACATTTCAACAGTTTGCTCGTCCCAAGAGGGATTGAGCTTAAAATCTGAAAATTCCATAAGTATTTCCTTCCTTACTGGCAACTCTTACATTCAAGAATATTTCTTGCAAAAACTTGAGCCGCATTTACAGACATCTGATAATATAAAGACTTAATTCCAAGTTTCCAAGCCTCTACCAATAAAGCATTTACATCCTTAGTTGGGACACTTGGGTGAATCATTAAATTCAAAGACTGACCCTGATCGATATATTGCTGTCTCTGTGCAGCCTGAATAATAATTTCTTTTGGACTAATTTCGGCAAAAGTCTTGAATACATCCTTTTCCTTTTCTGAAAGGAAATCAAGATGCTGGACACTTCCTCCGTTCATGAGGATGCTCTTCCAAACATCATCAGTGTCTTTGCCCTTTTCCTTCAATAACTTCTCAAGTTCAACATTCTTAATCGTGAATTTGCCTTTCTGCAAATCCTTGATGTAATAATTTGTACGATGAGGCTCAATACCTTCTGAAACTTGGCCAAGAATAAATGCAGACGACTTGGTTGGAGCAATTGCCATCAAAGTTGTATTGCGACGACCATAGCCTTTACAAACTTCTGGCTCACCATATTCCTGAGCCAACTTTGCACTTGCTGCATAAGCCTTCTCTTTGATGTTCATAGCAATCTTCACATTTTCAAATTTGGCTTCCATGCTTTCCCAAGGAATCATCTTGCTCTGCAAATAACTGTGCCATCCTAGCCAGCCAATTCCCAAAGCACGATGTCTTTCTGCAAAACGAACAGGTCTTTCCATGAACTTGATATTCTTGGCCTTATCAATGAACTCAGTCATCACAGCATCTAGAAGATACACCAATAGCTCAACAGCATCTGTATCTTTCCATTCATCATAGTAAAGAATATTCATACTACTGAGGTCGCAAACAAAAGATTCTTCTTCGTTGTTTGCCAAAAAAATCTCACAGCATAAGTTGCTATGTGTTATTTTCATTCCTTTATCTTTATAACAATCAGCAGTATTATTGTTAGCATTGTCTGTAAAGATGATATATGGATATCCAAGATTAGCACGGGTTTCTAAAACCTTAGCCCAAATCTTACGCTTTTCTGAATCGCCATCGACCATTTCTTGCATCCAGTAATCTGGTACGCACACACCATAAGAAAGGTCTTGAATTGGAAAGCCTTCTGTTCTTAATTGAAGAAATTCCATGATGTCAGGATGATCAATTGGAAGATAAGCTGCAAAGTTGCCACGGCGAGTCTTGCCCTGACTGACAACATTGATGAGATTATCAAAAGCTTGCATAAAATGTACAGAACCAGAACTTTCGCCGTTCTGTTTGATTTTAGCGCCACGGGGTCTTAAGTTACCAAAATATCCACTTGTTCCCCCTCCATGCTTAGTCATCATGGCGACTTCAGACCAAGTGAATGCAATTGATTCCATAGAATCACTTATAAAAGACCCGAAACAAGAAATCGGCAATCCTCGATCATTGCCGAAGTTTGTCCAAATCGGAGTGGAAAAGCTATACCAACCCTTTTTGAAATTGTCTTGGAAACGCTTTGCGAATCCCGGTTTGTTCAATATTTTTTCTGCTGCGTTGCAAATCTCTGAAACACGATCATCAACACTTTGACCATCGACGAGATAATCTCTTTCGAGAAAAATACGGGAAAGGTCGGTGAGCCATCTGTAATCTGACATTAGAATAAATCCTCCGCTGTAAATGACTTAGTGAACTTGGAATAAGTGACAGGTTTCTTGTGAAAGAAATCGGTGTTCACTTCGGCATGAATTTCGTCTTCAAACCATTTTAGGTTGATCAGTTTTTTCATATCAACATCAAAATGTTTCTCTGCACCAATCATTTCAAGGCTTTCATTGAAACGATGCTTGACGAATTCCTTTACCGAATCCTTGGCGAGAAATGATAATTCACCATTTTCAAAAATCCAATCAACAATTTTTGATTCAGATTCATAAGCTTTGGCGCAGGCTCTTTGGAGCTTCGCATAAAAATCATCATTAAACCAATCTGGATATTCTTTTTTAATTTGTTTAATTATATAAACACCAAGAAGAGCATGAATCGCCTCTTCTTTTTGAGTAGCTTGCACAACATTGTCGATATCTTTCAAGCAATTCATGTGTTTATTGAAAGATTTGATGATCAAAAACTGAGAAAACAAACTTACATTCTCGATAAATATACTGAACAATGCCAATGTAAGAGTGTATTTTTCGTTGCTATTATCTGAAGCGCCTTTCAGATACTTTGTAAGATAATCAACTCTACCTTGTATGACAGGATTCTGGAGTAATTGATCGAATTCATTGTTCATCCCAAGAACTTCGAGAAGGTGGGAGTATGCATCGGCATGACGAACTTCTGATTCGCCAAATGTAACGCCAACTTGTTCAAATTCGGCCTTGGGAAATCGATCACCAAGTCTGGTCCAGAACTTCTTGACTGATATTTCAATCTGCGAGATGGCGAGCATTGCGTTCTTAAGAACACTTTTTTGAACATCGTTCAATTTAACATTGAAATCATGAATGTCAGAAATGAAGTTCCATTCACTCACAAGCCAATAGCTGTGATTGATTGCATTCTTATATTCAATAATTTCAGGATACTCAAAAGGCTTAAATGCCACTCTTTTGTCGAAAATACTCATTTTTTTCCTTCCTCACCCAAACGATGAGTTTATAACAATACCGGGAAGTTATCTAAACAGCAATCAGAAAAATTTTGAAAAATATTTTGCTAAACAACCAATTTCGTGAACCCATTTTCGTGCATAAGTTTCAATGTGTCAGCGGTTTGCAACATTCTGATTAAATCGTGATCGTGCGTGGTAACAAACACTTGTCTTTCTTCTGCCAATTCGCAAATCATATTATAAATGCCTTGAACTCCCAACGGGTCAACATTGGTGCTTACTTCATCTAAAAAAACTATAGATGGTATAGATCCTGAACTTAGCATCATGATATGAGCGAAGCTTTGGCTGACAGCTAAGTTTAATCTTCTTCTCTGTCCTGTTGACATGGCATGATAAACATAAGGATTGCCATCAACAGGATTTCTTTCAATAATTTCATTTAATTCATTGTCAAACTTAAGCGTGATTCTATTGTCAATCAAAAACTGAAGCCAGTAATTGATACGATTGTTGAGTTCTGGAATTACTCCATCAACAACCCACTTGCGAATACCATTGTCGCCAAAGCCTGTGATCCAGTAATCGTAATAAGGAAGTTCTGCTTCAAGATCTTTAACTTCTTTTTCTTTATCGGACACTTTTTCTATCGCCTTGTTTAATTCTGTCTTGTCATTTTCAAGTATTTCCTTAAATGGAGTGTCGCCTTTTATCTCTTTTGCCTTGTCTTCAATTTGCTTTTTGAAATTTTCAATCTTTTCCTGAAGCAACGCTTCGCTATTGTCAACTTTTGGTTCACGAACTTGAGATGATTTAACAAGTTCGTTTCTTAAGGAACTGAGTTCTTTATCTAAGGCGCTAATGTTTGAAACAAAATTATCGATAAACTTTTTTATTTTTTCTTGTTTCTCTTTGATGGAATCAGCCTTCTTTTGGACTTCTTTTCCGCTATCGACAATTTCCTTTAATTCATTATTAATTAGAACAATTTCAGAGTTCAACTTTTCAATATATTCGCTGAGATTTTCTTCGTTTATTTCGCCTTTGCACTTATCACATTTTGTTCCCGGTATGTTTGATTTTAAGTTCTTAATCTCTTGTTCTTTAATTTGCCTGTTTGCAACGAGATTTTTTGCTTTCTTGGATACTTCTTGATAATCTTCGCCTACAATCTGGGCCTCTGTTTTAATTTCGTTTTCTTTGTTTCTGGCAAGAGCAAGTTTTTCTTCAGATTCTTTTTTAGACTTTTCCTTTTCAGGCATGCTTTCGTTGATTTCTTTGATTTTTTCTTGTGCTTTTTGATAGGCCAACAATGCTGCGCCATTGTATGACTGGCCTAGCATTTCTGTGAATTTCTGGCTACTTTTGATCAATATTTCAAGTTCATTCTTCTTGTCTTCCTTCCATTTGTTTTCCTTTTGTTTTGTTAAATCCAGCCTTCTAACTGCATCATCTTTACTATTGATTAGCAGAGCATATTCTTTAGATTTGATATCAATTTTTGACTTAATTTCTTTTCTAAGATTCTTGGCATTTTCAGACCATTCTCTATAGATTCCAAGAGACAACATGTTCTCAACTATTTCTTTTTTCTGTTTGTTTTCGCATTCTAAAAAACAAGCTCTCTGATCATCTGTGAAAACAGACATATTGATGAATGCTTCGTAAGAAAGGCCGATTATTTCTTCGATTTTTTTTTGAGTAAGAGACATTGTTCCCTGTGTGATTTCATTTTGTTTGTCCCAAACTCCCTCTTTGCTTTCCCACAATCGAAGTGAATTTTTGGTGTCTTTGCCACCTTCTTTCCTAGTTCTAATGATTCTAAAATCATCGAAAATCAATTCCACTTTGGCATCTTTTCCTACTTTATTGTGTACCACATCATTTGCTCCGAGCTTTTCTGGTCTTTTTACCGTTTTGCCAAAAAGACCATAAGTGATAATTTCTTGTATGCTGCTTTTACCAGTACCATTACTGCTGACTTTCATTTCTTCTGATTGAACGATTGCATCGCCAATTAGATTTTTGGATTCAACCGATTTTGCGTCTTTATTTTCGCCACGAACAAGAACTATATTTTTGTATTTATCAAAATGCAGTTCTATGCCTTCGGGGCCAAAAGGGAGAAAGTTGTATGCTGCTGCAAACTTGAAGCGAAGATTCTTCATGTTGTAATCCTGAAATTGACCGTAGATCTGGAAGACGGACTTTGTGCTTAATGTGAGCTACTTTAACAGGATTTCAGGACCAAGTCAAATAAGATTAATTTTCAGATTCTTGAGAGAGTCTAATATTCTTTACCAGTCTTCTCGACACACCAACTTTCTTGTTATGTGCGTATTTTTCAAACAATTCTTTGTGTTTTTCGGAAAACAACAAGCTCTTGTTTTGGCACAGTTTTTTAAGTATTCCGGCTGGATGTATTGCAAGCTGTTCGATATCGTGAAAAATCAAATTATTTTTATTGTCTTTGAGGTCTGGTAAATTTATAAAATTATATTTGTTGTCTATAAAACTTATTTCAGATTCAAAAAATTTCAACATACATTCTGTTTTGTTGTGATCTTTTAGGACGGCTGTCATATTGTGAACTGTGCCGTATTTCTTCCAAGAGATACTATTGCCGCCTACAAAACCGGGGTTTTTGTTTTTAGTCATCAACAAATTGTCTTCAATCATATCAAAAACTTCATCAATTGGTTTTTGAAACCAAACATCGGCATCGTAATAAACAAAATTTCCATCAATTTCATTGGCCAATTTAGCAATCGTGTTAAGAGAAGCATTTCTGATTGTTGAATCTTTATTGCCTTCGTGAATGATTGCATCAAAGCTTTTTATTTTTTCTTTTGTGGCATAACTTAAGCCAAAATCTATGATTACGGGTTTGCTTTGTGTTTGGGCCAAATCACGCAATGAGGCAAGCCAAGAAATACCCCAAGGATTCCAATATTTTTCATTCAGCCCTGTTATGATGAAATTCAAGTTTTACTCCGTTTTGATGCATATTTTTTCGCCTATTGCGAGAAGTTTTTTAAGGTCGAGGCCATCGTGTCCAACCTGATCCGCATACTTAGCAAGCATTTCATTGCCTTTATATAGAATAGCTTTTGCGTCTTGAATAATATGTTCATCAATTAATTTTTTCTGCTGTTTGATTTCCAAGCTCGCAAGAGTCTTGTTTTCCATTATTTCTTTCTTGACATTTATCAAATCAGTAGCACCTATATTATCAACTTTAATCTGGACATAGTTTCCTTCAAGTTGATATTTGTCTTTATCGGCATAATTGACTACAAGATGCTTAGGGCTGAAATTATTTTCGATGTATTCTTTTTCACACTTTTCCTGATCAAACAAAATGATGTGTTTAGTTTGGAAAGCTTCTCCAAAACTTAACTGCAAAGGCGATCCTATGTACTCAACTTTCTTGTTAACCCTTTGTTCGGCATGATAGTGCCCCAAAAATGTGTATTTGTAGTGATCGAAAAGTGATGCGCTGATGTTTACCATGTCGCCATCATGTTCAATTGTGACATCACTGTGTTGATTTCCATGCAATACTGCGCCATCAAGAGCAAGGTGTCCAAGAGCATATTTCATCGTACTGTGAAGATTTTTTAATTGTTCAAGAGATTCAATTGGATTATGAGTATAAGGAATAAAGTCCCAATTGTGTCCGTCGATATCTATTCTTGATGGCTTGCCGATGACTGTGATGTTTGGCAAAACAGAGAGAGGCATAACGCTACTTATGTTTGTCTTGTCGTTAAACCATAAGTCATGATTGCCAAGAAGTAAATAAACATGAAATTTGTTCTTTTTTGAGTATTCTGCAAATATTTCAAATGCTTTTTGGTAAGTGTAAATTTCTATCTTTTGACGATCATGGAAAAGATCGCCTCCAAATAGAACATAATTAATTCCTTTTTCTATGGCAGTATCAAAAACCCATCTTAATGCCGTGAGGCAATCTTCAAGTCTTTGATTGCTTCTCTTATGGGGATGGAGATGCAAATCGCTAAACAACAGTAACTTTGACATGTGGCTCTCCTTTATTTGGTATTCTGCTAAAAAACAAAGAAAAAGCAATAGCGAATAATCATTTGCCTCAGAAATGTGCCAACAAAGGGACAAATGAACCTGATTTGTAAGCTAAAATTAAACAACTCGATGATAAATAATGCAATGATTAGCTTTTCTAGATTTCTTGATGCAAAAATCCTGTTAGAACAGGATGCTCCTCCCGGTGGTCCTCCCGGTGGCGGTCCTCCTCCCGGTGGTGCCCCACCAATGCCTATGCCTCCCGGTGGAGGAGGTGGTCCTCCCGGCGCTGGTCCAGCACCCGGTGGAGCAGGAGGTCAGGGTCCATCCAAGAAGCTAAAAGCAGTCAACCTTTGGGATGTTCTCCAAGACATGTTTGATTCCGATTCAAAGGAAGGCGAAGAGGGTTCAGAAGACAAGGAAAAACAAGGCGAAGAAGATTCTAATCAAGATGGAGAAAAATCGCCAGATAAAGAGCTTCCTGATTCATCGGGGCCTGCCTTTGGGATGGCGGAGCCAGCAGCAGGCATGGATACGAGCATGGGTGCCTCTCCAGTTGGCTCTGCACCTGCTGCTCCAAGCGGCCAAGCTTCTCCCGGTATGGCATAATTTTTTTTGGTGATGCTGGATATAATTATTTAATTCAAAAACCTGTCACGAACCACCATGAAAAACTGTCTATCTATTGAACAAATCGAGTTTGTGTGCGAGTCTCTTAAAAACTGGTTTGATATTTGCCAAAAGAATGGCAAACAGATTAGTTCATCCACGATTGAAAACTCATCTCTTTTGAGAAGAATTCTTTCTGGTAAAAATCCTCATCCAGAAGCGCCTCCTTACAGGTTTGGATTTCCAGATTGGGAATTACTTGAAAATGAAGAAATCCAGATTCAAGATTTATATGAAAACAACGATTTAATCACCATCGACAAGCATGATGGTTATATTTGGTTTGACAAAAGCAAAAAATTAATTAGTTATCCTCGTCTGAATCTTACATTTGAATACATTGAGAAAGAAATAATTCCCGACCAAAGTTGTATTGTCGAAGGTTCTGATCCAACAGAATATAAATACATTGCAAAATTCCTAAAGAGAATCCTAAATAATTCATGAATTCTTTTTCTGAATATGTCAAAATGCGAGAAGGCTTTGGCCCTTACATTGGACCTTGCATTGATACTGATAATTATCAGGTTCAAGGAGCTTGCAGCCAGTTGAACACGGATAAAAAAAATAAAAAAATAAGTTCTGGTGAATACAAACACAAGAAAAAGAAGTCCCGCCAATTTTCAGAAGAAGCATCCACGCCATCTTCCAGCATTCAGGCTCCTGCCGCCGCAACTCCAGCGATAGCTGGACAACAAACTCCTATTCTTGCCACATCTCCAGATGAATCTAAAAAGAAATGGAGCGCAAGCAAAAAAGACATCATGAATTTTTGGAAAACTATCGATGCAAACAAACCCATTACTGCTAAACCAATCAAATATGGCTTCAAAGGTTCAACATATAGTGAAGATGGCATCAGAATAACAGGAAGCCCTCAATTTATAACAACTGTTATAAGCCATTTGAAAGATTTCCTTGCATACGAGAATCCACAAAGCAAACTTGCTGTTTCTTACAGAGAAACAGAATCGCCAAGTAAAATAACTTCTGGACAAAACAAAACAAGTTTTGTATTCTATATCGCCGTTAAAGAAAGAGGCGACAAAGGATAAAACCATGGAATATTTTGTTTGGGGCGCAATTACCGGAATCTGTTTTACAGTCGCCATGATTTCATGTATTTTCTGGTGGTTGCTGAGTAATAAAAAAACACAGTAGAAGCGATGGAAAAAGCCATGATGGCAATTCTATGTTCAGATGGACAACTTAAAATTAATGATATCGTGAAGGAATGTGTATCCCACAAATGGATACCACTACTGACATACAGATATAAAGATGAATCAGAAATATATCTACCTATATTCAGCATTCAAGATACTGCTAAAGATTTTATCAAACGAAATTTGCCCAAAGAGTGGCTTAAGGCTTGCATATATCTTTCGGTCGATGATATTGAAACGATCAATTCTTTGAAATGGAGAGTTGAACATTTCAGTTTTCCCAGAAAGATTGTTCAAAACCCAAATATTATTTTAGGTTTTGAAATTTTTGAATTCCAAGAAGAACCAAATTTTCTTTGCAGCAAGTTTTGAAGCTTGAGGTTCACCTTTTGAATTAGGTGATAACAAAGGATATTCATGCAACTATCTAACGAACAGAAAGACATTGTCAGGAATATCCTGAAGTCTTTTGAAAGCAATCAAGTCATTACGATGGGTGGTTATGCTGGCACCGGGAAAAGCACTATCATTTCTACATTGAACCAAGCATTAAAAAACAAGGGTCTTGATTTTGCTGTGGGAGCATATACTGGCAAAGCAACTAATGTTCTAAGAAAAAAAGGTTTGAATGCAAATACAATTCATAGCATGATATATCGACCCATGACTGATTCAAAAGGAGAAACTACTTGGAGTTTGATGAATCGTTATGAAATGCCAATTAGAATGGATGGTTTTATAATCGATGAATCCAGCATGGTTTCCAAGGAAATCCACGATGACCTTTTATCTTTTGGAATACCAATCATTTATGTCGGAGATCATGGACAACTTGAGCCTATTGGAAGCAAGTTTAATTTAATGGAAGAGCCAATGTTTAGGCTTGAAACTGTTCACAGGAACGCTGGCGAGATAGCTCATTTTGCTGAACATCTAAGGAAAGGCAATCCTGCCAGAACATTTGGAACAACAAAATCTGTTCAAATAGTAGAGGATAGTGTTGTTGAAGATAAGCATTTGGCAGCAGTTGATCAAATCATTGTAGCTTTCAACAAAACCAGAGTGAAATTAAATAATCGTGTCAGAAAAGAAAAAAAGATTGATTTTACATTTATTGCCAAAGGAGAAAAAATAATTTGCTTGAGAAATAACAGGCCTCTTGGTCTTTTCAATGGCATGCAAGGATATGTAACCAAAATACATAAAAATGAGAGAATAGACTTCACATCGGACGGACTTGGTTTCGGTCTTATCAAATACGATCCAGACCAATTCGGAAAAGAAACAAACCAATTTGAATTTAAGCAAGAGGCCAACCCTTTTGATTATGGGTATGCAATTACTTGCCACAAAGCGCAAGGAGATCAATTTGGCAATGTAATTGTTTATGAGCAAAAATGTGAAAATTGGGACCATGTTAGATGGTCATATACTGCTGCAAGCAGAGCTATCAACGGATTGATATGGGTTAAATCCGCAGAGTTCCATCCTCATTACCTATTGCCTTAAAGCTAATTTTTTTGTAAATTACATGGGTGAAAGCGCACATCATTCATGTTACAGACCATGCTCTCGTTCGTTGGAAAGAAAGGGTTTCCAACGACCCATACCTTCGTGTCTATACCATTATCGATATTGTTAAAAAAGCGACAGTCTTGAAAAAAGACGAACCATTACCATACAAAACTCCCAGACAAAAAAATACTCTTTATGTGATATACGATGATATGCTTTTCATCTTGGAATCTGTTTCTATTGAAGAACACAACTTAATTACTGTCATTACCAACAACATGTCTCATGTGCAAGTTATCAAATCTCCAAGAAAAATTCGTGTTCGGTTTCAACCTGAATCAAAAAAGAAAAGACAAAAAATGCCCGCAAGAAACAAAAAAGTTTCTCTTGACGATGATTAAGGCATATCTCCATTTGACTTGTTAATCACATCAACAAGCTGTTCTCTTCTAATTGTCCAATAATTCAGGGCCAAACTTTTCGCCTCCGAAAGATCAATCAAGTCTACTATTTCCCACAAATTATTCAATCTGTCTTCAACAATATTTGAGTTGATTATTTTTGTAACCAATACAGGTGTGATTATTCCTCTTTTTGCTGTAATTTTATCATAATATATTTGGCCCAATATTATATTCACTTGTTGACCTAAAGATTGTATTTTTACATCTGATTTGTGTATTCTTGTTGCAATTCTTTGTTCATATTCCCAAATTAATTGATTTGCTTCATTTTCGTTTACTAAGTCTTCTTCGTTCCACATTGAATTCAATTTATCTAGATAAAGTCTTGGTTTAGGACTTGAAGCAATCATAACCTTTTCGAGTTGACCTTTGATTGCCGAACTGAATGAATACATCATGCTATTATTTGCATATTTTGCAACATGTTTCTTTGGCAATTCAATTTTTTCTTCTGCTCTGACATTTTGAACTTTAACTTCTAGCATGAAAAGACCAATGATCTCTTGAGCTTCCTGTAAAGTTAAAAGTTCATCTTCTCTATAAAGGCTGTGCAAGGCATCTTCGTAAAAGTTGACAGTTTTGTAAAAAGTCTTTGTTGTGTTTTTCATGTAGACTTTTTGAATAACTATTCTCTGAAGCTTTCCTTTCAATGCTTCACTTTTCAAATAAGCAATTTCCTTATTGCCAAATCTTTTTTGAGAAGAACGCTCAAACTTCCTGTAGAAATACAAACTTGCATGTTGCTTGGCGCTGCCAAGAACTTTTATTTCGCCGCCACCATAATATGTGTAATTCATAATTTTATGCACTCAAGTTGGCTATATTTCGATCAATTATTGATAACTGCGTTTGATAGTAAATGCTTCTATCTAGATAAACAAAAGATTCTGGAACAAATATTGTTTCATTATAATTGGTGATCTCATAAGTAAGCTCTTTGTCCATATTCCAGAAAAAACCAAGAACCATGTATTGCAAACCATTGGATGTATAAACAGTATCACCAAGACTGTAAGGGATTATGTTTCTAAGTATGGAATTAAATTCCGCAAATGCTTCTCCGTTTAGTTCCACTCCACCAGTGAAAGATGAATTAAATTCACTTTGAGAAGGCGAAAAACCATCAATTATCACGCCATCCAATGATTTAATTAGTATAACATCGCCTGTGCCTGATATTTCTACTCCACCAGAACCAGCAAGATTTACGAGTTTTTTAACTAGAGCTGCGCCATCTACAACCACACCTTGACTAGTAGGTTGCAAATTTTGCATAATCCATTGAATAAGTGGCATAATTTTATATATTGAACAACTCTATTAGGTTGATAAAAGATCAGAGGCAAAACCATGAATTTGATAAAAAAGTGTCGTTATGGAATTATGATTTACAACAACAGCGACATATGGATTGGCCGTTCAATTGAAAGATATGGTGAATTTTCTGAATCAGAAGTTCAACTTTTTCGTGACTGCATTAAGCCGGGATTCGCAGTTCTTGATATTGGTGCTAATATTGGTTGTCACACAATAGCTCTAAGTCGATTGGTTGAAGGAAACGGGGTTGTTTTCGCATATGAGCCTGAAAGAAATAATTTCACCACACTATGCGGCAACATCTCAATCAACAACATAAGAAATGTTTATGCCTTCCAAAAGGCAATAGGATCAGGAAGTGGATTAATTGCCGTTCCAGAACTTGACTTGGAAAGAACTGTTAACTTTGGCGGTTTGTCTTTAGATTATGATTATTCTAGCGGTGTTCACTATCCTGTTCCACTAATTACTTTAGATGAATGTAATTTCTTAAAATGTGATTTTATCAAAATGGATATTGAAGGCATGGAAAAAATAGCACTTATGGGTGCTGAAAAAATGATCAATAAATGCAAGCCTTTGCTTTATGTAGAAAATGATAGAGATGATAAATCTAAAGATTTGCTTGAATATATAATTTCACTTGATTATGTGATTTACAAACACATGGCACCTCTTTACAATCCAAATAACTACTACAACGAAAAAGAAAATGTTTTTATAAATGATCAAGGAATACAGATAGTTTCTGGTAATGTTTTTTGTCATCACAAGAGCGTTACTTGTCCGATTGATACCAAAAAGTTTGCAATGGAAAAATTAAATTGATTACAACAATTTTAGCATTTTTAATTTTTGCACAAAATCCCGCTCCTGTCGGTCTTCCATTTGACAGAAACGAGAATAACTTAGCTTTGCTTTTTACAATGACAAACGAGGAAGGAAGGCTTGAAAATATTCAACTTATGGAGAGTATTTTCAAGGACGGAAGCCTTGGTTTTAAGTCTCAAAGCTACCACAATGTTTCCTCCCCTCTCATCTATAGTAAACTTACAGAAGGAGCAAAAGCTGTCGGAGAAGCAGGAACTCTTCTTTTTTATGTCAACAGTCATGGAGGAGGTAGCTGGAAAAATTTCAGTATGGAAGCATTAGGGGGAGATTTCAAGTTCACAAAAGCTCTGCAAGCAATCGCAAAAGGCAACAAAGTTCAGAGACTTGTAATTTTTATTGACACATGTCACGCAGAGGGAGGAATACAAGAAGGATTCCAAGAAAGCGGAAAGCCGATTCTCAATATTAGAACAGGTCTTGAAGAACTTCCAACCGCTTACAGAGTTTCAAATCCAAACAAATTTTTTGATGATGAGCAAATTGAAGTAAACTATGGACAAGATATTGGTGCTTACAAAGAATGTCTTATACTTGCTTCCACCAATATCAATACTTTGTCAACAAGAACAATATTCCCAACCAAGATGAAATCTACTTTGCAAAAAGTAAAAGGTGATAAAACAATAACTGTAGCACAATTTCTTAAAAAGTTTGCAGAATCACATAACGATGTTTACCAGAAACCACTTTATAAAGTCCTACCAAATGAAAAGATGCTAGATGAAACATTATTCAACAATATTCCTGCTCGTGCAATAATGATAAAAGACAGAACTGGCTCTGATACCAAGATTTCAAGCACTTATATTTTATTGCCTTCAGAATAAATAATTCTGAAAATTGAAACTTTCTCTAAATAATCATGCTTAAACATCTGTCAAACTTCATGATTTTTGCTCATCCACGAAGCGGTTCGAGTCAACTACAAAAAATCTTCACTATCAACGGGTTAAATTCAATTTACGAACCGTTCAACTCAGATATTAAGGTTGCTAAATATTATCCAATATTTGTGGAAAAAGGTATTAAAGAATCTTTGCGCTTGATACAACAGGAGGCTCTTGGATTCAAGCATATTTGGCAACATTTGGATTACCTGAATAATGATTTTCTACTAGCCAATGTACCAACGATTTTCTTGTGGAGAGAGAATACTGTGGATGTCGCTATCAGCTATTGGATAGCTTTACAGACTCGTGTATGGAATGGAATAGGCGTGAAATACTCATCGAAGATTGTATTGAGCCCTCATCGCATCTCTGCTTATATTGATGAATTGACCCAAGAATTAGAAAGATATAAGCGTAAGGCAGTGGGAGCTTTTCATTTGACTTATGAGCAAATATTTGGACAAGACGGGTTGGATAGAGTTGAAGCTGCTTTACAATTTGCTGGCGGTCACATCAAGAATTTAGAAGAAACTCGTCTTTTATTGAAGCCTGAACTTCGCCAAAATCAAAATCCATGGTCCGAGGTGGTCAATAACTGGGATGATTTAATTGCCCACTTAAGCAAAAAAAAGTTAAATTAACATTTTTATTAGTTATAATCAAGGAAGAGCTTCCACAACCTCTTTAATTAAATTAGACCAACTTGTTTTATAACGGAAAATTTTCATAGAAGGATACCAAGGAGTTGTATCGGCATTGTCCATCCAACGCCAATCAGTTTCACTTCCAATTAGTAACCATGTGGGTTTTCCCATTGCTCCAGCCAAATGAGCAAGACCAGTATCTACAGTAATAACCAAATCCATCGCATCTATTGCAGAGGCCAAATCATCAAAATTTTGTATCTTGTCTTCTAAATTAATGACATTCATATTACTAAGACCAGTACTCAAATCTACTTTTCCATCTGGCCAACTTCTTTTTGACGGTACACCTTTTAATAAGCCATAGCATTGAATCTTCTTGTTTTCTGTCAAAGGCTTGAACGAAGACACATATGTTGATCTCGTGTGATCTCTCTTGTGGTCTGGATTGCCACACCAACAAATACCTACTTTTAATTTTTTGCCAACACTTTTTAACTTCATTTTGTTTTTTGGCTTGATGTAAGGATCATGTAGTATTTTTTCTTTGTTGTCGATTTTCAGAACTTTTGGCAAACTGCAAACAGAAATGCAATAATCAGATTCAGGAGCCTTTGGCCAATCATTATTGTTTGCTCTTGGCAAAACAACATCTACATTAAAATTGTCACGAACAATATTTACAAGAGGTTCTTGTACTTCAACAATAACTTTTTCACCAAGAGATTTAGCTTTTTCAATAAATCTGCTGAAAAGAATGAAATCTCCAAGACCTTGTTCACTATAGATTAAAAGACTCTTTTTCTTAAATTTCCTGCCGTCCCAATGATCTTGTAGAAATCTTTCTTTGAATCTTTTCGTTATATCTGACGACTTAAATCGCCAATCGTACATGTTAAATCCTTCAGCATATTTACCTTGTCGCAATAATACTAAAGCAAGATTAAATGAAGCCGTAGCATGGCTTGGATTTAATTCCAAAGCTAATTTGTACATTTTTTCAGATTCTTCAAGTCTTCCCAGATTCGCCAGCACAACACCAGAGTTGTAATAAGGATCAAAAGCTTGGCCCCTTGCAAATTTTATTGCCTCATTTGCAGCTATGACAGCTTTTTCGTTTTGGCCAGTTAAACTGAAAACATGAACAATATTTGACCACAAATGCCAATTACCGGGATCAATTTTCAAAGCACGATAAAAACAATCAAGTGCTTTTTTGTGATATTTGTAATTTGTGCTATAAACGAGGCCAAGACAGTTAAGCGATTGTACTGTAAGGTGTTCAGCAATATAAATCGATTCGTGAAAACGGCCATTATTGCTCATGTCCCATGTTTCAGAATGGAAATTAGAAAGAAAACGATCTAAATTCATGTGTGTTATCCAAAATTTTGATTAAATTGTTATAAATAAATTAGTTTTGACATTGAAAATAAAATAAAAAGGTAATTTTTATGGCGGACTTATTTAGCAGCAACATGGATTTGACAATCATGCGCCATGAGCATATTAAACTTGTTGCTCAGGCTAATATTCAAGCAAAACAAATTAGAATCATTGAATTGCAAGAAGAGATTGCTCGTTGTGGCAATGACATTGAAGCGCAGAACAAAGTAATTGTCGAAGCAGAAAAAAACATCAGGATTCACAAAGAAGCAAAAGAAGCAAAAGAGAAAGAAAATTCATCAGGATGATTTCCAAGAAAAAATAGGAGACACAAATGGCAGATATCCAAACACAACTTCCAGTTAAATTAACAGACAACACTAATACAGCCGCAATTACTGCTGGAAGTGCGCTTAAAGTTGACAACTCAAGCGTCACACAACCTGTTTCAGGTACTGTTGTTGCTTCTCCTACCGGAACTTATACCGTTACTGGTAATCTTACAGCAACATCAGGTGGAACACAAACTGTTACAGGTCTTGGCGTTGCTGGCACTGCTGATACTGGAGTTGTAACAATCCAAGGTATTTCTGGAGGTGTTGGAGTTCCTGTTTCTGGAACAGTTACTGCCACTCCGAATGGAACATATACTGTTGACGGCACAGTTACCGTTGGTAACTTCCCCGCCACACAAACTGTTGATGGTACTGTTGTTGCATCGCCAACTGGCA
>Ga0114974_10000446_pt1 | contig 34769 bp, 41 predicted proteins | sample S_130206_EF_Meta_FD_87318 | JGI IMG/M metagenome (GOLD analysis project Ga0114974, IMG submission 87318) | Freshwater microbial communities from Lake Simoncouche, Canada to study carbon cycling - S_130206_EF_MetaG | ecosystem: Environmental > Aquatic > Freshwater > Lake | place: Lake... | reverse complement strand
AGGAGGACAACGAGGGCGAGCGCACCTCCGACCGCCCACCAGAGACCGCCGGAGGCAAAGACGCTGAGTGTTAGGAATAGTGTTCCAAGGAACTCGGCAAGAAGGACAAGCGGATCCATGTTCTAATAGTATAGGTATTTTTTGAATATACCTATAAGACGATGGCGGCCCGCCGTATAGAAAAGGAACTCAAAGATCTCCAACGCGATCCGCCCGCCGACTGTAGTGCGGGGCCCGAAGGCGACGATATGTTCACCTGGAAGGCCTGTATCTTCGGACCAAAGGACAGCCCATACGAGGGCGGTGTCTTCTACCTCACCATCCAGTTCCCGGTCGAGTATCCCTTTCGCGCCCCCCTCATCCATTTTAATACGCGCATCTACCATCCGAACATTAACTCAACGGGGAGCATCTGCCTCGACATCCTAAAGGGGGAATGGTCGCCGGCCCTAACGATCGCAAAGGTGCTGCTTTCAATCTGCTCGCTTTTGAATGATCCGAATCCGGACGACCCCTTCGTTCCAGAAATCGCAAAGATTTACAAGGATGATAAGGGGGCCTATGAGGAAATCGCGCGCATGTGGACGGCTAACTATGCTACGCCTGGAGAGTGAGTTTTATATTGAGGATATACAGAGGGATGCGTAATCTATTACCCATAATATCAACCTTCATAGGAGGTTGGCTGATTTTTACACTCTGTCTGGCGCTTTATACACAGTCGAGGGACTTCTATGGGTCGAATCCTATTCTGAGGCCGCGCCTCGAGGTAAAGGAGCCCTTTCAGGTCCAGGTCCCCGACGGCGTCGTCGCGACACATCTGCAGAAGGCGGATCTCGAACCTAGAAAGCCATATGCGCTCCTTCCTCTGGCCACGACGGATACGCCGCCTATTCTTTCGGCGCAGCGGTGTCACGAGGCGGACTTTGCTGCGCGCCTAGAGAAGACGGGGAACTATCGCCAGATGACTAATAACTATCGGCACGCTGATCCGGATTCGTGCACGGGCTGGACTGAGGAGCTGAATATGGCGATTTACAAGGCGGAACCGCTGAACTAAGGAGGCTGCATCTCTTTAAAACAAGAGTAAATATCAGAATGAAGGCATCCACCCGCAAATGTGAAAAGAAGATTGTTGCAACTGCAGCCCGGGCCTCAAAGAAGATGCGCGTGGGCTCTATGGTATCGGGTGTTCGCGTCACAAAGGCAATGAAGGCTAAATATAATAAGACTATGAAGTCCATTATTAAGAAGACGAAGACCATGTGCGGAATGTCCAAGGCTGGTCGCGTGAAGACAGCCAAGAAGATGTTCTCTTCAATATTTAAAAGATGAATGCGCTGAACACTCTTTACACCCTTACTGTGAAAAAGGGTTCTCTTGCTATCTATTCGCGAGGGATCTCTCCCATCTTTATTCGATTCGACGGAATAACATTCTTTCAAATCGATAAAATCATTTGGAACTATGATGGATGCGAGGCCACCAATCTGACCCGCTACTTTATCCTTTTTCAGCGGATTTGGAGACGGCGACTGGCTCTCATACGGACTGCTAAGCGCGGCCTCCGGTCGAGGGAACTGCGGGGCCATCTTCTGCAGCCTTGCCTAAGATAAGATACTGTAAAAGAGCGTCACTTGCACCTTGTGAAATGCCTTCATTTGGTTTATCAATCCATACAAAGTTCTTCAAATACGGACGCATATCAAGATCATCAATCGAAACCCATGCATCAACCGTATTATTCTCCAACCAAGCGATTATTTCTTTAGCCCGAAATGATTCGTAAGGCCTTCCATAGAATTCTGTTTTTGGCGTATAATCATAAGGTTTCTTAACTATGCCCTGTTCTGTGTAAAATTCTCCCATTCTTTCCAAAGAAACCCAATATTTCCAGTCGGAAGAAACAACTATTTCGATAGAAGGGTCCGCTTTAAGAATTGCATTTAAAATATCGACGGCATTAGTATCAAAATCATCTAAAGTGCCTGGGTTAGGGTGGCGCTTTATATACATAACTCCTTGATGGTCTAAAAAGATTACTTTCATACTTTGAGGCTTTCTAATCTATCGACGTATATTATTGTCTCTTCAACCGATATCGTTTGCTCGGCTAAGCGTAACCCTTCGTAATACTCTCCGATTCTTGCCGGATATTCAGATTTCGAAACTATAGGGCGATTTTCTTTTACAAACTTCATATCCGCTATTGGATATATGTTATTGTAACGACATGAAGTTAAAATTCCATTTGCAAATAGGTTAATATGCTTCTTAGTAATAACATTGTAGTATTCAACTTCTTCAACAACAACCTCCTTTGAAATAAGTGTAACCTCAATACCTGAATCATTAAACGTGGTTGAGCCAACGGGTGTAGCGTCAGTCATTGGGTAAGTAAACATGCCCTTTTCCTTATTGAAAATTCTGTGTTGATTTATGGTTTTTAGGCTTGTACCGTCATTGAACTTGAGTAAGTTATACTGATTTGCTGTTTCAGCTTTCTTGATCCAGAGAGGTTGTGCTTCAGAAAAGGCGCCCAAATCAAAGTCCCATACAACAATCGTGTCACTATAGCTAATGTTTTCAATCGCCTTGTTGAGTCCATTTGCCAAAGTAATGAGTGTGCCTTTGGCAAGACAAATAGTTATATTAAGATTCAGAGAGTTGCCGTATACGGTGCCGACGGAATTTGTCGCATACGTGCGTGCATATGTATTTCCATTATATATTGAACCTCCTGGAGGGCCAGTGAGTGTGAAGGAGCCAGATTGTGTTGTAGGTGTAAATATACCTACTGTATCAAGCAATGTTGGGTTATTGTTTGGAGAATAACTATACACTGCTCCCATTGATGTTATTGTGGAACCGCCATTATTACCTATTAGTCCTATAAACACTACAGAGCTAGGGTTCCCATAAATAGTTTGTACATAAGAAGTTGAACTAACAGTCGGGGTCGTTGCCGGCGTAACAGAAGCCGATGGTGCTGAAGAAGTCCCTGTGCCTACTGAGTTCACAGCAGCTACTGTAAATGTGTAGGCTGTTCCGTTCGTAAGACCAGTTACTATTCCTGTTATTACGCCAGAAACTGTCACTGGTGAATTACCAGCTGAGGGATTTGATGTGATAATATAGTCTGTGATCGGGGATCCACCATCGGAGGTTGGGGTGGCCCAAGAAACAGTAACTTGGGTATTTCCAGCAACACCCGTAACATTTGTTGGTGCGCTAGGGGCTGTTGGTGCGCTAGGGGCTGTAGGGGTTGATACAGAAGAGATAAGAGGGCCTTGATAAAGTTTCATTTCGGTTAAGATTCCTGCTGGAGTGCCACTCGGACCGCATATCTGTCTATAAGGGTTTTCACTATGAAAAATTCTCATCACTTGTCCTCTTTTCTGCTGGGTTTTTGTAGTTTGGCTTGTATCTTGCAGCGGCATCTATTACATTGCTTGACTTTTATTCAGTAGATTACAGAGGCCTCAATCAACAATCTGACACTCCTTGACCACCGTAACAGTCAACTTCGGCTTTGAACGCCCCACAGGAACCTCAAAGCCCCCAGCCTTTGCCTGGTCGACGCTGGTCCAAAAGGCCGCGCGAACATCCTCCGTCGATGCGAACCAGGCCCGATCACGCACACAGACCTCCGAATAGAATCCGCCTACCCGCCAAGGAATGGCCTCGAGCTGGTGCCACACAGGATCCAGCATGGCCAGCTCCTGGACCGTATAGGCATAGCGCAGCTCACAGGTCTCCGTATTCTGAAGAAGCCAGATGTAGCCATCCGGCGAGGCCCCAGAGAGATCCGTAGCAGTGCCCTCAACGGACTCCAGCTTCACCTCAACGTACTCGCACTCCTCGATCCCCGTAACCTCCATCTGAATCTGCATCTGGCACCAATACTCGAAAGGAATGCCCTCGCCTATCTGGCGCCGAATAGGGCACTTGATCTCCAGGAGGCGCCCAATCCGCTTCGGATCCGTCGCGTCCATAATAATCCCATCCGGACTCGCGGCCAGGCGCGGATCCGTCGAGTGCATGATGCGCCCCGACTCGGCAATAACGGCGCCCCAGCGCTTCTGTAGAATCTGCTTCACGACTGGCTCGAAGCGCACGCCCCAGTCGAAGGGCCCCATCTCACAGGTGAGACAGGCGAGGCGGTTCGACAGGGTCGTCATCTCCTTCGGAACCTTGCTGACCACCATTTGGCCCACGGCCCGAGGCGTTCCATAGAGGGTCGCGAACTCGGAGGCCGTCAGCACCGTTTTTCCCTGCAGATACCACTCCGCCGTGCGCTGGGGTACCTGCGGCCTGGCCAGCACCTCCTCGGCCGCTGCGATCCGTAGAGCCGGTGGCTGCTGCGACCAGCCCGTCGCCGTCGCCACGGCCAGGAACTTTTCAAGAAGGGCTATTCCAATCTCCTTGGCCGCCGCCGCCGACGCCTTTTCGGCCTGGCCAGCGTCGGCCATAATCTCATCAATCTCGGTCTCGGCCTGATCCTTCCAAAGAGAGAAACGGCTCGGGTGGGCTGCGGCCGGCGCCACAGTATCAATGTGCCGCAAGTAGTCGACTACTGGCTTGAACATGACAGGATTAAGGGTAGGTGCAGGGGTCCCCATATCAACTTTAGGCTTACTGCGCAGCTTCTTACCCTTATATATGGCGTCGCGCTTAGACCTCTTCCTGGGCTCCTGCACTGTCCACCGGAGGTCCTGACCGCTTTCTAAATGTGACGGCATTTCTCTTCTCCAGAAGCTGAAAAAGGATAAGGCCATCGGCATTCGGGTGCATCACCAGGCTCCGAATCTCCTTGATCTTCTCGGTATCAATATCATATTCAACAGTCGTCTTCGAGTTCAGCAGCTTCTTATCGAGCGCCTTCGTCAAAAGAGAAAGAAGAGCCGTGGCCTCCACCGGCTTCAGACTGCGGCTAGCGGCCATCTCATCCGTAAAGGCGCGGAGACGATTCAGGCGAAGGCCGCGCTCCAGACGATGCCAGGGCTTCTTATATGCACTATCGGCCTCCGTTTCAATAAGGCGCTGCAGGGACTCATTCACACCAAAGTCGATGGCGAGTCCACTGATATCATGAGAACGACGGACAGTCTTATTACGGTGGGAGTGCATTCTATAGTATACTAGTGCCCGGGCTTAAGATGGCTTTTATTATGGAAAGAGCCGTGTGCTTGGGGGCCAACTGGACGGATTCTAGCAGTTGGTTCACGCCCTCGTTTCCGGCCGTCCAGAGAAAGGGGCGCCAGAGTTCCTTGGCCGGAATGGTCCCTGGGGCCACCTCGCTCCAGGAATAGAAGGCCTCGAGGCCCTCCTTGGCCACCGGAAGAAGAATGAGATCATCGGATTGTATTGGGGTCCCTTTGAGGCCATTCTCTTCGGCGAAGGCAACGGCTTCCTCGAGGCCGCCGATCTCAATAAGATGGTTCCCATTCCGCTCTAGAAAAAGCCAGACCTGGTTCATGCCCGGGCGACTATGGATTAGATAAGGTACAATGAACATTCCTTTAGAGGACTATAGAGCGGGGCGCTTAAGCGGAGATTAAAAGAGAAGAATGGCATAACGTGTTGTGCCGATTTTAATCGCCATAAAGATGGCGATTAAAATGGCTTACAACACTACTATGGCAAGTAGGCTAAGTTAAGAGCGCCCTACGGGCGTTCTTAACTTTAGCACTTACCGGTAGAGGCCGCATGTTCAATCCCATACAATATGCAGGCCCGGTGCGCATACCGCCACCTACATTACAAACTCGTGTTCGCAAAGAAACGGCCACGCACGATACGGTGAATGCCCGGCAGTTTGAGCAATGGCAGTCGGACACGCCCATCCTACAGGGCGGCGGCCCAGGAGAAAAATCTGCCCAGAAGGCCGCCTATTACGACATGGCGCCCCTGAGCAGCCGCACAGATAAGCGCGATTTCCGGCAGTCGCAGCCCTTTATTGCGAACGGCCCCTCGCTCGCCCAGAATCCGTATTTCGATCGCTATGACCCGACTCGGGATCCGCGCAATATGGTGCGCGAAGTCCGCTCGGTTGTGTATGAGGACAAGGAGGCCGATCGCGGCATCCAGGAATCCAAGCGGCTTTTGGAGCGGGGGCTCACGAGCCGCTGGATGCCAGAGGGGTCCGACTTGAATGCGCCGATTCTCGCATATGAAGTCATGCGGCCGAAGGTGGATTCGATCGAGGTCGATTACCGGCGGCAATTTAATCAAACCGAACCTCAACCGAATATTCATGCTTCTGCATGAGCTTCGCGTTGGCCGGGGGCTGCGTGAGCCGCTTACGGGTATTGGCCCTCGGCGCATCCTTTCGCGCCTTCTGCTGATCCTTCGCATTCACGTTCATGGCCGCCTCGATCTTGGCCGAGTTGAGAGTAATATAGTTCAGCACCCCCTTCTCCAGTGCCCACCGAAAGAAGTTCAACTTCCCGACGGTAGTCATGAAGGGCGGCGAATCCGTGATCTGGAACATGATCCGCTCCCGACGGCAAAAGGGGTCGAAGAGCTTCTTGCTGTAGGCCTTCAGCTGCGACTTGTAGTTCGTGTAGACGAGGAACTCCTGGCCGTTCAAAATATATGAGATATTGTTCTGCTTGGCGTAGTTCGTCACGAACCAGTCGATCAGCCGGAGAGAAATCTCGGAGGTGCCGTCGAGGAGTCCGATGATTTCCTGCTTGTCCGGATGGGCCGAATAGAAGCGCTGTAGGGAGGCCACAATGAGCTCCTGTTTGCAGTGGATCTTCTTGCGGCGAGTTTGCGGATCCGGCTCTATCGGCACGGGTAGGTCGTCCATTGCTGCTGATATAGGGTAGAGGGTCTTAAGTGGTGCTTGTGGTGTTTTTAGAGAACTAATCACGGCGCATCATATAGATGAGCGCCCCACCCGGCTACAGTGGTGAAAGTCTGCTCCAAGGAGGAACAGCTCCTATAAATCCCGTCATGGGCGGCGGAGGAATCGTGGATTCTTCCTTCAGTCTTCTGAGGGAGCCTTTACAGGATGGGGGAGATGGTGAAGAAGTACTCGAGATGGAAGCGAAAGTTGCAGAAGCAGCTGCAGCCGCCGCTTCTGCAAAAGTGGAAGAAGTTCCAAGTGCTGTATATATTCCAGGTAGGGGTGAATCTCACGTTGAGTATTATAAATTCGAATATAAGCTAAATGTCACAATGGAACAAGCGACTATATCCGCCTTGAAAAACATAAATGCAGATGCTTATACAATGGTTGATAGAGGCGAAACTAGCAAATACGCATCGCCATATTATACTTTATTAAAAACATATGAAGATGATAACAGTGGCGGACAGGCGCCTATTCTTCGTATGACTACAAAGAATATCATAGTAGTCCCGCCAATAAGGGGTATGCTAGAAGGATTTGACAGAGTTCTTACAATGCTAAACCTGTATGGATATATGGAGAAAGATACAGAAGATGTTACCAAACTACATATAACTTCGAACACCGTTGTTATATTTTCAGAACCATTTTATGGAGATATGATTGATACAAATCGCATTCTATTTATGTTTTTTCTGCAGATTCGGTCGATGAATATTGGAAAAATCTTTATTCTCACGAAGCCAGACAAGCCAGATGAAGGTAGAGGAGGCCCGTTCACTTACGAGTCAGTTATTATTAAATACAACAATGATAATGCGGAAAAGGGCTTGAAGTTTTTGGCAGCTCCTGCGATTGTTGATGTGGATGCTCCTCCAGCTCCTCCAGCTCCTCCAGCTCCTCCTGATGGCCCTGGGGGTGCCTATGCAGGTACTGCAGCTGCCACGGGTGGAAATCGTACTGGGCGTACTATTGTGGGCGGCGATCCTACGGTCCCTACTACTGTACCTCCTGCTGATCCTCGCGAGGGCCCACCACGACCTCTTAGTAAATCTCTTAACTCCTTACCGCCGTACTGGAAGGTTGAAAACAACGGGACAGATTATTGGTATGTAAGCCCCGACGGCAGATCATTTTGGGATATCCCCCTCGCAGTCCTTCCACCTGGATGGAAGATAAAAGATGATGATGAACGAACGTGGTATATAAATGAAAAAGGCGATCCAGTATGGACACTGCCCCCTCCCACTCCAGTAGATCCTGCAGCTGCAACTAAACCCAAATATATCACCTTCACCTGCACAGATGGCCCGGCAACCTTCCAGCCAAAGCACAAGATGCGCGGCGACACCTGTAGTGAACTATACTCCACGGCCGATCTCGCAGATCTCTCCGACAACCAGAATCTTGGGCAGATAGCCGGACATGATATGCTGATTATATTCCGCCTCGAGCCCACAAAGCCCTACATGCCCTCATGTATGCCACAGCTGAAGAATCCGAACAAGTTCAATATCTCACACGAAGATTCTCTGGCGCCCGGCGAGCCCTTCGATATCGATCTCGGAGTAATCTATACTGTACGTAATCCCTGCAATGACTTTAATAAAAAGGGTGGTTGCAACTTGGATAGAGAAAAGAGCGCAGTCTACAAGGATTGGGTGCAGGGAAACTTTAACGAGGGCGAGGTGAACTATCTATATTCGATCAATATGAGTCCGCCCATACTAAAGGCTATGGATCTGAATGGTAAGAAGCCTTCCACGACCGTCGCGAACTTCCTCTACGACACTGTTATAAGCAAGTGCTTCACCGATGAAACCTTGCTGTCCACCGTTAAATGCTCTGAAAATAAGCGGCTTGTGGCGAAGCTGCAGGAGGCGCTTATCTTATTCCCCGAGGCGTATGCGGCTGGGCTGGCGGCGGCGAAGGATACGTCGTTCGATGATATCTACGGGCCGATTGGAATCTCGGATGATCTTGATTTAATCGACGGAGATGCCGAACATCTATCTGAGGATATAAAGGAGGGTGCAGGCGATAAGGAGGGCTATCTATTCAAGACAGTCTCGGTTGAATCGCAGACTTCCAAGATTACATTGTATAAGCAAATCAAGTTTTCTGGGGCTGGGGCGACACCAGAGGAGCAAGATAAGTTGCTAAGAGAGGCCTTGCAGAAATATAATGATAGATACAGAGGTCGGTGGGAATTTAAAAGCGGGGCATAGAGTAAGAAATGCTAGGGGGCACCAGAAAGAAGTATGCTGGTGGTGCAGCTAGAAGGTCTACACCTAAAAGAACAACTAAAAGAACAACAAAAAAAACTACTAAGAAGACAACTAAGAAAACCACTAAGAAGACTACCAAGAAGACTACTAAGAAGACTACTAAGAAGACTACCAAGAAAACTACTAAGAAAACTACTAAGAAGACTACCAAGAAAACTACTAAGAAAACTACTAAGAAGACTACTAAGAAAACTACTAAGAAAACTACTAAGAAAACCACTAAGAAGACTACTAAGAAAACCACTAAGAAGACTACTAAGAAGACTACTAAGAAGACTACTAAGAAGACTACTAAGAAGACTACTAAGAAGACTACTAAGAAAACCACCAAGAAGACAACTAAGAAAACTACAAAAAAGACCACTAAGCAAACGAATCCTGCCGCGCCAGGTCTAAGTGCTCTGAGTCTAAATACATCTGGCCTTGCGGCATTTGCAGGTCAAGGCTCATCTGGTCAGGGCCTAAACCCATTTGGATTAGGTGATCAACGAGAAAGAAGCAATGGTAGTAATGGCGACAGCGGACGAGGAAGAGGGGATGGGGATAATGACTCAGGAAAGGGGCAGGGCCAAGGGCGAGGGCAAGGTCAAGGGCAAGGGCAAGGGCAAGGGCAAGGGCAAGGACAGGGGCAAGGACGAGGACAGGGAGCTAACGGTAGTACCCCAGGTCCCCCGGGCTCGAGAGTCAATCAAAACGGAGACCTAGTCGACAGCAATGGAAATGTCATAGGAAAGCCCGCACCCTCTGGATCGCCGCCCGGATCATATGTTAACAAAAACGGTGATCTCATAGGTCCAGATGGAAGAGTTCTAGGTAAACCTGCAGGGCCGCCGAACCCCCAAGGATCCTACATGAAGGATGGGCAGCTCTACAAAAACGGGCAGCGGATCAATCCCGATGGATCTCCTTTCACAGGCAGTAACTCGAATGGCTCTTCGGGTCTACCAGCCGGTGTAAGTTCCGAAGTGCCAGATAATATAAATGAAATGGAAATAATACAAGACACTGGTGGTAAGTATGAAGGTACGATGAAAGTTTCTGCTGGAAAGAATACATTCAGAATCGTGAAAGTTATTAAACCGACGCGCGTGGAAGTCGAAAAGGCTCTAAAAGAGGCTGCTGCGGCTCCAGCTGGCGGATCTTACTGGTAAAGTTACAAACCCTAACATAAAAACACCCTTCAAGGAGGTTTTTATGTTTATTAGAAGGCTCTTCATCTGCGTGTCAAGATATCAAGCGTGAAAAGGAGAAGCACACCCGTCCCCACGAACATGAGGAGCTCCGACTGCGTATTCTGAAGACGCCGCTTCTCAATCTCATCGAGCCGGCCCACGAGCAGATTCATTTTCTGTAAAATAGTATCCTTATCGCCCTTCGACACCCAGCCGTCATCATGAATAGGACCTTCCTTGACTGGGGCCGGTTCCTCTATATTCTGGATAGAGGCCCACCCCGGTCTCGCCGAGCCCACCGTAGGAAGATCCCCGAAGGCCGTGGGCACTCGGCCCTCGCTCAACGGCTTCCAGCGGTCGGAGAGATTCGGATCCGGGAGGTTCACGCCCATGGCCTTGTGGACTCCCCGCGCATCAAAGGTGGAGGTCACATCCGGATCCAGCCGGTAGTTCGGATCATCCCCTGCCGCCGCCGAATAGGAAGAGAAGCCCTCCTCATCATCGACACCCTTGCCAAAATAGGAGGGATAGGTCTTCACCTTCGCCTTCACATCCTCGAAGGGCTCGGATCTCTTTGGCTGGACCATGGTCTCCTTGACCTCTTCCACCTCCTCCATGCGCCCGACCTGTCTATCCGGATCCTGAAAGGTCTTTCTGCACTTCTTCAGTTTTCTATTAGCACGGCGCTCCTCCTTTGTAGGTGTTCCATCTGTACCACCCACAAAGGGGGCGCCGGAACCTATATTTGGAAATGCATTCTCCAGGGAACAGAGTTCAGCCATTCCCCCTCTGTGATAAGTGCTTAAAATATACGGGCTCACATTAGAATGTCGGCCCCAACGTCGGCTCCAATCATGTCGGGCGGCGCAAAAGAACACCTCATAGACATGATTCGAAAGTATACTAAGCCCATCGGCCTCTATGTGGGTCTCGCCCTCGTTCTCGGAATCACCTATGTTCGCCAGATACCGGCGCGGCTCAGGGCCCAGGCGGATTCGGGTCTCGCCCGTCTCCTCCTCTTTGCAACGACACTCGTGATCGCGGACACCTATTCGTGGGTCTACGGCCTCATGGCGGCCCTCTTTACGGTTCTCATCATCTCAGTCTCTCCCCGGATAGAGGGATTCCACGATACCGACATGAAGCTAGTTACACAGAAGCGGCGCTGGTTTATTGAAGAGGTCATGGGCGAGAATCCTATAGGGATCGCTGAGGACAAGGTTACCACCAAGGCCATACAGGATCAGGGGAACTCGATGAGCAGTGGAAAGTAAGTTCTATCCTATGCAATAGAGAGCTTCCATGGAAGTGGACATGGTCCTAAGAATAATAGTAACAGTCGCCATTCTTGCGTGGAATGTCCTCGAGGGCGCCACATTCGAGAACTATTACCCGAAGGCGCTCGTCAAGCTCTATGCCGTTCCTCTTTGGCGCTTTGCCCTACTCGTGACCATGATCATCGGCGCGCAGTGGTCCGAGTCCGTCGGAATGATGATGGCCTTCGCCATCTTCTTCTATGTGATGGACATGGAGGTGACGCTGGAGAAGTGGGTATGAGTTGCACACACCAAAAATACCTCTACAAAGCAGAATGAGCTTCATGCCACCCCCCGTGGCAGCGGCCATCGGGCCTCTAAATCCAATAGATGCCCTCGTGAGCGGTATAAATACAAACACCTACTTCATCGGTCTCAGCATGCTCCTACTGAATCTGGGTGGCCGTCACATTGCCATGAGTCTCACACCGGAGCAGGACAGGTTCTTCCAGAATCCGTGGATCCGTCGGGCCATGTTATTCGTCGTCATCTTCGTCGCCACTCGCAATGTATTTACGGCCCTGTGGATGAGTATCGGCATTGTCTTGGCCGTCGGATACCTCTTCAATGAGCACAGTGATCTCTATCTCTTTGGAAACCCTGTTCCGCTACCGCCACCGCCACCACCTGCTACGGGCCTCACCCCGGAGGAGACTGATATCTATCGGCGTCTTCATGTAAAGACGAGTAGCGCAAAGCCAGAGGAGAAGGCTGCGCCCCCGCTGATTCAATGGTATGAGAAGAATATGGAGATTATCCGGAATGCTTTATCATAAAACGGTCCCCTAGAAACTGCGCCAGTGTCTTGTGATCTTCTTTTAGCAGATCACTATACGCCGTCAGAGGACTCTTGCCGATGATAGCCATGAATATAAGATATGCGGCTATAACGGCTGCAGCGAATGCAAAGGCTCTAGGCGAGAGATCATATGGAACCCAGAAAAAGGGCGCCAGATGGATAAAGATAATATAGGCATTCTTAATCCAGTGCCCCTTCGGATTAAGGATGAATTCGAAGCAGCCTGGAGCCGCAAGAAGATTTAGCGGGAAGGTAGGAAGGCCTGGAATGCAGGATAAGAGGAAGATCCAGGTTGATAGGAGGTAATACCAGCGCACCGGCGCCATTAACTATAATATATAATAGAATGACCTGTCGTGCAACACCCTTTCCTTTTACACGCCGTGTCTCGAAAAGCCCCTTCAAAACTCTAAAGCGGGCCAAGCAGGCCGAGGCGGCCATGCGCCAAGGCCGCCAAGTCGGTTTTACTGCCCGTGCCTCACTGAAATCAATGGGGCGCGTGAAGAGAAGTTCGGGATGTTATGAACTGGGGGCCAAGTATCGTTAGGTGCTCCGCAGTCGTGTCGTATGCGATTAAAATCAGCACGACACTTAAACGTTCAGGCTCACCGTATTACCCACCGCCCGCCGGCGCCGACGACCTCTCGTCGACTCCGTCGCGCTCATATCCTCCGAGACTAGGCTCTGGAGATCCGATGGCGTCGCCTGATCCGCCTCCGTGGCCGACCGCGCCTCCTCGAAGCTGCGGAGGATGTCATCGACGCCCGTGGGGCCGCGCATCTCGCGACGGGCCGTGGGGCGCTCCATGGCGGCCATGGACTGCGGCGCCTGGGCCACCGGCTGACCACCCGCATTCTGGGCATTGAAGCGGGCCGCCGCCTGCGCCTGTGTCTGGGCCTGCTGAGCCATGGCAGCCACGCGCTCAGCCGAGCTGCCGAAGAAGGCGCCCGTAGACTCCTGCGCTGAGCTTGGCGCAGGGGCCGGGGCCGGGGCCCCACCCATAGCCATGCCCATGAAGTTCCCGAAGCCCGGGCCGGCCTGCTGCGCCGCCGCCGTCGCAAACTGGCGCGCCAGATCCGGATTCTGCTTGAGAATATCGTCCATGGACGGCATGCGCGACCGTAGGAAGGTGTTGCTGACGTGGCACATGAAGCCGGAGCCAGCCAGCGCCATAACGAGGCGCGCCTCCGGAGGCATCTTTCCGCGCTCCTTATACTTGTCATAGAGCTCCTCGAAGATCTCGTCGAAGTCCTCCACATTCTCGTGGACGGACTCCGACCAGCCGTCGAGCTTGAGATCGAAGGGGTCGAAGCGGCCGTTGAGGTACTGGACGCCGGTCACCACGGACATGAGGGCCTGGCGCTGGAAACGGAGAGAGGCCTCCAGGTTCCGGGAGTCGACCAGGCGGAGATACTCCTGCTTCATCTCATCGAGCGTATTGTCCATCGTGAAGCGCTTCGAGACGGCAAAGCCCTTCTGCTCGAGCCGCTGGAGCTTGTTGAGGTGGTCGATCTTCTCCTTCTTCTCCTGCTCGGGATCCATGCGGGGCGGCGCGGCGGAGGCCAGAGAGATGCCAGGGCCAGTGGCCGTTTGGTTATTAGAGAAGAATGACGGAGGAGCCCGATCATCCTCGGCCTTCTTGAACTCGATGGCGACCGGGGCGGGCGTGAAGGTATTCATATTGAGCGTAATGGGCTCGAGTGTATTAATCTCGCCGATGCTGACCTCGGCGAGTGCCGGAGGTGTCGGAGTCGGAGCCGGGGCAGAAGGAAGAACATAGGAGGACACCGGGTTCTGGCGCTGGCGACCAGGATTGGCCAGCATACCTAGGCCGAGGCTGTCGCCCGCGTCGCTGAAGTCAATAACGTTCCCGAGTCCACTGTCCAGAGTTACATCGATCGGGCCAAGGCCCTGGGCGACAGACTCCATTTCGTGAATGGTCACACTCATCCTTCTTCGATTTGATTCGTTCTTTTTAGACGGCTGTTTCACGCGGCTGGCAATAGGAGGTCCGGGCACCTTAAAGAATGCATTTAAGGTGCCTTGAACTTTATTCGCAATGGTTCCAGGTTAGTATAATATAGCGCTCAGGGCTTAGGTGCGACGCGTGTGCCGGCGGGCCTTGCGGGCCTTCTTCGTCTTGCGACCACCTCCATGTCTGCGAGTGGCTCCATATGATCTGCCTGCAAGAGTTTTGGAAGCATTGCCCTGGAGGCGATGGCACTGAGAGGCATCCGGATCAACTGAGCCATGCTGACTCATGAGCAAGTCGTATATATCCTTATATCTGTCGGCGGCATCGTGATCCCCCTTTGACGCCATATCGATCATTTTGCACTTCGAGTATAAAATAGGATTTAAATAAGCTTTACTGTGCGACCCCTGTTCTACATCTGCGCCAGCCTGAAGAAGGGCTTCAACAACTTCCAGGTGCCCATTTATAGCCGCGCGAAGGAGAGCAGTCTCGCCCCTGTCACCGGAACTTGTGTTATGTACCGGCACTATATTCAAAGAATCTGTAAGTTTCCGCGCACGTCCACGCTTAACGTTATTCGTGGTGGGCTTATTCTTACTTAATAGATATTCTACAAGCTCTATATCGCCTTTGCTAGATGCTTCAATAAGTAGCTGTCCATATTTTGTTTTACTAATGGTGCTTCTACGCTCAGCATGCTGTAGTTCCTCAACAGTAGGGAGCTCCATTTCTTATATAGTTAAATATTTTAACGTGTTGTGCCAAAGTTAAGCGCACCCCTAAAGGGGCGCTTAACTTTGGCCTACAACACTACTATGGCAAGTAGGCCATGTTAAGTGCACCCTTCGGGTGCGCTTAACTTTGGCACTTGCCGGTAAGCCCGTCTAGTCCGGCCACCCCCACCCTGCTTCTTTCTCTTCAGAAGAGTGCCCATCGCGAGACCACTGATTGTCGTATTCGCTTCCGTGGCCCCGAACTCAGAAAGCTGTATAGTGAATCCGACGACACACTGATCGTCTCCAATCAACTTTTTGAACTTTGTCATAAGAGCCCCGGTGAGATCATCCATTTTCTTATTTAGGATATCCTGCGATCCTCCTAAAAGAGTAGTAATGGAGGCGCCAATACCTCTAAAGAGAGACACACCCTCCGTATGAGTCTCATAGATCGTCTTTACCGGTTCCCAGATCGAGGAGTCAAACTGGGTTGTTGTGAATACGCTCATATCTATTTAATAGCTGCGAAATCCCAGCACATGCACAGGGCATCCGCCAAATCAGACTTTTTGACCGCGGCCTTAAAGAAGGCCAGATGGGCCGAGTCGGAGACCTTTCCTAGGAGGAGGAGGACCTTCGCCTCCGCCGCATCCTTTCGATTCTTATATCCCGCGTCGCCCGTAGTCTCTCCCGTAATCTTCTTTCCAGCGTGGACGAGCTTCAGCGGCGGGGCGGGCTGCAAATGGTCGCGCAGCGTCGCATAGAGCAGCACCTGCACCGTCTTCATTGTCGGATTCTTGAGAACGGGCTGATTCTCGAGAAGAATGTGGGTGGCCTGTTTGAACAACTGCATGCGGCCCTGGATAAACGCACGAATAGCGTCATGGAGGATGGCCATGTCCGTGTCGACGGCTTTTTTGACCTTGACCTTCTCGATCGGGAAGGAATAGACGGGTGCGAGGGCGGCCAAGAGGGCGGCGCGAGTCTTGCCCCGCAGGCCGGCGGCGGCGGCGACGGCCCGGAGAACAGGGAGGGCGGCGGTCTTCTGAACGACTCCGGAGAGATCCTTTAGAGGTGGCTGGGCCTGGGGACAGTGTCTCAGACAGGTGGTGCCAGCGGCCGTGAAGAAGGCAGCGTTCTTATTGCAGATTTGGCAAACGGCCTTGATCGGAGTGGGAGCCGCCAGAAGATCGTGATTCTCCCAGCCGAGAATGGTCGGTGTTCCAGAAACATCAGCCTCCAGAAGACACCAGGCGAGGTTGCGGATACCAATATCGAAGGCGAGGACCTTAATGGGTTCTGGCATCTGATATTCTATAGATGTAGTTCTTAACCCCGTACGCTGTTCCGCCCACCCTCGGGACGGCCAACGGGAATGTGCGTCTTCGGGGCGACCCCGGCCATGTTCGGCTCCCAGGTTCCAAAGAGATATGGAAGAGGGCCCGTGATCCGCTCCGTGCCAATGCCACCCGGCTTCCCAGTGGCTCTCCGAGAGCAGTCCGAGGCCGAGCACTCGATGATGGACGCCGGAGGAGGAATGGTCTCGGCATTAGCGAAGCTGGCTCCACTCTGCTGCGCGTATCTCTCCCGCCCGATGCGAATAATCTCCACGGCATTCTTGGTCATCCACTCCTTCGTTCCAAACTGGCGGCCGGCCGGAACATTCTTGGAGCACTCCGGAAGATAATCCGTTACCAGACGGCCATCCGACATCGGGGCCGCGTAACCAGGAAATCGGCTGTCAGCGGTGGGTAGTTGAGAGTATTTCGCTTTGGCGGCAGTGTCGAAGGGAGGGGCGGTGGCAATGGAGGCGTAGTAGTTAGGCTGTGTAGGTAATCTAAAAAGTTTAGAGTCCATACCTTCTGTTGTAGCAGCACATTAGGCATCGAGCTCAGCGCCAGCGTTTCCCGAATCCAGAGAAAGATCGCCCCCAAGAGGGCCATCAGCTGGAAATAGAGCTCCTGGAGCATCCTCCTTTCCTGTTGCTGCCGTGGCATTATTAGACTCGTCAGCCTTGCGCAGGGCCGAGATGATCTCTCCACGGCCGGCGCGCTTCGTCACCCGGATGCTGCGCTGCTCGGCCAGGGTCGCAAGCTCGGCGCGGGTAAGGCCATCGTAGTTGGCCCGGACCTTCTGATTGGCTGTAGCGGGGACCTCCTCAAGGGCTTCGACTTCGAGCTCGTTACCGGAGGCATCCGCCTGCTCGAGAACCGCCGTATACATGCTCTCATCCTCCTGGGTCTCCTCCTGTTCCTTTACCTCTGGCTGAACCTCCTTTAGAGAAGCCGGATAGGAATACACGGAAGCCACTGGCATCACCGGGGCCCTTTCCTCTTCGGAACTCTCGATCATCATCTTAATATCCACGAGGAGACTCTCCATCATGCCGAGGCGCTTCTCATTGTAGGTGATGCGGCTATAGAGATAGACGGTCGCCGAGCCGAAGAGTAGTATAAGGAAGATTGCGATGGCGATGGACTCACTCATTAGCGCCATGGTTCTCCTTGTTAAACAGAAGTTGGGGATTCGGGCTTGCCGCGGCTCGGGTATCCAGGCTGGATTTTATAGATAAACCAAGATCAACGGCCCAAGGGCCGTAGATCAAGGCTTAGCCCTTGCGGGCCAAGCCGAAGCGCTCCCAAACCATCTTTACACTGCTCACCCGGCAAATACCGGGCTCCACTCTATAGGAATACTCCACCCCCTCCGGAGTCTCCTTCGCCTGGCAGCAGATCGCCTTAACCCCCTTTGGAGCCGCCTCGATTAGAGGAAAGATGTGGGTGCTGACCACGCTGTAGACATTTGTCCTACTCCAGAGCTGCTCCAAGAAGAGGGTGGCCGTCCGGGTTCCATCCGGCGCGTTTGTGCTGTGAAAGAGTTCATCAAAGAGGACCAGGCCGGGACCTGCCCCCGCGGCCAGAGCGGTGGCGGCGAACTTCACTTCCGTCTCGAACATGGAGAGAACGCCCGGGCTGTCCCGGAGCTGGAGGCCGGATGCGATCCACTTGAGGCGGGGCATGGTGGCCGTGGCCGGCGCGTAGCCGTAGGAGTGGCCAAAGAGAACCGCCTGGAGAACGGCGCGCATAAAAGAGGACTTGCCACCGCCGTTCGGGCCCGTGATAACGGCGTGCGTGGCATCTCCTCCGAGTTCCACCGAAGATGCCACGGGATCCTTTAGAGAAATATCCACGGTGTCTTGGAGGCTGAGGCCAGGACCGAAGGCTACTGGCTGGAGCCGGGCCTCCGAAGCAATCCGCCACATAATCTCGAGACGGGCCAGGCTCTTCAGAGCTAGCCGGAGGCGATCCGGCTGCTCCTTTACAATCATAAAGGCGCGGCGGGGATCATCGTCGAGCTCCTCTAGGGCCTCGGACAACTTCACGCCCAGTCCATTGAGGCGGCGAATGGCGTCTCGGATTTCGAGCAACTGCTTTCCGATTCGCAGGAAGACGATGTCCGTTTTATAGAGGTGCATTGCATTCTGAATGGGCTGGATCATGCTCTGGGAAAAGGAGATGATGAAGAAGGCCGCCTGGGCAATAGACTTCGGCGTGAGGAGAGTCTGGGGCTGCTCCCCGAAAATGGCCTGCGGATTCATGATTTCTCCCGACCACATTGTTCTCAGGATACCCATGTACTGGTCCTGGGTGATGGGGAGAGCGTAGACGAAGCGGAGGAGGATATAGGGGACGATCCAGGCAATGAGAGGAAAGAGAACATTCATAGCGGGCACCAGCCAGATCTTAAAAATGGCCGTGAAGGCCAGCACAAAGGGGATGTGATTGAGGCACTTGAGCTGTTCATTGGTGAAACTCAGCTGGGCGAGCGAGTCGTCCTTTAGGGAATCGGCCTCCTTGGTGGAGGGCTTGAAGAACTCCAGGGTGGAAGTTTCGAGCTCGGCCAGGCGCTCGAACTCTGCATTAAGCGTTGTGGGTGCCTTCGTTCTCAGGGAGCTTATGATACGGACGCGTTCCGCAAAGGCCTTTGGCGCTGTCTGGACGGCGAGAGAGAGATCGCGATCTAGGATGTCTTTGGTGGACTCCATGCGGCACTGGAGCCATCCGGACGCCTGCCCGAGATTGGCATCGTTCAGAATGTGGGACCCGGCTTTTATTGCCGCTTTAACCATCTGGTTGGCTGAAAGAAGATGCGGACTTCATGTGTAACGCATTAATATATTATTTATAAAGAGAGATGCCTATATTTGATATTGAAGCATACGGTGAATCACAGAATGCATTAGATACGGGATTCATTTTCTTATTAACTAATGATGAGCTTGAGACCGAAGGCATTCATATTCCATACAGTGGGGAAGTTATTACAAAGAAAAGTGAAGATGGTGTAGATACATATACATTTAAACCATCAAATATTGAACTTAATTTTGACCCAGACAATACAATGTTGGGAATAGTTATTGGTAACTTCTCTGTTACACTTACATTTAATGATATAGGGGATGATATTGGTGAGGGAAGTCCATTAGCAGGCACCCTAAAAAAGATTTTGAGGAAGTTGATGATTAAACAAACTGGGCGCGAGATATCTGCAGTTGAAAATATTGGTCGTAGTCGCGGGTTATCTCATAATGTTGAGGGGCGCCTTGCTGAGTTCGTATCAGGCGAAAAGGGTCACACGGTCACCCAGAAAAACCGGCTAAGACAAAAACTCGGTGTGCATTTAGCACCGCGCGCTAGAAATACTCGTAAGAATAGAAACAAGTAAAATTGCCCCCGCACAAAGCTTAAGGTGCACTTACCACTTTCATATAGATGTCAGCGATCAATGAATCGATGACCTTCGTCCAGGCCATTCTGGCACAGCAGGTTGGAAGACCCTCGGAAGCCATCTGCACAGCCATTGCGAATATCAAGGACCTCTGTGATCTGCAGGGGGCGCCCGATTGGCGCCGCGGCCTCGGCACGCAGTCGCAGCCGCTCCATCGCAGCGGATCACGCGGCTCGCTCCCGAATATACGCGGCCAGCGCTCGTCCCCGGGGTCGCCAGTCTCTTCCCCTGTATCTGTGAAGAGCCCGGCAGAGTTCACGCACACGCCCCACACGCGTTACCAGTCGCAGTTCAAGAATACATCGCAGCCGGTTGAGGACAAGATTCTGAACAATATTATTCTTTCGAAGCTCAATAAGTTCAGCCCGGCAACCTACGCCGATGTCCGCGACTTTCTCTACCAGATTCTGGGCTCCGGCGATCCCGATCTGGCCACCCTCGTGCGGGATTTCATCATGCTGGTCTTCAAGAAGGCGGCCTCCGAGGAGGTCTATTGCTCCCTCTATGCGAAGCTGCTGGCAGAGATCTCGAGCCGCTATACGATAATCCTCGACGAAATGAAGAAGCTGCAGGAGAACTATACGGATATCTTCCAGGACGTTATTGAGATCCCGGAGGGCGGTGATAACTACGATGCCTTTGTGGAAAAGAATAAGGAGAAGCGGTATCGCCAGGGCTACAGCCAGTTTCTGGCCGAGCTAACGGCACTCGAGATTTTAGAGCTGCCCATGCTTACGGGCACCTTTCAGCTTCTGATTTCCCTTATCAAGCGGCACGGAGATGCCCCGGACAAGAAGACGCTGATTGATGAATACAGCGATTGTCTGGTGCGGATGTCGCGCGTTCTACGGAAGCGGGTGACACCCTTCTTCGCAACGGCGCGGGCCACGATCCTAAAGGAGTGCGGCCAAACCCTTACGGAGTGCATTGATTCACGGGTGGCCAGCATTAGCACAAAAACACGGTTTCTTCTGATGGACGTTCGCGATATTCTTCTTGGCAACTAATAGAGTAGAAATGGCCAGAAAGACGCGCAGCCGCCGTGGACTTATCTCGCGCGTTTGGAGCCCGTTTAACCACCTTCTTCGCGCCACGGGCAACTCTGCCCAGCAGGTTGGCACAACGACTGGCCGCATTGTTAAGGAGACGGTTGGTCTTCCGGGCAAGGTTGGCTCGACCTTTGCGCGCCATGGCAACATGACGATCCGCAATGTTTTTGGTTCTAGCCGCAAGGGCAAGAGCCGCAAGGGCAAGGGGCGCAAGTGAAGCTGCTAAGGGCAAGTGAAGCCTGCCGCTTGCAGGCAGCTGAACACGCAATCCAAAATTAACGCCCGCGGCTTTTAAGGGGCCACCTATAGAAATGAAACCCACCAGTAAACAGAATATGGCTAAGAAGGAATCTGGCGATGCGGGGAAGTCCCCGGGTCGCAAGGCTCCAAAGGCTCAGAAGAAGGCCGGATCCGGTGCCCATGATGACGACGATGAGAGCGTCGATAGCCATGGTAATATCCGTGGTCTGATCGACTATGAGTCGGATGAGAGTGATGACACATCTCTTACTCCAGAGGAGCGCCTCATCGTCAAGCGGACGGCGCGCGCCGCTGCCATCAAGGCGCGCGCCCAGATTAAGCGTCGTCTTGCCGAGGAGTCACCTCAGTCTACCAGAAAGTCATTCATGCCCAAGGCTCCTGTAAAGAGAGCTGCCAAGAAGGCAAAGGTCGAGTCTTCAGAGGAGGAAGAGGAGGACGAGGACGAGGAGGATGATGAAGAGGAGGACGAGGAGGAGGACGAGGAGGACGAGGAGGACGACGAGTCCGCCAGCCCTGGATTCGTCATCACCATGGGCGGCTACGAGCAGGAGGAGGATCGCACCGTACCCAAGCGTCACAACATGAAGAAGGAGTCCGACATCGTCAACAAGTTCGTCAAGCTCGTTACGAAGCCCGTTAGCGATGGTGGTATCGACGACCAGATCGACGAGTTCAAGCGGCTGCCTGATGAGAAGCAGACAGAGCTGATCACGGTTCTGGAGCGCCGCCCAGAGATGAATCCGGCACACCAGAGCATGATGTTTAAGATCCTGACGATGAAGCTGCCACCCGAGACTCAGAGCCTTGTGTTGGCGAAGTATAATGCCCTTCAGACAATGGATGTCGGCGCTGGCGAGTATTTCAAGCTTCGCAGCTGGCTGGAGAAGCTGACCTCGCTGCCCCTCGGACTCTATAAGGATATTCCCGTGAAGATCTCGGATGGCCAGGACACCTGTGGCGCCTTCATGGAGCGGGCGCGCCGCGCCCTGTCCGAGGCCATCTACGGCCAGGAGGAGTCGAAGCTCCAGATCCTCCAGTTCATCGCATCCAAGATCGCCAATCCGGATGCGCGCGGCCTCTCGCTGCTGCTGGCCGGGCCGCCCGGTATCGGTAAGACGAGTCTGATCAAGAATGGTATCGCCAAGGCGCTTGGCTGGCCCTTCCAGTTTATCTCTCTCGGCGGCGACTCGGATGCCAGCACCTATGCCGGCCACCAGCTCGTCTACGAGGGCTCGCACTGCGGCAAGATCGTGAACTCGCTCGTGGCGGCGAAGTCGATGTCGATGATCCTCATGTTCGATGAGCTCGATAAGATCAGCTCGACGCCGAAGGGCGAGGAGGTGCAGAACCTGCTGGTGCATCTGACAGACCCGGTACAGAATGGAGAGTTCGAGGACAAGTATCTCAGCGGCGTGCCTCTGGATCTTTCGAAGGTTCTCTTCACCTTCTCAGCCAACGATCTCGGAAAGATCGACCGCGTGCTCATGGACCGCATGGTGGTCATCGAGCTCCAGGGCTACACGGCCAAGGAGAAGGTGGCCATCGCGGAGAACTATCTGCTCCCATCGGCCCTCAAGGACGTGAACCTCGATGAGAAGGTCGGTATGAGCCGCGAGGTTCTCGAGCATATTCTCCGCGAGTACGCGAGCGAGGAGAAGGGCGTGCGCGAGCTGAAGCGCTGCATCGAGGCGATCACGCAGAAGATCAATATGCTGCGCATCTTCAACACGAAGGATCTGCCCTTTCACATCCCGAACTTCACGCTGCCTTTCGTGGTTAAGAAGGAGCACATTGACCTCTTTCTGAAGAAGAAGGGGGTCGACATGTCGGCGCGGGCAATGTATACGTGAAACTAGTGCTAAATAATGGCACCCAATAGTAAATGGCACGGAAGCTCAGATTAATATATCTCTTTTTACTGGTTCTCGCAGTCGTCGTATTAGTTTATGTGAATCGCCCCTATCTGGCGACGGTCTCCGTTATCAATCTCGATAAGTCTACGGGTCGCTGGACAGATATGCAGCCACAGTTGGCTAAGCTTAAGGCGACGGCCAGGCGATGGCCGGCCACCGATGGGCGCGCCATGAGCGAGGACGACTACAAGGCTGCCGGCATCCCTCATCTCATTCTACCCTCTTTTGCCAAAGAGGATCTTCAGAAGAAACGGAAGGGAGAGATTGGGTGTTATCTTTCGCACAAGAGACTTATTGAGAATCTTGGCCAAAAATGGTGTCTCCCGAATGCCGGCCATATGATCCTAGAAGACGACGTGGACATCGATGATAACTTTCGCGAAGTTCTGGGCCGCGCCTTTTGGGATTTACCGGCAGACTGGGATATTCTATACCTGGGCATCATTGATAAGGATATACAGATGGATGCGCCACAGGGTCTCATAGCAAGAGTCTATAAGGGCTGGGGCACCTTTGGATACATTGTGCGACACGGATCGATTCCTAAGATTCTGGATCGCATAGGGATTATGTTCGATCCCATAGACGACATGTTTTACCAGTCGGGGCTCAATCTTTACGCTGTTTATCCTTTTGTTGTGCAGCAGCGGGAGGGGATGAAGTCTGATATTCATGGGTAGTCCACATCGCATCCTGCTTCTCGCGTTCGGTGCGCAGCCTCGCCAGCTTCTCGGCCATTTCCTTCGAGGCCGGTGTATCTTTTATGCACTGCGTTCCTTGGCCCCAGCGACGTAGGGCACAGCCTGACATTCTAAGAGGGCTGGCGAAATATCTTCTATAATAATAAATGTGCAATCTCACTTCGATGTATATGCAGAAGAAGTTTCACATGCTTGTGATAGCTCTTGTGCTAGTCGGGGGCGTCAACTGGCTGGCCGTTGGAGTCCTAGGAAAGGATCTCGTGCGTCTCGTGGCCAGCCCGAAGGTGGCGCGCGTGATTTACGTCGTCGTCGGCCTGTCGGCCCTCGGCCTCCTTTTCCAGCGGGACATCTATCTTCCCTTCCTGGGAGAGACACTGGTGCCTGCGGCGGCCCTAGCCCCGAAGTCGCCCCAGGGCGCCAACGACCAGGTGACAATCACCACTAAGCCTGGTGCCAAGGTCGTTTTCTGGGCGTCAGAACCGAATCCGACTGGAGGCGCCCTTCAGACTTGGAAGGAGGCCTACGGAGAGTATGAGAACTCCGGTGTGGCCGTGGCCGATGATCGCGGCAAGGCCCTGCTCCGCTTCAGAGGCCCACCGCAGGCCTACACGGTTCCAGTACACGGTCGTCTGGAGTCGCATGTGCACTTCCGGGTGGCTCACGATGGAATGCTGGGGCGGGTGCAGACCTATTTCCTAAAGGATGGACGTGTCGAGGGGTTTGCGGATATGCTCTGAGGTCTTGCATTGCAGATATGCTCCGAGGCGCAGAGATTCGCGGAGAATCTAGCTTAATACAGTCAGCCGCTAATATAAATGGACAATCCACGTATATTAATGCTGATTATTGCAAACGACGATGGAGGCCTCTATTCAGCTCTACAGGAATCGTGGAAGCGGTATATGAACTCATCTCCCCAGATTGATGCATATTTCATAAAGGGTCGGCTTGACCAAGAAGAGGAGTTTATCCTCGATGAAAACTCTCTTTTCATAAAGACGCACGAGGGATATACTGAGAATGATGCAATATATGTAAAAACCATGCTGGCCTTTAAATATTTCAGACCAGTTTTTTCAAAATATGATTTTGTGTTTAGAACTTGCCTATCATCGCATATCCGTTTTGACAAATATCTCGATTTCTGCAGAACTCTTCCTAGATCAGGCCTATGTGCTGCCTACAGTGGTAAATACGGAGATATTACCTTTCCATCTGGATCTGGCTATACATTGAGCATTGATTTAGTTAAGCGGCTATTAGATGAACCGGTTGAACACTATATTATCGACGATGTGACCATAGGGCTCGCCATGCAGCGCTGGGGAGTTCCAATCCAGCACGTGGACAAACGCGATATTGTAAACGGATGCAGCATAGAAGACTGCAGAAATATCTTAGTAAATCCGGATGAAACGACTTTTCAGTATCGGGTTCGAACCTATGATAACGGACGCCTTGAAAGAGAAAAGGTCATCCACAAGCTTCTATATGACCGATTTTATCCTGTGACCTCTAAAACAACTATAGTAACGATGTTTTTCGACCTATCTATTCTTCCTGATGCCACAGGAGGTGTTCGCGACCAGGCCTTTTATATGAAAAACGCGAGAGGAACTCTCCAGGTGCCGGTGCCCATGGTTATCTTTTGCGACGGTTCAACTCGAGGACCTCTTGAGAAGCTGCGTGCATCTCTAACAGATGCCCCAACTGTCTTTATAGAAAAGAACATTACTGAATACGAGTTTTACAAAATGAATATTGGGCGTATAAGAGACAATAGGAAATCAGTGCCATCATATACGAACTCTCGTAATACACCCTCTTATTTTATCACAACTATCTTTAAGATAATAGGTCTTAAGATTGCAAAAGACAGGGCTGATTTTAATGCATCACATTATGCCTGGATCGACATGGGTGGACGGCATGCCATGAAGGGACCGATGCTAAAACCGGCAATACAGATGTGTCTTGATCCGAATCCGAAGGTCTCCGTAACCTATATAAGTTACAGAGCTCATGAGGCGATGAAGGATATGCCAGCCTTTGTAAACGGGGGGCCTTGTGGAATCGCCGCAGGAGTTATGACAGTAGAGCACGAATATATGGATCGCTTTTATTCATTATGTATGTCGATTTTTCATGAAATGCTTTATAGGGGATGTGGTCATACTGAAGAGACTGTTCTTACATACTCTTACGATCGTCATCCAGAACTTTTTACACTGACCTATGGGGATTACTATTCTCTTCTTACGAACTACAAGGGCCCCGTTGCGGATTTTCATTCGACCCGCTATTTTTTCATAGATCAGGCTCTGAGGGCTGGGCGCCGTGATCTGGCCCTGACAGCCGCAAAAACAGTTCTCGCTTCAGTCGCAAGTCGCCAGATGATATTGCCCGAAGCAGAGATTTCATATCTAAGAGGACTATTCAACATGCGCCTTACGGAATATCACAATATGAAGGGGCATCACCAGTTTGAGGGCTGCTGCGACGAAATGCCGGCACAAGTCCGCGATCTAAATAACTTCGTAACAGATTCTGTTAAAACAGTTATGGAAATCGGATTCAATGCGGGGCATTCTGCAGAGGCCTTTTTATCGGTAAACCCAAATGTGCACGTAGTCTCATTTGATATAGGATCGCATTCATATGTTCATACCGCAAAGGAATACATAGATATTAAATATCCAGGGCGGCATACTCTGATTCTTGGAGACAGCACTCTTACTATTCCGAAATATAGAAAGGCTACAGGAAGGCGGTTCGATGTGATGTTTATTGATGGAGGGCACTCCTATGAAGTGGCGAAGTCGGATCTGGATAACTGCATTATGATGGCTCATGAAAACAGCATAATCATCATGGATGATACTAACTTTACGGATGTTGGTATAAACGTGCATAATATAGGCCCGTCGCGTGCATGGACGGAGCGCCTGTCAAGTTCTACACTGGTCCAACTCGGCGACACCATGTATAACTATGCACGCGGAATGTGTTGGGGTAAGCGTAAGGAAATCTGTGTAGATGCTGCAATAGTAATAAATCTGGAAAAGCGGAAGGATAGACTTGAGGAGTTTGATACTCAGATGAAGCTGGTAGGTTTACCATATGAGCGATTTAGTGCATATGAGAGGACTCCTGGCATTTATGGCTGCCTTCTATCTCACCTAGAATGTCTAAAGATTGCAAAGAGCCGCGGGTATAAGAATGTTCTTATTTTTGAGGACGATTTCGACTTTCTGATACCACCACAGGAGTTTAGAGCTGCAATGGCCGATATTCCTGAATCATATGATGTTATTATGCTGGCACATTCTCTTGAGGCATCGGAGCCCTTCTCAGATAGGTTTGTAAAGGTATTGAAGGCATCGGCCCCTTCTGGATATATAGTGCATTCACGCATGTTTGATACTCTTATTGCCTTATATGAAGATGCTGCCCCGAAACTAAAAGAAACTGGGAAACACTGGCTCTACGCAAATGATGCCGTGTGGCATTCTATTCAGTCGAAGTATGAGTGGTATGCCTTTAAGAATCGCCTAGGAAAGCAGCGAGAATCGTATAGTGACAACTCGTGTATGATTATGAAGAGAGATTGTTAAAGGGGCTCCGCATCCCGAATATCGTGGCGACAGACAGGGCAGCGCACATTAGTCTGGAACCAGGTGTCGATGCAGCCTACGTGGAAGCTGTGCTCACAGTGTGTAATCGTGCGGACCTGGCCGCCAAGGGGAACAGCGTCCTGGCAAATGGCGCACATCTCTCCCTCCGTCGCGTTTATTTCAACTATGGTATTGGCTGAAATCTGATCGGCAGAGGGGCGAACAATCACTGGTTCTTGGGCTTGGGCCTGGACCTGGCGCGGAGGCAGAGCCTGTCCCATCAGAACTCCCAGAAGATCAGATATGCCCGAATGGGTCGGATACATGCTTTGCGCAATATCACTATATGTCACTGGCGTCGGATAGGTTGTGGGAAGACCTAGAAGGCCAAGAGATCTGGGTGCCTGGATAGGAGCGCGCGGGCTGTGTGCATGATAGGCATTCCGTGCAGAGGAGAAGAGATTGAAGTGCCTGTCCATCTGGCGATTTACGTAAGAGAAGACCTGCGGAACTGTCTGAAAGGCACCCGTATCATAGAGAAGAGCGGGGAAGAAGCTGTGGATCGTATCGAGCGTGTGGTTACCGTATTGCTCCTGGTAAGGCATATACCTAGACGGTGTGAAATTGATGAGTCAATTTTCATAGGGCCCAGGTATTCCAAATGTCACAAGTCGGGGGCATTGTTAATGTTGGCCTCACCTGCTACGCCAACGCCGTGATTCAGTGTATGCGTTCCTGCACAAAGATCCCGTGGATCTTTGAGAAGGGTCGCTACGAGACCCTGTTCCATAAAGATACCACAGAGGATCGCAAAAATAAGCAGATTCTCACGGAAGCCTTTGCGGAGGTCATTCAGCTCCTCGATCAGTGCAAGCCGGGTCAGAGTGTTCGGCCAGGCACCTTCTGGAAGTCGCTGCCGCCCTGTATTAAGAGGACGACGTATGAGAAGTTTGCGACGCTGGCCCAGCACGACAGCTTCGAGTTCTATCTCTGTATTCTCGACATTCTTCATGAGAGTCTGGCCCAGGAGGTCGATATGAATATTCTTCGGAAGCCTGTTACCGAGCGCGACGCCCGCGCAGTGATGGCGCTCGAGGTCTGGAAGAAGGAGTTCAACTCGAAATACAGCCCCCTCGTTGACCTCTTCTTTGGTATTATGCACGTTCGGATGCAGTGTGATAGCTGCTCAAATATAACGCATCGGTGGGAGACCTTCTCGTCGCTGGAGCTGCCCTTCCCTAAGGACAATCCTAATCCGACCCTAAAGGATCTGATGGCCGAGCAGCTGCACCCCGAGAAGATCGAGGGCTACGATTGTGAGAAGTGTGCGACCAAGCGGGTTGTTACAAAGACATCAAGCATTTGGCGCATGCCGCAGAACCTCGTTGTGAACATTAAGCGCTTCACGTGGGATAATAAGAAGATTTCGACTCCAGTCGATATGACGGCGCATTTCGACTTCGGCCCCTATCTTTCGGATGAGACTGCTGAGACTAAGCGGCATTATTCCTTGCGCGGCGTCGTGGATCATCACGGCAGTGCTCGAGGAGGTCATTATACGGCGCAGACTTTAAAGGATGGAACGTGGAGTCTTTATGATGATGCGAGTGTGCAGGAGATGCCTTTAACTCTGGGCTCGTCGACGTATGTCTTATTCTTTGAGCGGGATTGAGGGGACCTCAACCCCCCTAAACCCCAAACCGTCTACGAAAATCGGCAACGGACGCCTTGAACGACGGCTTATTCCATAAAATCCAGCGAGAAAGCGCGCCCGGCGTATCGGGCTGCTGCCATTTTTCACCCTTGCCCGTATGGCGCCGAATATAGCGCTGCTTGCGCGTGGCGTTCTTGTGTTTGGTATAGTTGGACATTCCAGCCGCACCGAATGAAACCACTTTTTCCTTTCCATCTTTATCAAACACCGCGTCGAACTTCTTTTCAGCCCGATGAGACCGGCGAATAGTTTTTAGTCTTAGGCCTGAAGGCATTCTATATATTAGTTGAGAAGAGAAGTATATTGTGAACTGATGTAAACCGCATTCTTGTATCCCAGCTTATGAAGTTTGTCCGTAGCCATGCGTGCTCTATGGCCCGTATTACAATAGGCCAGTATCCGAATATCCTTATTAGGATTGCTCGGGGCAAACTTGGTTTCAAGATCGGCACTTTGAACATGCAGAGAACCAGGATAATATCCAAGGTTGCTCCGCTCCAAATCGGTGCGCACATCTAAAATGATATCAAACTCCTTTTTCTGTATACGCCGTCTTGCCTCAGCCGCATCGATACGAAACGGGCTGTTAACCGCGTAGTTATACGCATACACGATGGCCACCAGAATAACTACAGCGACGACAAAAAGGATAGGTTTCGTCTTCATCTGTGTTAAGTCCCGCTTTTTAAATCAGGATCCGCGCCAGATCATTCGGCAGCAGCTCAACCTTTGTCGTATAGTGGCGCTCAATCTCCTCCATCATGCGCGAGTCCTCCGGAGAAAGGAGATTAATGGCGCACCCCTTACGACCAAAGCGGCCAGAGCGACCAATACGGTGAATATAGTTCTCCCGCTGCGACGGGAGCTCGAAGTTGATTACGAGCGACACCTGCTGCACATCAATGCCACGCGCCAGCAGATCCGTGCTGATCATAATACGGATACCACCCTTGCGGAAATCGTTCATGCGCTTACGCCGCTCCTCGACATCCATCTCGCCGTGAATGAAGGAGATGGGGAAGCCCTGGGCATTCATCTTCTCCGCCAGCCACTCTGCGCGCGGCCGCTTGTTAACATAGATGAGCGCCTGGTTAATATTCAGATGCTGATAGAGATCACAGAGCACCTCGTACTTGAACTCCTCGCGATCGAGCTTCACATAGTACTGCTTGATGCCCTCTAGAGTGACGGCCTCGGGCGGAACAAGGATGCGCACCGGGTTGCGAAGGATAGTGTTCGCGACCTCGACAACCTCCGTAGGCATCGTGGCGGAGAATAGGGCGACCTGGGTATCCGAAGGGAAGCCCATCTGAAGGATTTCAACCACCTGATCCTTGAAGCGGTCCTCAAGCATCTGATCAGCCTCATCGAGGATAAGAATGCGAATATTATCGCGAACGAGCACCTTACGGCTCATCATATCATAAATGCGGCCAGGGGTTCCAACAACAAACTGCGCGCCCTTCTCAAGAGCGCGGATATCCTCCTTCATAGGAGTTCCACCCGTGGCCGAGTAGACTGAAATCTTCATATAGATACTGACAGCCTCGACGACCGTCTTGATCTGCTGGGCGAGTTCACGCGTAGGTGCGAGAACGAGCACCTGTGTCTTCTTTAGAGCGGCATCAACGCGGCACAGGGCGCCGATTGAGTAGGCACCCGTCTTGCCGGTGCCTGACTGGGCCTGGGCCAGAACGTCGCGCCCCTCGCGAATGGGCACGATGGTCTTCTGCTGGATGATAGAAGGGCGCTCGAAACCCATCGAGTAGACGCCGCGCAGAATGGTCTCGTCGATGCCCATATCATCGAAGGTCTCGAACGACTTCACGTCGCTCGAGACCATGTCGGGGGAAAGCTCATTCGCAACAATCTCAGACTCCATTATATTATACCTTATACGGGGCTTCCATAAGCCCTCAATTTTGAGTGCATGGTAAAAAAGCCAGCTTGGGTTGCGATTGCTGGAATCAAATCTCTCTAAAGATCCTTCCACCAACCGACCGGATCATACTTTGAGTATTTGGAGTCGAATGCCCGACGGTATGCTTCCGCCTTCTTCTCCGCAGGAATCGTATGGAGCGGCACGTTCACCCAGGTTGAGACCTCCCTTGACTGCGACCGAAGGCCATTCCATGTGCGCCCCCCGAAGATGTAGACGATAACAGTAAGGCCCTTCGTAATGAGATTCATCCCCTTTGCGAGGGGTGTAGCTACAAGCGCTTGTAAATTTTTCAAGGTAAAATTACTTTCCTATTAATCCCCAGAATAAGCACATGGCCGACGTTGAGGATTTCGATGAGTATGAGGATGCCGAGGAGGAGCTCGACGTGCTGGAGACGCCCGTCGACGATCCCTATAACATGCTGAAGCGCTTTCACCCAGAGACAGTGGTGGACTACGCGGAGACGATCCTGCCCCTCATTCCTCTTCAGGTCGCGCCGGCTGGTGAGAACTCTAAGGATCCCGCGCACACCAGTCTCCCCTTCCTGACCGTCTACGAGAAGACGAAGGTTCTCGGCACCCGGGCAAATCAGATTGCGACTGGCGCGCGACCCTTTGTAGTCGTCCCGGAGCACATGACGGATCCTCTAGAGATTGCACGACTGGAGCTGGAGCAACGGCGCCTTCCTTATATCATTAAGAGGCCGATGCCCGATGGCACCTTTGAGTATTGGCGCTTGTCGGATTTGATGATGCTATAATGCTTATGCAACCATATCATCCTCCCGCCCGACGAAATAGGCCTTCAGCTTATCCCGAACGACATTATCCGTGAGTTCTAAGACTCCGTCCCGATTCGGTGACACTATATCCTCGACATTCTTTACAGGGTCGAGAATAGCGTGCCTCTCCACATATTTTCTATTGGCCCTGGTACCGTGCCACAGATGATAGATCGACCCGCTGATGCAGCTAATGCTCGGCTGCGCATTTGCCCTGTAGGCAGTATAGGACTTCACAAAGGCCTTTTTGAGATAGGTAGGAGGAAAGAGGACCCCCAGCCAGGCAGCGGCCGAGAGGGTGTCGCCACTCCCTGTGATACCATAGCGATAGAAGCCGACCTTGCGGAACCAGCGCCGCTGGAAGGCCCAGCCGAATCCGGGATGGTAGGCCGGATTATAGATCTTTGTTCGATCCATATAAACTACGGAAAGACGCTCATCCATCACGTGCTTATAAGTAATATCGAGCCAGCAAGCGGATGAAAAGGGGTGGACAACCTCATACGAGTCCAGGGCCCTCGACAGCTCGGAATACCAGTTGGGATTCGAAAAGATAATGTCGGCGTCCAAAAAGAGAATCTTGGAGAATCGCCAGGGAATCCGTCTTTCCAAGAGACCGCACAGGTTCTCCTTGTGAAAGAGGATAGATGATCCCTTCACATGAAAGGCGTTGTGAATCTCTGGGACTCCAAAGACGAGTTCGAGAGTATAATAGGGTATGCCGGCCGTCTTCAGCTTTTCCACGGCATAGAGATAGTTCATCAGCATCCGTTTGGAGGCGGCCGGATTAAAGTATACGAAGCCGACGGCAATATCTTTACGCTTGGGCTTCGCATACGCGCAAGTAAAGGGGTCGACCAACTTTTTTAGGATAGCGGGCGGGTCGGGTGTTCTGTGCTTAGATGGTTTTCCGCCCATAACTACTGGGTGAATTGATTAGTATTTTGATACTTTTTATGCGTCTTATTGGTAAATGCGAAAAATAGGGGTTTGCTTCTTGCGATGTGTTCGGAGTAGGCGCGACGAGGATATTTGGAGGTGTTGAGCGCCCTTTTAAAATAAAGGGGGGAGCGTATGGAGATCATTGCCCTCTGATCTGGGTTGAGGTTTTCATTGGGCTATTACTGTGCCCGTTACTGGAGGCAATATAGATTCTAAGTTCAAGAGCTCCTTTCAAGGAGCGATTGGGCTTAGAATCTCTATTGTCTCCAGTGCTTCCCGCAGTTCAGGCACGAGATGAAGATCGTCATGGGCTCATCAGCTGAGCGCGTCTGCATCTCATAGTAGGTGCACTCCCGCTTGTGGCAGCGGCCGCAGAGGAACTGATCCGTCGCCATGGACTTGTCGCCCTCCAGCTGCCGCTTCTCCCGAATCTGCTGCTGCTCGAAACTCTCCTTCCAGCGCGTCTCAAAGAGATCATACGAGTTCATCCGGCTCATGTCATCTAGGGTGATCTCACCCTTCTTATAGCGCTGAAAGAGCTCCTTATTATTGACATAGGAGTCCGGGTGGAAGTTCATGGAAATGCGCCGGGCATACATTTGGTAAAGATTGACGAAGGGGTGGTGCGTCCATGTGAGAGCCACGTGCCGCTGCTTCGCCTCGCGAATCGTCCCATTATAAATACAGAGCTCGAGCTGCTGGCACTCGGCGGGGCTCAAGATATCCTTGAACATCTCAGTCACCGCGGCCAGGATGGCAATGCGATATGAAGACATTTCGGTGCTCCCCTCCTTCAGCTCGGCATTCGGATGAACGCTCATGAAAGAGGAGTACGTGGTGGGGGTCACCAGGACCTTGCCCTTTCGCCGAGGCTTCACGATCTCCTCCTCGGCCTCCTCTTCAGCCTCGAGCTCCCCCTCGGCCTCGGCCTCCGCCTCAGGCACCTCCTCGTCAGCTTCGGCCTCCTCCTCGTCCTCGTCGCCCTCCTCCGTCTCGTCAAATCCACCAAAGGCGCGCGTGTAGAAGGCCTCGTAGTCCTCTGCCTTGAAGGTCACCGGCTTACTGAAACTGTCCTTATCCTTGGATGCCACGATCAGCACGTCTCCAAAGAGGAGAATGGCGTCGTGGGGCGGCGGCAGCTCGTGCTTGTTCTCCGTGCCGGCCTTGCCGTCCGTCGACGCGAAGACAAAGAGGGTGAGATCCTTGAACTGGTAGGGCGTCAGCATCTCGGGCGCATCCTTTCTCTTCAGAAGAGTCTGGATAGTCTCCGGCGTAAGTGTCTCTGGGAGTTTGACGGACTTGATGTCCGCCTTTTGGGTGAGCAGGAGGCCATGAACAGGAGGCATCTTATAAGGGAGATGTATGCGGGCCTTATGTGGGTGGCTTATCTAAATTTTAGTATGGCGTCTATGCAGCCCCCCGAATGATAACAGAGGCATTTTTTCTAGAGAATGGCGATGAGGTCGCGCCATTTATTCTCGGCCAGGAAGCGATCGCATACGAGTGTGATGGAAAGGAGGGCTCGATCACCTTTAACGGATACTACCGAGTGGAGGATTCCGCCTTACCGCTGAAGCATCTTATTTCCATAAAGATTCGGGAGAAGGAGCCATATAGTGTCGTTGAAAAGGAGGTACCGGAAATCAGCGAAGAATAGTATAAGAAACAGGGATACCGGGTTATCAGCTGTGTGGAAACCCTTTACAATACTCTCGAAGAGTACATTTACAGAATAGAAATATATAAGAGGGTTCGCCATGATCCGGATAACTATCATCATATTACGAAGCAGACTGTGTGGTTTAGGGTATTAGAGTCTAAACCAGACTTCCCTTTATCATAAAGGAATGCGCCGGACATGGTCAAAGGCAGCTGCATCAGAAACCTTTAAAAGAGTTCTGGTTCGCTACGATTTCGGAACGCACGAGGGCTGGCT
>Ga0114974_10000445_pt1 | contig 34834 bp, 32 predicted proteins | sample S_130206_EF_Meta_FD_87318 | JGI IMG/M metagenome (GOLD analysis project Ga0114974, IMG submission 87318) | Freshwater microbial communities from Lake Simoncouche, Canada to study carbon cycling - S_130206_EF_MetaG | ecosystem: Environmental > Aquatic > Freshwater > Lake | place: Lake... | reverse complement strand
GAATACATGAAAATTAAGCCAAAATGCATTAATTGCAGGAGACCAGTCGGATCTATTTTTTCTACTAAAAATCAAAAGGATGGAAGACATTTAATTGCTTTGTGTGGTGATAGAAAACAGCCTTGTCCATTTAACATAGACATCAATCTGGGACTTGTTCAAAATATACAGGAAAACCTTCACAATGATGAAAATACTCTAAATGAATATAAACGAGGTGTTATTATTGATAAAAATGACTTACTCTTTGGCTATATTACTGCTCAAGAAGCCGTATTAAAATTTGATGTATTAAAAGAACAAGTTACTGAATTTACAAAAATTTATGAATTTACATTACAAACTTATTTAGATGTTGTTGATAATCCAGTAAAAAAAGCTGAATTAGAAAAATTGCAATTGGAGTTTTACAATAACTTGGATAACTTTAATTTAATGATTAAACAATACAATTCAACCCAAAATACTCAATTAATTGTTGATGCGGTTGAGTTATATAAAAATGCTATTGAACCGAGAGCTAATGAAATCATGAATAAAAAATATGTATATAATGGAGTTGAATATAATGAAGATGACAATACATTTCATTTAATTCAATTGCCTATTACAAATGAAAACTTGGAATGGGACTTGATGGAAAATGGACAAAAAGTGATTTCTTTTAAAATTGGTGTAGAAGCTGAAAAGAAAAAGCCTGCAAAGAATGTTGCTTTTTCTGAGGCTATCCCAGACATTAAAGCTAAGATTGTGAAAGAAGATGAAGAAGATGATACAAGGCCTGAAAAATTTAAGTTAAAGCCTCAATTAAAACTTCAAGAAGAATCAGAAGAAGAAGATGAAAACTCTGAAAACTCTGATTTAGATTCTGACAATGAATCTGATGATGAACCTCCTCGTCCAAAAATTACAATTCATCCCAATTTACTCCCAGATGGAACAATTGCAGCAACAGAAGCACATAGAATAGGTCTTAAAATAGAGCTAGTTAAAGGTGAATTGATTGCAAAAAATGAAAAAACTGGTGAAACATATAAAGTAACGGCTGGACAAGGTTGAGCAACAAATTATTTTAGCTTTTAAAAAAATATATACAATAAATATAAGATAATATGCTTACAAAATTTATCAACATTCCCGTCTTCATTATTAGTTTAGCAATTGGTCTTTTCTTTGTCTATGTGTGGGGGCCTGAACTTAAAACTATTTATGTTTATCCTACTCCTGAAAATACTGGTAAAATTCAATACAAAGATAATGCTGACAATTGCTTTGTATATGAGGCAAATGAAGTAAAATGTCCTGCAGACTCTTCAAAAATTAAAACCATACCAATTCAAAGTGGAAAACCTGAAGATAACTAACACATAATAACTTTGTTTATATATTTTATATTAACTATACAATATATAAATGCACTTGAGTAAATTTGTTCATACAGAAAGTGGTAAATATCTTATGTCTATTATATTGGGATTTGGATTAGCGACATTATTTAGAACCGTTTGCAAGGGCAAAAATTGTTTAATTGTGAAAGCTCCACCATTAGATGAAATAGAAGATAAGATTTATAAACATCAAGGAAAGTGTTATAAATTTACACCAGTTACAACAAAATGCGATGCTAAAAAAAAGGAAGTTCATGTTTAAATTTGCGTAATTATTATAAATCATCATTCTTTATAATAATTATATGTCTTCTGATTCAACAAGTATAATGGATTTGCCAACTGACCCAGTAGGTGGGGGAAGTATAGGTGGAAATGTCACGCTGTCAGTAAATGAAAAAATTGGACCTGGTCCTGGACAATCTTCTCCGGGAGGCGTTTCTTTAGACCAAACAACTATTCAACAAATTGTTAATGGTTTGCAACAAGCCAGCTCTACCGGAGCAACCCAATTGCCGTCTAGAGATATTCCTCGCAATACAGAAAATATTATGCAGGATCCACAAGTTCAAGCAACTTACATTCCTCCTGCATCTACTAAAGACTACATTACGGAAGAAGAGGATAATGAAGATATAATTAATAATTACAATAAAAATGAAAAATATGGTGATAGTCTGGACCAGCTATATGATGAAATTCAAATACCCTTATTAATTGCTGTATTATATTTCTTGTTTCAACTTCCAATTTTTAAACGTTATTTATATAAATTTTTTCCTGCATTGTTTTCCAAAGATGGCAATATAAACTTGTATGGGTTTGTTTTTACCAGTGCTCTTTTTGGCATGTTGTATTACTTATTGTCAAAAGTTATGACGCATTTCAGCCGATTTTAACAAGTAACTTGTGTAAAATTAACTGGTATAATCTTTTTTTTACCATATGACTTTAAACTTAAACTATGCAGCAATTGGTCATACCCATTCATGTGTTGTATATCAGCACCAGTCGTAATTGCAATATTTAATCTATTAATGTCTATAATTACATTTATCATTATTGCATTTGTAAAATTCGTTGTTATATCAATTTTTGCACCGGTTAAGTCAGCATAAGACAAATTTGCACCATCAAAATTTGTCTTATATAAATTTGCACCTCTAAGATTTGCACCTCTTAAATCCGAGCCTGAAAAGTTGACAAAGTTTAATTTTGCATCGGACAAGTTTGCTCCGGTTAAGTTTGCCGAATTAATAACCGCACCTTGCAAGGTGGTGTTTTTAAATTTAGTTTTTGTTAGGTTTGACGCACACATTTTTGCTCCTCTCATATCAATGTCAGACAAATTCATATAAGACAAGTCTGAATCAAGAAGTAAACTAAGATTTACTTTTTTATTGATTATTCGTCGTCGCAATTTTCTCTTGGATAAATATGAACAGAACGCATTTATCATTCTTCTCATTGTAATTTAACGCAATAATATAGAATAACCTTTTCATCAATTTTTTTATCAATATAATATAAAAACATCATAATTATAATATAATACGGGTATAATTATGACTTTGGTTCAAGAAGATATAATGACTAGATTATTGTTAACATTAACAAACTATGTTGAATTACTTATTTCTATGATTCGCGAAAAAGACCAAGTAATTACAAAAAAAAATGAAGTTATTGATTCATTAACAGAAGTAATATCCTTACAAAATGGAGTTATAGCCGCTCTTAAAGACGACTTTTAAAGAAAGTTGTTTGAAACAAATATAAAAATAAATTGCAGTATTAAAATAGCTGCACCTTAAATGCCCAATTCAGATATAACCAGAGTATTAGATGAGATTAAATATGATAAACGGTTTGAACGATTTCGGATGGCAAATATAATAGCACATGTTGCAGTAATTGTTTTAAGAGGCAAAATTATAGCCGCTGCGGTAAATCGCATTGGTTATAGGCAAGAAACTAGTAAAAGCTATTATAACACATATCTTCACACAGATAGAAACCTACACGCAGAAGAAAATGTTGTGAGAGCATTGGGAAACTACAATAAGATGAGAGATGCAGATATGTATATTATGAAATTTGGCAGGGGAGATAATGATGGAAATTATGTAAACTCAAAGCCATGTGCGAAATGTGCATGTTTCCTTAACAAGTGCATGCGAGAATATAAATTAAAACGAGTATTTTACACATGTTGAAATAACTAACTATTAAAATATATTAAACCTAACACACGATTTAATATATTGCATAAATGCCTCCTGGGTTTGATTTAATGGACATGTTACAAACTACATTTAATGATTCTATTAAAATTTCTCTATTTCAACGAATGAAAACAGGAAATCAACTTATTGATGCAATTTTTTCAACAATTGGGTTTGTAATGATAAGCTATTTTGTAAAAGTATTGTACGAAAATAATGCATTTAATAGGCCATGGAATATAGATATTCACGACACCGTTAAAAGTTTATTTTACAAAAAATATTCAATAATATACGAAGGTAAACGATGTTCCAGCGTTGGTGCTTACAATCTTTATCCAGTAGTATCATCGTGCTTTACCAATTCTTGCAAAGCATTGTGGTCTGATATTGTTAAAAATATGGATAAAAATGAATCCATTCGTGAATTAAAAGAGCTTTATATAGCAATGGATAAATTTCGCGATAAAGATGATGACGATGATGAATCTGATATGTATATAGTCTCCCAAAAGAAACCTTTTTTGTATAATAAGGAACTACAAATATATGCTATTGCCGATTTTTATACTGAAGATTCAGGTGGAGGTGAAAAAGATAAGCAAACAACTAAAACAGATAAAATTACATTGACACTTTATTCATACGAAACGAATACATGTGGTATTAAAAATTATGTTACCAACTTAACAAATTCTTATACAAAAGCTATTGAAAAAAGCCGAAATAGTCAAAAGTTTGTTTACACTTTAATAAAAACAAAATATGAAGATTATAAATATGAGTGTTGGGCAGAATATCCGTTTGATAGTACGCGAACATTTTCAAACATGTTTTTTGAAAATCAAAAGCAGATAGTAGATAAAATCCAATTTTTTCTTGACAACAAAAACTGGTATTATCAAATGGGAATACCTTATTCTCTCGGAATTGGTTTGCATGGTCCTCCAGGAACTGGCAAAACATCATTTTTCAAGTGTTTGGCAAACATGACTGGACGTCATTTAATTGTTCTCTCGTTGAAGTTAATAAAGACAAGGCGTCAATTGGATGATTTCTTTTTTGAGGATAGATACAATTCAAATAATAAGAACCATAGTGTTGGGTTTGATAAAAAGATTATCATTATTGAAGACATAGATTGTCTTGGTGAAATTGTGTGGAAGAGAGAAAACAAAAAAGACAAAGTAGGAACTAATATTGGGAAAAAGTTGAATTTGAACTCATTATCTCCAACTGCATCGGTTAATGTGGCGGACGTGATTCAAACATTTGTTGAAGCAAACGAAGAGCAAAATAAGCTTTTAACTGCTGCAACAAAATCCACGGAAGATGACCCGATTACATTGGACGATATATTAAATTTGTGGGATGGACTTAAAGAAACTCCTGGTAGAATATTGGGAATTAGCAGCAATCATTATGATATGTTAGATCCAGCATTAATTAGACCTGGTCGTATAGATATAACTCTTAAATTAGACAATGTTTCTCATAATATCATTCGGGAAATGCATAAACGATATTATAATGTGGGTATTGATGAGAGAAAACTCAAAAAGATAAAAGATAAATTCTATTCTCCTGCGGAAATTATTAATTGTTATATGATGAATAAAGATAGTACGCGGGACTTTATTGAGAGATTAATGCAGAATGAGAAATTCTAATTCTAAATAAATTGTTCAGGATTATAATTGTTGTGAAAGCAATCCTTATGAAAATTGTGTTGCCCACCGTGCTCATAGTTTGTTTTTCCATCTTCCACTGCGTACATTGGATAAATCAGAGCTCTATTACCTTCTTTTGTTATAGTCCAATCAGAGCAAAATGGACGCATATTTACACTAAATTCAGGATTTAAAGTTTTTTCGGCATAACCATTATAATACTTTTCTAATAATGTTTTTGCATGCGAGCGAGAAAGCATATACATTTGTGCTCCCCACAATTCTTCTGGATAATCGTGATATTTGTGAGTTCTGTTAGAAAAATCGTGTTTAATACTAAATCCATGATAGAATCCCTCAATTTTGTATGGTGTTAAATAACCAAGGAGCAATAAGTCTAAACCCATTTTTTTAAAGTCTTCAACGATTGTAGGGATATCATTTGCAAAGTTCTTATCCAAATAAATGTCATCTTCGCAAAAAACTCCATATTCTTTTTCTGTTTCGGTGACAAATTTATTTATCATATCAAAGTGACCATAAGTATAAGACCATGATTTTTTCAAACCGTCGTTATTTTCCAATGGAATACTTAATCGTGGATCATCAAAACTGACACCATCATAAAATTCAATATTTATATTTAATTGAGAGAATCTATTTGCAAGAGCTGTTTTTCTCTCTTCATTCTTATAAGATAAGCAATAAAACGCACATAAATCATTAGCTGTCATATAATATAATACAAATACTTGAAAGTATCATTTTAAGCATTTTTTTTTACTTTAATATAATTTATGTGAAATTCGTTTTAACTAGACATATATGTTATTTATTTTTAATAAGAATAATCAATATGCATATTGTAAAGACATACATCAAAAATTTAATAAATAATTTGCCACCTATAAAAAAAACAGAAGATATAAATTTGGTTTTAGACGGAGGCATTTTTAATGGAAGTTATTTGATAGGGGCTTTGCATTTTTTGAAAGAGATGGAGCTGAAAAAATATATAAAAATTCATAAAATTTCCTGTTGCAGCATAAGTTCAGTTTGTGCTCTGTTATATAAGTTGGATGCACTAGACATCTTTCCCGAACTATATAATATAATTTTAAAACAATTTAAAGAAACACGCCAACTATCCGCGTTTGAAAAATGTCTTGGTAAAATTCGTGCACGCATTGATAACCCTGCAAAACTTTTGTCCAATTTAAATGGTTATGTTTTTATTACTTACTATAATATTGCAAAAGGTAAAAAAATTGTTAAAAGCAAGTACAAAACCATAGATGAAGTACTTGAAACAATTTATAGGTCTTGTTTTGTTCCATTTGTTGTAAATGGTAACATGGTTCGCAATAATAAATTTTTTGACGGAGTTAATCCTTATATTTTACCTATTGAACCTAATAAAAAAAACTTGTATTTAGACTTGTTTGGTTCTGATAAAATTAACTATTTATTATCAGTTAAAAATGAAAAAACTAATTTTCATAGGATATTGGCTGGACTCTTGGATATACATTTGTTTTATATTAAACAAAATACTACACAAATGTGTAGTTATGTTAATAATTGGTCTTTATATCAAACTTTTAATAATCGTATTTTAAAGTGGGTTATTGAACGATCTATATATTATACAATCTATATCGCCTATTATTTAAAACAATACATACCAACCGAACTTTATGAGCATATTATTTTTAAAATAATATCAAAAATAATAACGGAATTATATACGGTCTTTATTGATTATTATTGCTTTTAAAAAAACAACCCTCCGCGACTACGCTTCTTTGTTTCACTTTTCTTTGTTTTTTTATTTACAGTCCTAGATTTCTTCAACTTTCTCTCTTGCTTCTTCTTTTCTTTGAGAGAAAGATCATCTGCCGGTCTATATCTTAGAAACCATTCTTCATATTCTGTGCTTTGTTTTTTCTTATGATCCTTCAACTCTTTGAACTTTTCTGCTTTTTCCGCTCGCATTTCTTCAACTGTTTCCTGATGTCCATAACAACTTATACTGAATCTTCTCAAAAGACCTTTCTGTTGCAAACGATTTCTTTGTTGCACTTCAAATAAGAATTGTGCCATGCAGACTATTCTCTCTGAGTCATAGTAATTGCGGTCCGAATATAAAAATGCCAAATAAAAACTCAACATTGTGTCAATTGTTGCTATCTTTACTGGTTGTTTATCAACCGTAATAATATTATAACTATGACAAGCTATCGGTTTATAGATAAACGCAATTGTATCAGCCCCAACCATTATTTGATAATGCGGTGCAACAATCTCTCCAATTTCTTTGCGTTTTATAATTTTAACCGTTTTATATCCAGCATCTCTCAGTCGTTCTCTTAAAATCTCTGCTGTCTTCTTTGGATCTTCTGATAAAACATCAAAGTCAGGAATCTTTTCCAGAGATTTGTGTAATTTTCTTGGCATATAGTGCAAATAGAGAGAAATTGCATAACCTCCAAAAAAAACAACTCCTTGATTTATAAATGAATTTCTAGTTATTTCAAATATCTTGTCCTCATCTTCTTTATTAATCATTTCTCTCTGAAATGGTTCTATATCATCACAGTGTTTGGACTTCAATGGATAATTTTTATTAAGAAGAGTTAAACGCTTTAAAACCTTTTCCCATCTTGAAACATCTCCAGCAGGTCTTGAAAGTTCTAAATACATGGACATTCTTAAATAGTTTGGGGGTGCGTATAAAATTCCATCCACTTTTATTGCTTCTTGTCTCACTGATTTGTAGATCTCCTTGTGTAAAAAAGTTATATCAGCAACAGGTATAAAATTCACAAATACCTTGTATGTACCCTTGTGTTGCCCAGACTTGGCTTCTACCTCTAAAAATCCAGCTTTCACATAATCATCTGTTAATTCTTTGCTATCATTTAACGCATTCGGAGAGAAAAAATCGTAATCTGGTATTTCTACTTCTGTATTATAAAATTGGTCTTGTTTTGGTAAAATGTTGTTAATAGCGGTTCCACCGTAACAAATGACCTTTTTTCTACGGATAAAGTTTTCTACTATATTAATTATTTTTTTAACTTCGGCTGAATTTGCTACAGCTCTTCCAGAACGTTCTTCTGCTTTATCTATCGCACTTCTTAATATTGCCAATTCACATTCTTGAAAGCTCATTGATTTATCGCATATGTTTTTCATTTAATAGTCTTATATTATTAAAAGAAAAAATAAGAAAGTTATAAAATAAAGAAGACAATAATATAACTAAAATTCCAAATTTGTAAATTCATTTATCAAGTTTAACCATTCATTTAAAACATCTATTTCTGTTTTATCAACAATGTTGTTTTTTTCTAGGATCTTATATATTTCCTGAATAGATGCGTTTTTATTATTATTTAATAATTCTATTACTAATCCCGCGGTTTTATACATCGTTAATTCACTTTCATAATCTTTATTTAAATCATGAGCGTTTCTAATTTGTTCTGCAGATGGAAATGTAAATTTTATTGTTTTGTTATGTTTCCATAATTGATAAAGGGCGATAAATCCACGCAATATATCAGTATATCTAAATGTAACGCTTACAGGCAAATACATTGCATAAAATGTAGAAGAATCAATCCAAAATGTATTTTGAGTATTAAATGGACAAACTGAATACTTATCCAATATTACATTATAATTTTGATTTTTATTAAAACAGAAAGATTCATTATTAATATTTATTCTGTAATAAGCATCTACGTCGGGGTCATTATTTACTAGCCCTTGAATAATTGCAACATTCATATCCGTTTTATTGTCTGTTAATTCTGGAACAATTTTTCCGCTAATATGTCCAGGCGGAATTCCACGAGGCCAAATGTTTGAATCTGTGTAAATTTTATACAAGTTTACAAAACCTCTGGTTGAACTTAGCTTGTCTTCTTTAAATATTCCTGAAATAAAATCATTATTTGTTTCTCTTGCAATATCATTAACGTCCGTCGTATGTTTTAAGTATAAAATATTACTCAATCTATTAAAACTAAAATGCGAAACATCAAAAGGCAAACAATTTTTTAAATTACATATCGTTGTTTCATTATAACCTTTAATATTTATTTCTATGTTTTCAGTTGAAGCCATATTTACGCCGTTTAATTGTTTAAAATTTGCATTAAAATTATTTAAATTTTCTATATATTTATTATCATCATCCGTGTCATAAACAACTTTGTATTTATTTTTTATAGCATACAAGTATCCAAACATTTTGCGAGCATATGAATTTAATGGAATTTTATCATAAATGCTTGGAAATTGATCTTTTTGTTGTTCTAATCCCAAATATACACAGTTTATTTTTTTATACAATTCGTCATTAGTTTTTTTATCCCCAACTATGATTAAATCCCATCCAATTAAATTTGCATAATATAGTATTTGATGCGTTGGATTATTTATTGTTGTTATTATTATACATTTATCATTAATAAATAAATTTTTTAGCTTTTCAAATTTATACTTGTCTGGTTGTTCTATAAATGATTTATAATAATTAACAGGATACAATGGATCAGTTAAATATTTTAAATACATAATCACTTTGTGGCCACTTGGACAACCTGGAAGCACGGTTAATTTATGAGTTTGAGTCTCTTTGTCATCATTTACATTTATGTAATTATGAGAAATAAGAACTTTTTTGCAATTATCCATGTGCCGATAAAAACTTTGATTATGGTAATGTATTATTGCAATATTTGTTTCATTAAATATATTTTCATCTTCATATGGTGGAATAAGACATCCAATATGACATCCCAAATCGCATGACCAAAATGTTTTTGAGTAAAAAAAAGTTTTAAATGTTGTTTTAAATGGTTGCGTAAAATGTACATATTCTAATGGATTGTCTCTTGAATCAAGGGGTAATGAATTCATTGTATATGAGCATTTATATTTATAACCATTTATTACTAAATTGTTAAATGAACGTCTGATAACTTCTTTGTCAATAGAAATTTCATTTGTCTTTTCATCATATACGCCAAAAAATTCATCAGTATCCATTTTAATCATAAAATCACATTCGTCTTTAATAGAATGCATTATTTCATTAAATTTATTATGAATATTATTTAGATCAGGATTATTAAAATAAAATTTTATTGGAAATATTTTTGAAATAGATTCATAATAATTTAAAACTTCATCATCATCACTATCATCAATAACATAAATATTTTCATAACCAAAAATCTCCCCGTGATATTGAAGCCACTGTTTAATTAAAAATTTTTCATTTTTTGTCATTAAAACAATTTTAACTGTTTTATCCATTTATTTATCCATATTATTAACTTTATATTGTATTTTAAATAAAATATAAAGAGAATGGAGTTAATTTTTTATTATTTTAATCTATTTATAAAGTTCTTAGGATTTCCAATTATTTTTCCATCTTTGTGCGTCTTCTTTGAGAAATAACCGTTCCAGAATTTTCGTGTAGCGTAAAAATCTTTTTTGTGAGCACCAGACCATTTGCTTTTACCGCAAAATTTTTTATTATTGTTAGCACCCATAGTAAACCAATCCTTGTTGGATTTTCTTAAAGTGCATTCACATATTGCCTTTTTAGAATTCTTAGGGTCAACAACACATATGTGATTCAAGCAATCAGACCATTCTGTTTTTTTTGGACACTCAGTAATTCGTTTGCCGTCATGCATTTCATTAATTGAGAATGTTGAATAAATGCGGCGAGTACCATTCTTTGTTTTATGTGCCTTAAGTGTGTTACAAGGTCTTGTGGCAAAATTATAACCATTTTCTATTGTGCATTTGCAGCTTGTTTTTCCGGGTTTATTCTTTATAGGTTTGCAAGGAGCTGATGTACACAAAGCATACCGACTTTTGCACATTGTGAGTTTTTTTGATTGTTTTTTGTTTTGTCTATTTTTTCTTGTCTTGGGCATGTTATTATATTATTGTATTATTTTATTTTTCATAACACAATAATTTTTATTTTTGTTTGCTCCACTTTCTTAAAGTGGATTAAATATTGAATGCATAGTAATCGCTCTTGACACTTCTTGTTTGGAAAGAAAGAGCGGGGTTTTGTGGAGGAGGTGCTTTAACAACAACGGGAATATATCTTAGTTTCTCGGGTTTTAAACAGAACGCATAACCCGAGTTATCAAAGAATGCATTATTTTCTTGTAAACTTACGTCATTCTTTTGATACATCATTGCAATCATTTGACACCCAGTTTCTCTGCAAACTATTGCACTTGGATTTGGTGGATCTGTTCCAACATCAGGCATGGATATACTCATATTTTGTTTATTATATTCCTGTAATTCTGATAAATCTGGAGTATTTTTAACATCATAATAGTGTAATGCACGCATAAAAATTGAGTTGCTTGTCATGTTCACATACTCGTAAAAATCTTTACAATCCATAAATGAGTTGTTAGATTTATCAACAATTAAAATAATAGTCTTCTTTTTTGTTAAATCCAAGAGAGGCGTATTTCCAAAGTTTGTTCCATTCTGCTCAAAACTATAAGCTGGACCCAAAAAAAATCTCTCATAATTTTTTAGTAAGTTTGCAAAATTTTGGAACATCTTCTGATTTGAACTCTTAAATCGTATATGTAAAATAATTGGATCTTGTGAATTTGGTGCAGTACTTGTAGCAAAAGCATAGTTTGTAATAATATTTAATACGTCTGAGAAAGGAACATAGTTGTAGGTTTCCTTAATATAATTGCTATCAACGGTGGAAGTTGCAACAACCGGTTGGTCGCCAATTGAAAAAACTTCAAAATCTAATCCACGAACTCCTTGCTTTAATACATCTTTTAGGGCACATGTTGAAACATAATCATTTTTGTATGTTCCTGGACTGCAGCAATTATAAGCCGTTTTAATATAGTAATCCTTAAAGGTATATTTGCAATTAGGGTCGCTTGAATTTAAAGACTTAATAGAACCATTTAAAGTAGAAAATACTCTATCCATTGCGGAACATTCGCGATTTACTAGATTTCTCATGTACAAGTAATACCACAAGATTGTTATTATAAATATTATTATCATGCTAAATAACATGTAAGTCACAAAATTTTCCTTAAGATTTTTAATCATATTCGTCATATTTGTTGTTTTGCTAGTTGCATCCATGTCTATTATATTATACCAATTTTAAAATATAATTAAACAATCAAATTAGTTAAAAATATAATTTATCTGTATAATATATCTAAATCATGGCAGGAGGATTAATGCAATTAGTTAGTGAAGGCCAACAAAATATCATATTAAATGGAAACCCATCAAAAACTTTTTTCAAGGCAACATACGCTCGTTACACGAATTTTGGTATGCAGAAATTTCGTGTTGATTTTGATGGTTCAAGAACATTGCGTTTGTCAGAAGAGTCCAACTTTACTTTTAAAATACCGAGATATGCTGATTTATTAATGGATTGTTATTTAAGTGTTGAATTGCCCAACATTTGGAGTCCAATTATGCCACCTAATACAGATGAAATGTCTCAAATGAATAACAGTGGGGTTTGGGTTCCATATGGATTCCGGTGGATTGATAATTTGGGGGCTTTAATGATATCTCGCATTACTATTACATGTGGTAATCAAACCTTGCAAGAATATACTGGCGATTATATTAAACTCTTGGTAGAGAGAGAACTTGGAGGAACTAAAAAGGTTTTGTTTGATGCCATGACTGGAAACACCCCGGCATTGAATGACCCTGCTAACTCTGGAGCTCGCGTAAACTCTTACCCAAATGCATATTATGCGGGCGAAACTGCTAGTGCAGAACCTTCTATTCGTGGTAGAATTTTATATATACCCATTGGCAGTTGGTTCAGTTATAAAACTCAAATGGCATTCCCACTTGTTTCGCTTCAGTACAATGAACTACATATTAATGTTACAATGAGGCCAATTCAAGAATTATTCCGAATTCGTGACGTGTTTGACAGCGAAAATAATTATCCATACGTTGCTCCCAATTTTAATCAATGGTATATGCAATTTTACAGATTTTTGCAGACACCGCCATCTGTCGCATTAGCAATAGAAGACTATACAGATACTCGTACACTTTGGAACGCGGACATCCATTTAAATTGTACTTATTGTTTTCTCTCTAATGAAGAGTCCAGATTATTTGCTCTTCAAGAACAAAAATATTTATTCAAACAAGTAAGACAGCAAAAATTTTACAATGTCACTGGCACAAATAAAGTGCAATTAGATTCATTGGGAATGGTTTCTAATTATATGTTTTATTTCCAAAGAAGCGATGTAAATTTACGCAATGAATGGTCCAATTATTCTAATTGGCCTTATAACTATTTGCCTTACGATATTACACCAGCTCCAACGAGCGGATTCTTTCCTATTACTCGCGTAAATCCTGACGGAACAACAACGACTACAAATATTGGTCCAGGTGTAAATGCAAATGGTGACTTGACTGGTTGGTATGTTACTGGTGATTTCAATTTGGAGAATCAGAGCACTATATTAACCGCAATGGGAATTCTATTGGATGGTTCTTATAGAGAAAATGATCAACCAAATGGTGTCTTTAACTATATTGAAAAGTGGTTAAGAACAGGAAGCAATTTGGCGGATGGTGTTTATTTTTATAGTTTTGGTATGACAAATTCACCGATAGACACGCAACCTTCTGGTGCAATAAATATGAGTCGTTTTACAACTATTGAATTGGAATTTACAACTATTATTCCAACGGTGGATCCTTATGCACAATCTTTGGCAATTTGCGACCCCGCAAGTAAGAATATTATTGGTATTAACAAACCAACTTGGAGAATTTACAATTATAATTTTGACTTAACTGTGTTTGAAGAGAGAATAAACATGATAACCTTTGTTGGTGGTAATTGTGGTCTCATGTATGCTACATAAAATATATATTTTATCTTATATTATGCTATTATTTAGTGTATAATATAAAATTTATTGTCTTTTGTGTTTTCTTGTTTTCTTTGTTTTTTTGGTTCTTCTTGTTTTTCTGGTTTTTTTTGTTTTTTTTCTTAATGATTTTCCTCCTCGTGTTCCTTTTCCTTCTGCAGCTCTGGCTGCATCTTCTGCAGCTCTGGCTGCCTCTTCTGCAGCAGCTCTGGCGTCCTCCCATCGTCTCGCTTCTTCTTGATAATTTGTAATAAGTCTGCTAAGCATACCTCCGCTGGTAGCGCTGCCAACACCAGGAATAGTTAAAGCAACAAAATTAACAACTGTAAAACTATGCTGTGTCCTCAAAGTTTCATTTAAAGCTTCTACAAAAGCTAAGTTTTCAGGACTATTAGCAACAGCTTCATTTCCACCTCTTATAAGTTGACTAACAGAAAAGAAAAGTGGGTGACCAGGAAAATTATTTATATCATAATTTAAATGCCAAACAAGAGGAACTACATATTGTGGGTCCCTAGCAGGAGGACCACCACCACCACCACCAGCAATAAAGTCTATTTTGGTGTGATGTGGACCCGATTCGTCACCAAATGGGTGTGTAGACTGACCCATCCACGGGTTCTTCCGCGTCGGTGGCTGCAGTGTGTGAAAACTATGGTGTGATGTGTTTATAAATTGCCCAGTGGAAGGAGTATATTGATATACATTAATCATAGTTTCACCTGCACGAGTTTTGCGAACTTGAACTGCAGTATTATTATTACCAGTTAAACGTTGAATTTCCACCTCATAATTCCTAGTTAAATCATTAATATTCCTATTCCTACCTCGCTCAGCTAAGTTTAATACTCCCCTTCTATCCCGTATATTATTATAATCTCTAATACTAACAATAATTGCATTAATAATATTCCAAAATTCGCCATAAACTTCCACAGAAGATGGTGGTGGTTGAGGAGTACGCGGTGGCCGGGTCGGCGGTGCACTAAATGGTCCTGGTGCTGGTGGTCCTGGTGGTGGTCCTGGTGGTCCACCTCTTCCTGGTCCACCTCTCCCCATCATACCACCGTGAATAACTTTTTCATTTAACTCACCATTAATTTCAATAATTTGCACTAAATTATATGTTTTTCCATCAACATCTATTTGTCTGTCTATGTTATTATCTGCAATTAAAGCATTAGTAATATTAGCATCTTTTACTAAAGTAATAGACCCCATTAACGGTTCAGAATTATTCTCCATATATTAATTATATATTTTTTCCGAAAGAATAATATATATTTTGCCAAAACAACTTAAAGCCTGTGGACCCGTTTCTTTAAGTTACTTTAAGGATAATATCTATTTTTGGGATTTTCTTGTTTCATGAAAGTGTTCGAGAAATCCAAAAATGGACAAAAAAAATGTCCAATTTCTCAAAACCCAGGGGTTTTACCAAACTCAAAATTTCCCAAAAGTGATTTTAGACCAGAATGCTAACAATTCAAAAAAAATAACGAAAAAACTGTTAGCATAATTTTTTAGTATTTTTTGGGAAAAGGGTTTAGGAGTTTTTTCTGTATCCATTTATATGGATACTTTGGATACACAAAATACATCAAAAAACATCCCAAAATTTTATTGTGAAAGTTGTTACTTTGGATGCTGTAAATTGGGAGATTGGAAGAGACATATATCAACCGATAAACACAAAAATACTAAACAGATACCTGATGGATACAATGACGTCACCGAATTACATCACACATGCTTGTGCGGTAAAAAGTATAAATATAGCCAAGGTTTATCTAAACACAAGAAGATTTGCAATAAAATAGACAATAGTAAAATAACCCAAGAAAAGATAGAATTAAAAACAGATTCAGAAGAGGTTTCAGATAAAAAACTTATTATGGAATTACTTAAAAGCAACAACGAACTACAAAAACAAATAATTGAATTGTGTAAAGAGAAAAATACAGTTATTAATAATAATAACACTACAAATAATAACAACACCAACAACTTCAACTTGCAATTCTTCTTAAATGAACAGTGCAAAGACGCCCTCAATATTATGGATTTCATTAATCAACTTCAGTTAAACACAACTGATTTGGATATGGTTGGTCGCGTTGGATACACTGAAGGAATTTCAAAACTTTTTATTAGAGGCCTCAAAGCACTTGATGTGTTTAAACGCCCGGTTCATTGCAGCGATTTAAAGAGAGAAGTGTTATATGTTAAGGATAAAGACTCTTGGGAAAAAGACAATGATGAAAAGAATAAAATGAAAACAGCCATCAAATACATTGCAGCTAAGAATTTCAAGCAAATCAATGAATGGAGAGCAAAAAATCCAGAATCAGATGATTATGATTCTCAAAGACACATGGACTATCACCAAATCGTAATACATTCAATGGGAGGCTCCACAAAAGAAGAAGATGAACAGCATTACAATAAAATCATCAGAAATGTAGCAAAAGAATCTGTCATTGATAAGGCGGAAATATCAAAATCAAAGTAATATAACTAATTATTGATTCATTAGTTATATTTTATAAGAACGCATTTGAAGCCAATGGCCCATTATCCGTAAATTCTCCAGATAATGTTTTTCTTGAAGGATAATTTGGCGTAAAATATGATGCAGTTGGTGTATATCTTTTGTCATACAATTCCATTTGTTCATCAAATGTTTCTTTCCAAGTATTTACTCCTTGAAAATACTGAGGCGAATCCGCTTCAGGTTTATTAATTAATCTAGCTTTTGTTCCAATGTCAGTAGTTAAAACAGAATATGTAGGAGTTTCTCCCGTTGTTAATTTTCCGGCATCATTTTGTCCACGAATATCCAACTCATCCAGCGTTCTCTCTGCATGTACAAATCTTTTAGTCTCAGGATTACACCCAAAACAATCAACGTCTGCACTACATTGTTCTCCAGTTAAAGAACAACGATTATTTGGACCGCACATATTTTGACAGCTAAGTTTATCCGTCAATGGCAAATTAACGGTATGATTTGTTGATGGACTACCAGTATCAATATCAAGATTGTTTGAGAAGTGTTCAACAATGTAGCCACTATTTATTAAATAATCGCCCCATTGAACTACACCTATAAATAATAGTAATACTACGAATGACCAAAATAATAAATTTTTTTTATCCATAATTAGCTATATACTTAAATTAGATAATAATTTGTACACTTTCAAAATTAAACACCCTTTTTAGCAATTTATTAAATAAATTTTTATATCATTTTATTATAGTATGTCAGATACCTCAACGATAGACGATAAGAAAAAACAACAAACACCTGACCCAAAACAAGATTTATTAAATTTCTTCCTTGGCATTTTATATCAGTTAATTGTATTTGGTATTCTTATTTTAATCGGGTCTTTGGGTCTATATTCTTACAGAGTAGCTCAAACTAATATTTTACCAACTTGCTCTTCATTTGCTCCATATACAGATGTAGTTCCACCCATTAAAGAAATCCCAATTGATATAAATATTGTTAAAACTGATAAAGGGGTTTGGTCAACTAAAATAGAATTCCCATTAGAAGAAAATTTTAAGACTATAAATAATACTCTAGGAATATTGCACAAGTGGATAAACCAACCTAATTCTAATGTATACAAGTTATACATTGCAACAACATTACAACAATTAATCGTTTGCAATTTTACGATTACTAATAATATTAATAATTTTATGAATTCCATGTTAACTGAAACTTGGATAATATTATTGTCGCCATACATTATGTTCTTTACTGGAATTTTAACCAGTTTAATTAATACAATTTATTTTATCATTTTGTGGTTTTACAATATTTATTTATTGTTCAGTGAAAAAGGTGAATCCAAAACTGAAACCGTTTGGAAAGATGGAGAAATGTGGGGATTATTAAATTGGGGATGGGCCCTCTTATATATTTTTATCTTCTGTATATTATTTTTTACAGTTGGATTAGGTATTATAATTCCTATTGTGGCGGGTTTAATATCTTTATTTTGCATGGTATTCCCACTTTTTATGAAGTCAAAAAATAAACAAACTGGAAAATCATATGGCCTCGGAGAAACCATAAAAAATGTATTAAAATTTAAATTAAATATAATTATGATTCTTTTATCATTGTACATAATATCATCTGCAAGTAATAATTTTGGTGGATATGCCGCATTTGTTGCAGTCGTAGCTTGCATTATATTGTACTTTTTTTCATCAGTATATCACCAGTATACACCAAAAGCTACGGATCATTCATCTTTTGGACTAGGAGACTTTGTTCAGGCTGAAAAAATATGCATTCCAATAGCAGTTGCTGAGAGAGAACCATCTATGATTGAAAAAATAGAAAAATTGTTTGGTGGGGCAAAACGCACAAAAAAATAAACAAACAACAATAATATAATATAAAAACAGACTGTATGTTATATTATATTTATTATTTATTCAATGGGGGAAAAAAGTAAAAACGGAGAGAATAAACAACAATTATTGCCATTTGTTAGTATTTGCACACCAACATTTAATCGGAGGCCATTTTATCCTGTAATTATAAAATGTTTTGAAAATCAAGATTATCCAAAAGATAGAATGGAATGGATTATTATTGATGATGGCACAGATAAGATTGAAGACATTGTTAAGGATATACCTCAAGTTAAATATTTTAAATATGATAAAAAAATGAATTTGGGAAAGAAACGAAATTTAATGCACGAAAAAGCAAAAGGTGACATAATTGTTTATATGGACGATGATGATTATTATCCGCCGGATAGAGTGTCTCATGCAGTAGAAATTTTGCAAAAGAACCCAAACGCTCTTTGTGCTGGTTCTAGTGAGATGTATATTTATTTTAAACATATTCATAAGATGTATAAATGTGGACCTTATGGGCCAAATCATTCCACTGCAGCTACATTTGCATTCAGGAGAGAACTATTAAAACAAACGCGTTATGATGATAATGCAGCTCTTGCGGAAGAAAAGGCGTTTTTGAAAGGCTACACAATACCTTTTGTTCAATTAGATTCTATGAAGAGTATTTTGGTTTTCTCTCATATTCACAATTCTTTTGATAAAAAAACTTTATTAGAGACACCAAGCCCATTTGTTACTTTATCGGAAAAAACAGTGGACGACTTTGTAAAAGAATCAGATATTAAAACTTTTTTTATGGAAACAATAGATGGGTTGTTGAATAATTATGAACCAGGAAGACCCATACATAAACCTGAGGTGTTTGAACAGATGGAAGAAATGAAAAAAAAGAGAGAAGCTCTTATTAAACAACATCAAGAGCAACAAATGCTACAAAGACAAGGGCCATTGTTAAGTTCAAGCCAAATAGACTTGGTCGCATCTTATGAGAAAAAGTTGTCGGACCAAAGCCAAATGTTGCAAACTATAATTCAAGAAAATAGCGAGTTAAGAACAAAAGTGGTATACTTGGAAAAGAAAATTAATGAAATAATAAAAAAATCAATAAAGGAAAAAACCGAAATGAGAGAAAAATCAATGGTAATAACTGATGTAAATAGTATATAAGTTTTTGATTATTTTATTTTTATTTTAATTTTATTTTATTTAAGTGTTTGAAAAAAAATTGATTTAGAGATAATCCAAATTAATTAGTATCAAAAGCAAAACCCCGGAGCAATGAGCAAGTACGAGTATGAGCAAGAGTTCCTCAGTGAGGCCGATGACATGTCGGTCCACTCTTACAATAGGAACAGGGTGAATGAGGCAATGGCTGATATGCACAAGGACGACAAGTTGTGCTTTATCCGCAAGTATCGGGCCCCAGATGGGAAGAAGAAGAAGCTTCTCATCTTTGGCAGCGGTGATGTTGGAACAACAATCAGGAATGCCGTTACCGGAGAAAAGTATTATGGACACAAGGTTGGGTCAAAGAATGAGGACATTTATTTCAAGGCCAGGTTGTGTACAGGCGAGTTCGGCATTGAGATTCCAATGCTGTTCTATGATTCTGCTGAGCAATTTGAGAAGCACTTGGGTGGAACGATTGAACAATCCATCAAGAACAAGGTTGCTTTGAGGCAGCGTTTGGCACGAGTCCTTGCCGAGGATGAGAAGAAGCCACGCATGAATGTTGTTGTGCGTTAGACCCAAGTTAGCCATTTAATATAAAAAATATAAAATTCAAACAGTATAAAATTTTTTTATCATAAATCAATAAGATGAGATTCAACTTATTGATTATTTCTTTTGTTTCAAGTAAATTTTTTCATAGAACAGTATTAAATGGAAGATTGGATAAAAATACTGATGGTTGCGATCATAGATATTTTACGGCAAATGAATCATTTTCCATAAATAATAATACAATGGTTCCAATTGCACACGAGACAGTCACGCTGGAGGATATATATAGGTTTAATAGTTATTTTTATAAATTAAAACTCCTGAAAAAATTAACAAACCCAACTTTATCAAATATAGAAAAACTACAGCATTTGGAGATTTATGAAGGGTATAATAATAAATCAAAATATGCGATTGATTTATCTAGCGGGGGATTGTATAAAGATTGGGATGAAACTATATTATAATTCTTAATCAGCATCAATGTCCGAGTCAGGTCCACCGCCAGCAACTTCATCGCCATCTTCAGCATCAATCTTTGTAAATTTATCAATATATCTATAAATTCGGTTAATATCCAATTTTGTTATTTCATAATTCTCAAATAATCCGAAAATTTCATTATCATCATGTTTATTTTTTAAATCTAAGAAAAAAGAAAATACATCCTTTTTATCCATTCCAAGTTCTTGACACAAATTTTGAATAAATAGTGAATTGTTGTATTCAGTTGAGTATTTTGTCAATACTTTTGTAAATCTTACTTCTAGTGGGTTATATTTTGGTTTTTTTTTAAATGAGTCGTGATATAATTTATTATTTTTGAATGTTTTAATAATGGAGCTCATTTCGTTGAATTGCCAGATTTGTTTCTGAAACGTTATTCTGTCAATATAATCAGCAAAACACATATTGTTCAGTAATTTGAGGTAGACTGGAATGGACAAGTTGGGTTTCATTTTTCCTAAAACGTCAATAATATTTTCATGCCAAAGTAAACCAACAATTGTTCTATCGGTTTCATTCATAACTGATAAATGATCGTTAATGTGATAATTATTATTAATTAATTTTTGTGTTATTTTTTTAGTATCATCGTTATATGTCTTAACTTGAAACATGCTGTGAATAATATCATTCTTCAGAATGCTATTTTTATTTTGATAAATATTAAAAATGGATTGCAACTTTCTTAAATCGGACTGAACAAAATGAACAACATTTTGTTGCAATGGTTCTTCCATAGAGGGCATAAGTTTTTTAATAATTGTTGTTATTTGAGGAGGAGAAGGAGTTTTCAATTCAATTGTTGTACACACCTTCATAAGTTCCTTAATTTTTTTATCAATGTGATAATTTCCAATACAAATAATTGGATTTAAAGTAACTTCTTCTAGTTTTTGTTTCTTAGTTTTTTTTGGTCTTATTAATTTAATAAGTGTATTAATTCCACCCTTGTCACCGTTATTCATTCCATCTATTTCATCCATGACAATGGCAATCTTCTTAACATTTTTATGAAACATACTCATAATATTTTTATCAGACATGTTGTGCTTAGTGATGGTGTCAATTATAGATTTGTTGCGAATGTCTCCAGCATCGTAACGAACAACATCATAATTCATTTCTTTTAACAACTCCATGACAAATGTAGTTTTTCCAGTTCCGGGTTCTCCATAAACATAAATTCCTTTTTTAAACAAACAATTGTGTTTATTTAATTCAAAATCTTTAAGAGTTTCTTTCATTTTAAAAGCGTCTTGTTGTCTATTGAGAACCTCATTGATGTTTAATTGGTCCATATTATATTTGTAATAGTATTCTTTTTATGCTGATTTTTACTCAAACCAGTTTTATTTAAAAAGTCTTTCAGTAAATTTCGGCACTTTGTTGACTCGTTATCAACGCAAAACTTGTCAATAAAACAGAAATAGTTACCATAATTCATGTTGGAGTATTTATATTTGCGAATATTTAACCATATTTTTTTATTTTCATTTAGTAAAAAACTAAAGACAAAGTCGTTGTCTCTGCGAAGTGTATCTCTTATGTAATTATCGTAATGTGATTTGGTAATGAGTTGTTTTATGAATTTATGATATTTAACATAGTATTGTTTATTTAAAGTTAAAAGGACACTTATTGGTAAGTAAGATTTAATAATGTCTTCTAATTCTAGTGGTAGAAGTTTTATACGTAATAAATCAATAGACTCAGTTGTCATTATACAATAATTATAGGAATTATATTTATTGTATAATTTTGAATAGCATTTTAATGTTATTAGGGTGAATTTCCAGATGCATCACAAGGGTTTGCCACACCAGAAGTAATGCCATCCCATGTTAAACCGCATCCACTAGCCCATTTATATTTTGAACAGGCGGCATTTTGACCAACGTAAGGGGCAACCGTAAAGTCCATTTGCAAGTGTCTTCCGGTTGGGACCCCAGAATTGCAAGTTCCTAAATTTTGTATATTTACGCACTGAGCACCATTATTAGACATATCTACCCAATAATCGGGGCAATTGCCAACAATTGGTGGCCATTGTTGGATATTTTTGGATTTTGCTAAAGCGATGCCAATAAGAATTAGGCATACAATAAGTAATAAAATGGCAATTAATAAAACTGTAGATTGAAAGTTCATATGTATAAAATAATAGGATATAATATTTTCTTATAATAGAGTATTATAATGAATTGCAAACCATCAAATGGAAGAGTAGATATAAATGGGCCTAAAACGACGGATTTGTTTCAAATGTATGATAAAATACCAGTGAATCAATGTGCGACTTTTAGGAATCCAACTGAAGGGTTGTGGGATAATACTGATTTATCCAAAACCTTTTTCTCTCAACAAAACATTCGCATCATTCAAAATGGTATAAGAGCTGGTGTTTATAGAAAGTCAAATGGACAGTATGTTATTAGTGACCAAGACGGTGACACTCTTAAAATAATAATGAGAAGTGTATTTTTGCAGCATGCTGCAAATCAACCCACAAGTGTTCAACAACAAGTGGAACAATTAAACAAAATTGTTTGGGATTATTGCATACATCAAGTATATTCAGAGGCAATTGGTTATCATAAATATTTGGAAGATGCTAGCACTATGTATAAACCCATGGACCCACCAGTAATGTCACAGAACAACGACAAACAATTAGAATTGAAGCCTTGGTTTTAAACTAAAGTTATTAATAAAAATTTAGTTTAAATATTACTTTTTTAATTTTTTTGTTTTTCTATTTTTAGTTTTTCTATTTTTAGTTTTTCTGTTTTTATATTTTTTAGAAGATTTTCCACCTCGTTGTCCAGGAACTATACCGGTTGGTGGAAATGGTTGTCCAAGAACTCCCCGAAGTCTATCTGCGCGTCTAGGAGGAGGTCTGCATACATTAATGTCATGAAACCATGCTAGAATTTTACTATTTTCAACGGGGTTATCTTGTGCAGGACAATTATATGCTCCATTTTCATCCCTTTTGATAATTAATAAGGCATTCTCAGAGTTATCATAAACGTAAATTAAATTAATAATATTTTTTGGTATTAGCATATATTGTTCAATTACAGTCAAAATATCATCATAAACTCCAGAAACAAAATTTGTTGGAGTTTGATCTCTCGCTGGTTGTCCCCTGGCAACAGCTTCTTGTATTTGTCTATTTCTTTCTCTTACTCTATTTAGGATAGTCTGTCTATCTATCATTACAATGCATAAAACAATTTTATAACCAGCCTCGTGTAATTCATTTATTTTTCCAACATGAGGATAATAGTCTTTGCCAGTTGCGTCATATACAATATCTCTTTTATAACGTTTGGCCAACTTAAAACAAAAATCGTTCACGCCATTTGATAAACCACGACACGGACGTGGTAGTTCATCTAAATTTTCAGGAATATTATAAATTGCTTCCATTACTCCGTCAGCATTAACGATTGACATATTTTTTTTTCTTTTTTCTGATAAAAAGTTATTTGGAAGTTCAGTTTTTAACGCATTTAAACAGGTTGATTTACCGGCAGCGGGCGTACCAACCATTACAATTGCAACTGGTTGTTCACCATTATTTAAATAATAATTTTCTTTAGTAAAGTTGTTTTTTTTTATATATTTATAAGCATTGTTCAAATAGTTTTGCAATGATCCAAGCATTTCCAAACATCCAGTATTTTGAGCATTAGCATTATTTGTTATATTTGCATCATATATATTTTTAAGATTTGTTATAATTTCCCTATCTTTTTTTGGGTGTTTAATTTTTTCAATTTCTGCTTGCAAAATATTTACATTTTTTTGAATTTGTGGTTGTCCTCTTGGTGAAAGGTTCAATTCAGGCATTAAATCTTGGTCCATTATAATATAATTATATAAAATAAAATTATTTATTTATTTATTTAATAAAAATTTACGCATTCAATAACTTTTTCTCTCTTCATTCTCTTTCTAAAAAGTAAAAAATATAGTAAAATAAGATGTTCAAGATGAATGAACTTCTTCTCTTCTTAGATATAAAAAATTTTTTATCTAAGAAGAGAAGAACTAAAAGATATAAACTCCGACTTTAGATTGCAACAACCAACTTGGCCTTCTTGACAACCTTTGTACCAGACTTCTTGCCAGTTCCTGAAATACTGCGTTCGCGATCCTCCTTATACTTTGCATAATCTACAACCAATGCATCTAGTTCCTCGGACCACATTTGCTGAATTGTCTTTGCCTTTACAACTTCCAACTCTGCAGCCTTGTCTCCGTGCTCCTTAAGAAGCTTGGCAACATTCTCCTCAGTTACACTATCCATCGGCAATTTTACCAAATACTTGAAATCAATATCCTCGTCAATTACATCATACTTTTTCTTAAGAAGCAATTGATTCACTTCCTCGCGTTTCTTGCGTCTAAGGTCAATGGTTCCATCCAAGTTCTCTTGGATGTACTTGCTCTTGTTGGAAAGCAATACCAATTCACGCGTCAATGCATCAATCATGTAATCTTTTCTAGTCTGATACAACTTCAAACGCGTGTCAAAGTAATCATCAATAATATCACTGACCTTTGCGTACTTTTTCAATTTGTCATTTGCGTCAAACAAGTGCATGTTGGTTGTAGTACAAGTTGTGAAAAGCTTGAATTGCTTCTCAAGTCCATTACAACCATTATCCAAGCTTGTGGCTTCCAGTTCATCCAACTTACCTTTTTGCAGAGTAATGACAAAATCAACTGTTGTGTCCTTACTCATATCATCATAGTCTTTTACAAGTGGAACAACCTTTTTGCCAGTCTTGTCAACAGTGTCTGCAAGAGACTCAAGATACTCCTTGAAATCATCTGTCCAAACACCAACGGGCAACTCAGTAACACGAATCTTATCTGTACCAAGTTTCTCATATTTTCCCCTTACAAGGAACTTACCGTCGGAAATCTTTGAAATAGATCCAGTAAAACCTTCGTAATAAGGAACAAAGTCATGATGAGCATTTGAACTTCCAGTCAACTTGTTCTTTAGATAAGCAATAATTTCCAAAGGATTATAACATAGAATCTCAGTACTAAAACCAGTTCCAATGCCCTTTGAACCATTGACAAGAACCATTGGAATGATGGGTGCATAGAACAATGGCTCCACTGGAAATCCATCATCATTCAAATACTTAAGAATCTTGTCATCCATGTCAGGAAATAATGTCCTCGTAATCTTTGATAACTGAGTAAAGATGTATCTTTCAGATGCACTATCTTTGCCACCTTGCAACCGAGTACCAAATTGTCCATTAGGAGTGAACAAGTTGATATTGTTACTTCCAACAAAATTTTGTGCCATGTTTACAATAGCACCGTTCAACGACGCTTCGCCATGATGATATCCCGAGTGCTCAGATACATAACCCGAAAACTGAGCAACCTTGATTTCCGTCGTCAAGTTCTTCTTAAATGCAGCAAACAGAATCTTTCGCAACGAAATCTTAAGACCATCCATCAAGTTTGGAATGCTTCTATCACAATCATACTTGGAAAAGTGAATGAGCTCCTTGTTAATAAACTCATCATAACCGACTGCTTCCTGATTGGTGTCAAGATAGCTTTCGCGGTCATACTCTTCCAACCAGTCTTTTCTGTCATCTGCACGTTTCTTGTTGAATACCATGTCAATTGCATCATCACAAGGCTTACCGCTATGAGCAAAACCAACAATTTTCTTCTTCTCAAAATATTCACGGAATTCTTTTCCAGTACTTGTTCCCAAACCCTTGTAATACTTAACCTTCCATCCCTTGCCACCCTCATTTGCTTGTTTCCAAGTCTCATACTCGCCCTCATTGTAGAAGACAAGTTCCTGAGATCCCTTTTTGGCCTTTAAGATTGGAGTGTTCATGAACCCAATAAAACCAGGAATTTGTGCCAGACTTGGCCACTCAGATTGAAACAAGTTGATACCAAGGCCCTTGATGTGACTACCATCCAAATCCTGATCAGTCATGAACAAGACCTTTCCATATCGCAGACTCTTTGAAATGTCCGCCAAACTATTATATTGTTTACCGGTTTCTAGACCAAGAATCTTTTTAATCTCAGCAATCTCTTTATTCTCTGCGATTTTCTTGACTTGCTCGCCACGAACATTGAGAATTTTACCCTTCATGGGATAAACGCCAATGGTGTTTCTATCCTCAGAAGACAAACCAGAAACAATTCCTGCCTTGGCTGAATCTCCCTCGCAAAAGATGATCATGCATTGAGCCGATTTTTCTGTACCGGCCCAGTTTGCATCAATAAGCTTAGGAATGCCACGAATATTCTTGGTCTTGGTACCATCAGTCTTTTTCGCAGCTTTATTTTCCTTCACTTCAGTAATTGCACATGCTGCATCCATGACGCCCATCTTTGCAACCTTTTCAATAAACTTGTCACTGACTGTGCAGGTAGACCCAAACTTTGCACTCGGAGTGTTCATGAAATCCTTAGTCTGACTATCAAACGCAGGATTCTCAATGTCGCAACGCAAGAACAAAATTAATTGTTCCTTTATGCTATTTGCATTTACTGCAATCTTCTTTTTCTTCTCAATAAATGCAACAAGTTTTCTTGTGATTTGACCGAGAATATATTCAACATGCTTTCCGCCCTTGGCAGTGTGGATTCCGTTTACAAAGCTCACTTGTGAGAATTCATGACTTGGTGAAAGTGCGACTGCATATTCCCAGCGTTCATCAGAATCACCCTCATAAACACGAGGAGCTGCGTCCTTGGGGCCAATGTACATATCAATATACTGCTGAAAATTTTTGACTGGAATAATCTGCGAATTATACTTGACTTTTACAGACTTGTCAGTTACAGCCGCTACATCATAGACTCGCTTCTTGAAAAGCGAGACCAAGTCGGCGGACAATCCTGAGATTCCAAGACGCTTGTAATCAGGCTTGAAGGTAATCTTAGTATAAGGCTTAGACTTGCACTTTGTAATAACAGGCTTTCCAATAACATCCAAGTTGTCTCGGAACTCCTGAGTATATTTTAGTCCGCGTACATGGTCAACAGTCTCAATAGAACCATGAGTTGACCAGATAAGAACGAGCTTGAAACCAAACCCATTCTTACCACCAACAATTTTCTTTTCCGTCTTGTCATAATTAGTAGATGTGCGAAGATGACCAAAAATGAGCTCAGGAATCCAAACCTTATACTCAGGATGCTCGGCCACATCAATTCCATTTCCATCATTAATCATAACAATTGTTCCATCATCTTGAACTGCAATATCAATGCTTGTGACTGGGAGTGAGTTTGCAACGCCATTTTTGATAGCTTGTTGCATGCGAATTGCGTGATCTCTGCAATTCACAATTCCCTCATCAAAGAGTTTGAAAAGTCCAGGAACAAGAACAATATTCTTTTCAACAATGCGTTCTCCAGCTTCGTTGAGCAGCCAAACAAAAGCATCAACATTCTCAACTGACCCGATATAAGTATCAGGATTATCAATAATGTGTTGCTTATCAGTCTTCTGCTGATATTTATTTGCAAGATTTGCTTCTTTGGTCGCCATGTTATCTATGTTACTCTATTATTTTGTGTTTATTTAGTTTCAATTTTTATTTTAAACTTTATAATCGTGATTATGTGTCAAATCTAGTTTTTCATATACTGCTCCTTCATTTATTTCTAACGATAAGAACATACCAGTTAATGCTTCTATCACATGTCCTGGATTAAAATCATAATCATCGGTTTTATATATTTTATTTACATCATCTTTAAAATAATTAATTAACCAAGACATCATTTTTTCATACATTTTTTTAGGAATTAAAAAAGTGTTAGCAACATTCATTTTATTTGTAATCAAATTTTCAAATGTATAATTTTTATTAAAAAAGTTATTATAATTTTTTAATCCTGCTGGAATATTATGATAGTCTTTAATAATTACGTTTATACCTCCCGAAATTTGGTTGTTAGAAAAACATAAATAGAATATAGTATTAGTATTATTTAAAATTTTAGATTCAATATTTTTAAAAAAATTTTCTGAAAAAATCATGTCATATTGACAAAACCCGATATAATCATAATTATTATATAAATTATTTTTATAAACGTGATATATGCAACTTCCTTCATTATAAACGTTTTTTTGTAACATTGGATTGTAGTGTGCAAGTTCATATTCATAAATTACATTTTTATTTATTTCTAAATCTTTATTATCAACGCCATAAAACGTTAAATATTTTTCTTTTTCTTCTGGACTTATTTTATAAATATTAGAAAAAATTTTTTTATGAAAACACACAAACAATTGTATATTCATTATAATATATTAAATTAACAAAACTATATATTATAATTAACGAATTAACAAAAATAAGAGATTATTACCAAACAGTTTCAGTATTGTGCCACCACATTCCGTCTCCCTTCTTAACATTATATAAAGCTCGGAAAATTTGAGAACGAGATAAAGGAATATTGCAACGGTATTTATCAAGAGGGTGAGGATTGGTTTTAAGTTGAGCGGCCAATGCCTTTTTGCCAACTTGCTGTCTTTGTTGAATGGCAAAGTAAGTGTAAAATGCCTCAAATGATAATGTCTGAATAGGAACAATATCTTCATTATTATTCTGGTAATCACGCAAGTACTCATCGCAAATGGCCAAGCCGGCAATGTCGGCCAAATCCTCGCCTACACCGATGGAGGCGTCAAACTTGATTTTATCACGTGCGGCAAACTCTTCATATTGTTTAATAACATCTTCCTGAATTTTCTTGAACGCCTTTTTGTCGTGATCAGTCCACCAACTGTGCAAGTTGCCTTGTTCATCGTATTGGCTTCCCCAGTCATCAAATCCGTGACCCATTTCGTGGCCAATTGTGAAGCCAAGGTGAGCCAAGTTGTACTCAATACCGCGTTCATCCAAGTCAACAAATGGTTTTTGAATGTAACCCAAGTTAATATAGATGCTATTCTTAGAAGGTGTGTAAGAAGCATTGACTACATAAGCTTGAGTTCCAACCATCTTAACTGGGTATTGAGTCCAATCCATAATAGGGATGTCAACAACCGGTTTTCCATCCAATTCTACATATTGTGCATGTCTCCACGCATGAATCTTATCCATATTTTCAATAAGACTTGTACCATAATTAAGTAAAGGATCTTCTCTCAATTGTTCGGGTTTGGCAATGACGAATTTCATGTGTTGTAATTTATTGAGGGCGTATTTTTTTGTTGAAGGAGACAACCAGCTGTTGCGTTTCATAATTCTAGTAAAAACAACCTTCAAGTCGTTACACATGGTCTCAACATATTTCACATTTTGAGGGGTTTCATAATTTGCGACATACTCGTTGGTTAAAAAAGTGTTGAAAGGAACAGACAAGTATAAAGCGGCACTTACAGCGTCACTCTTGTTAATTGCTTCTTGGCCGCGTTCAAAGCTTCCAAAAAAGTCAAAGTTAACAGCTTCCCAATCAGAGGTCATTCTTGCAATTTTTACTAAGAAAATATAAATCCAATATGTTCTCCATTTTTTGGAGTCCCAGTTATCAACCAAGAGCTTGGTTCCACACTTTAAGTAATTAGGGTTAGATGTAATAAAAAACTCAGGAGTGTGTTTGTATCCAAGTTCCTTTGTGAATTCTTTCCAGTTAAATCCGTATTTCTCTTCGGCTTCTTCAGCACCAACTTTATTATAAGTTTCCGTGCTAGTTGTAGCTTCAGTGCAGACAAGGGCGTTCATCATTTCCATTTCAACATCAAACACATCACTTGGGTTCAAATCGTTGGGGCCAAGAACTGTATCAAACAACTTCTTGCAGAAGGCTCTAAACTTGCTTCTGAATTTTCTCTTATATTCAATGTCAGTTCCATCATCAAAGTAAATGTTAAAATCAACCATGGAGAAAACATGAGAATCAAGATAGCATCTATTTATTGTGGAATGTTTGTTGTCAGGATTAACAGACCAAACAAAAGGGGCTCTGGGTTTAACAACCTCATCTTTATTAGAGTATGCGAGCATTTTCCAGACATTGCCCTTGTTCTTTCTTAAATCGTCTATTTTTTTAACGGTCTCCTTTGCAATGCGTCTGCTGTGTTGCTTGTCATTCATCTTAATGACGGAGTAATAAAAGTTTTTAAGATTTTTGGCTAACTTGTCATTATGTGTTTTAATGTATTTCAATATAAGGTCATTTAATTGTCTATAAACGCGATCTTGAGTTAATCTAAAGTCATCAACTTGGACAATGTATTTTTGTTCCGCAGACAAATAGTCCTTTTGAAGCCATTTGTAATTGATGTAATCATAAAAATCTTGATTAGGCTTAAGATGTGCTGGAGAGAAATTGGATAAAAGTTTTCTAACAAATTCATTTTTAATTTTTTCGTTAGATTTAACTAAATCCTTAGACAATGTTTTTTCAAACTTTGCTTCAAATGCCTTAAGCCCAATTTCAACGTTAGACTTTGTTTTCTTAGTTTTAACTAAAGCATTTGATTTGTTTGCTCTTTTAGTAGAATTTTTTTTTTTCAATTGCATTTTTTTACTTTTTTGAGTCATTATATATAATTATATAGAAATTATATTTGTTGTCATTTTAGTTAATAGTTAATAGTATAAAACAAATTTCTGTTAATAATATAACATAAACTAAATGGCGTCTACATATACTTCAAAATATATAATACCGGGAAGAAGAGCTGGTCCCATTAAACAAATCATTAATTATAAGAACTGCGATAATGTAGAAACAACAATTTCAACTCCATTAGTCCCATTTATAATAACATCTGGGTCGCCAACCATAGATTATAGCAATGGTTATTATACGATTACCTTTTTAGATAATGGTGGAATAAAATTTTTAGTTCCATTGACGAGTGGTGACAATGATTTTAATGCATTGGTTGTAGGTGGAGGAGGTGGAGGTGGACAAAGTAGTCCTTTTGTTGGTCCATATGATGGATACGGTGGAGGAGGAGGAGCAGGTGGAGGAGTTATTTATAATTCAATTTCAGTTTTAGAAAATTTAAATTATAATGTAATAGTTGGTCAAGGAGGCAATCCACATGGACAAGGAAACTCATCAAGTTTTTCAAATATAATAGCAAATGGTGGTAATGTTGGAAAAAATGCAACCGATCAATCTTACGGTAAAGGTGGTGTTGGAATAAATGGAGGCGGAAGTGGTGGTAACGGTGGTTGGTATTACCCATTTGACGCGGACGATGGAATAGATGGAACACTTGTAACAATTGGCTTAAATTCTAATTATTATGGAGGAGGGGGAGGTGGTGGGTCATATTCTGGACAACCAATATTGTCGATTGGTGGCCAAGGTGGTGGCGGAGGTGCTTATCCTAACGAGGGAACTCCAAACACTGGTGGTGGTGGAGGGGGTGGAAATGGAAATCCGGTTAATGTCCAGCCGGGTGGTGTGGGTGGTTCGGGCATAGTGATCTTGTATTTTAAATATATCCCAACAAATATAACAACAACAACAAGCTCTAATTGCAAGATTTGCCTTTGTCCTTCACCAATTAATAGTAAAATAGTAAAAAACAGCAATCCGGATGTTATACCTGGTTCAACACAGAGAGAAAGAGCCGTGAATGCTATAAGATATGGGCGTGGTGGGAAAGTTGTCTTTGGAAATGCGGCATATCAAGGAGAAGGAGATACATTATTGGGGCGCTTACAAGGACAACCATTACCAAAGTTTCTTAGTAGAAATAGATTTTAACTATAGGCTGCGTATAATATTTAGAAGATTGAATTGTTTTAGCAAAATTAAGTGAAATATTATTTTTTTCTTCATTTAATTTATAATGACTCGTTACACGAAAAACTCACATGGTCACTATCTCATTCACGGACATAAGTTTGAGAAGTTAGAAGGCTCTCGTGCTCAAGTTGTGCATGGCACAGCTTACAAGACCAGTGGTGGTCTTACCAAGTCCAATCTCTTGATGAACAAGAATGGCCGTATTGTTTCAAGAAAGAAGCATGTTACGGCCAAGAAGGAGAAGCGTCTTGTCAGGGCTGGTTACGGAACCAAGAAGGGAAAGTTTGGTTACGTCAAGATTGGCAAGTCCAAGTCCAAGAAGATGCGCGGTGGTTATGGTGCAAATAGATTTCCTTTAAACCCCATGCCTTTATCTGAGGATGTCCCCGCGGTATTTAAGAACTAGAAACCCAAGAAATAGACACAAATTTATCATATTGAATATAATCGGCTAGTGCAAAATATAAATATTTTTCAAAATACAGTTTACTAATGGTAAACTTTATTTGCTTGTGTTTCACATAATAGGCATAAATTTCGTCAAATGGAATTAACAAGGATGTATTTTCATTTAGCAAAGTGATTTCTTTATAATGGTTTTTGAGAGAATCTAGTGCTTGGTTCATATCTCCGATTTTATTCCACAAGTTGCACTGAACATTGAGTATATATTTATTATCAATGATTTCAATATTAGGAAAATAATGATTTAATATTTTCAAAACATCATGTTCATTTGTATTTCCAGCATAATAAGTAATGTTATCATTATCGTGTATCCATTTTTTAAATAACCCACAAAGTTCATCAACTTCAATTTCATGGTCAAAGTCGGTTCCAGTAGTTACACTAATGGTACTTTCCCAAAATCTAATAAAGTGGCTTACAAATGGAAGGTATTTACTAGTTATTTTATAGAATGTATCAGTTGCCTCGTCGTAGGGGTATCTTTCTTTAAGTAGTTTTTTTAAATTATTAGTGTAAATCATACTTGGCAAAGAATGTTTGGATATAAATAACTTCCAAATAAAATGCATATTCTTCCAAGTAATAGAATACTTTTTATTAATAATTTCCGTCTCTCCAACTACTTCCTCAAAAGAATAGGAACAGTATTTATTAAATATTTCAGCTTGTATGTTGTTTTTCATATACATTGCATAGTTTGCAGTTTCTTCTGAAGAGAGAAGATATTGGTCAGAATTACCATATCTCTCAGAATAATGTGCTGCAACGCACAAAAAATCTAGTCCATTTTTATTGAATATTTCTCTCAAATGTTCAACTGACATTGTATCACAAATATTAATCAATCTGCAATTTTGGTAATTATATGTTTCATTATACTTGGTGACAAAATTTCCGGTAATGTTTGCGTAACCTGTAACAATATAACACATGTGGTCTAATTCATTTAGAATTTTTTTGGTCTTGGGCTTTGTTAAAAATATAAGATCATTTTGTTTCTTTAAAATGCCATCGCCAATAATAGTTAAAAAGTATTTAACTTGGCCTTTAGTTGAAAACATGGCTGGACATAATAAATTAATAATTTTTTGAATAGTGTCAGTCTCTGGAACGGATTTAAAAATATTTCTCTCCTTGATTTGTTTAATAATATTGACTTTGGTCTTATGTTTCCAATCCATAAGGGTTCTGTCTTTTGATATAGTAGAGAGAAGCTGATATTGAATATCATCTTCTGTTACTAATTTATATGTCTTTCCGTCATATTGATAAAATGTGCCGTTATTTTGAAGATGATAGTATTGATTTTTGCTAAGAAAAACCTGAATAAAAATTTGTTGCTCATTTGTTAAAAATGCTGTGCGTTCTAGTCTTTTTTCATGATTTTTATCTTCGCTTTCAAGAGTAGATGGCAAAATATTAGTCAAATGAAAGCAAAGTCGTTGCCTCATATATGGGTTGGTATAATATTTTACAAATAGGTCTTTAACAGTATCAATATAAGTAGACATATCAAATACCTCCGTTTTAACTTCCACCTCCACTTCCACTTCCTCCCCCGGTTCCACTTCAACTTTCATTTTCTTTATTTCTTTCTCAGACATATTAATTTATTAAAGAAATAATTTTTTATATTGTAAAAAATATAATTTATATATAAGAGTAATGACAACAAAAAACAAAACCAG
>Ga0114974_10000444_pt1 | contig 34849 bp, 29 predicted proteins | sample S_130206_EF_Meta_FD_87318 | JGI IMG/M metagenome (GOLD analysis project Ga0114974, IMG submission 87318) | Freshwater microbial communities from Lake Simoncouche, Canada to study carbon cycling - S_130206_EF_MetaG | ecosystem: Environmental > Aquatic > Freshwater > Lake | place: Lake... | reverse complement strand
AGGTGGAAGGCTACGGCAAAGACACCGACCACGTCGTCTACAAGATTCCGCGAGCCGAGACGGTTCCCGACCTGATGGCGAAACTCGCCGAGCGGGTGGAGCGCCGCGGCTTCCGCGAGGTCGGCCTCACCAGCAAACGGCAATTGCATCGCTACATCGGCCCCGTTCTCAGGCTGATGAACGACACCTTCGAAGGAATCTACGGCTACTCTCCGCTCGACGAGCAGGAGATGCACGACCTGGCGAAGAAATACAGGATGCTGCTGGACATCCGCTTCCTCAAGGTGGTGGTGAAGGACGAGGAAGTCGTTGGCTTCATGATTGCGATGCCGGATCTCTACGAAGGGATCATGAAGGCGAGAGGCCGGCTCTTTCCGTTCGGCTTCATCCATATTCTCCGGGCGGCCAAACGCTCCAGGCAGCTCGACCTCCTGCTGGCCGGAATTGCGCCGAAGTACCGGGGCCGTGGGATCGACATGCTCATGAGCCGCGAGATGCTGCGGTCGGCCATCACGGCCGGCATCGAGCACTTCGACAGCCACCACGAACTGGAAACCAACAGTCTCATTCGCGCCGAGTGCGAGCGCCAGGGCGGCCAGATCTACAAGCGGTACCGCATCTTCCAGAAGGCGCTCTGAGTCACGCCGCGACCCGCGTCAGTCGGCCCTCGCGCGGGTGCGAGAGGCCCGACATGGCGAGCCGGGACACGAGGGCCCCGTCGGTGAGGACGGTGGCTGGTCGATTCGCCAGAGGGGGAATCGCGCGAGGTCGTGCCTCGTTCAAGCGCATTCGTGGTGCGACCCGATATCGCCGCGCTGTGGCCGTCCGTGCGCCACCTTCAGATCTGTTCGGCGGTTCGCTCGGCGAAACGTCGCATCTTTCGGTAAGATCCCTTTGTCCGCCGGGGGTATCCCGCACGTCGGGATTGAGATCAAACCCTTGGAACCTGACCCGCCGTCGCGCCTTCGGCGCGACGGCGAAACCGGTTAATACCGGCGAAGGGAGCGCGGGATATCCCGCCCTCATTCGCCCTCCCAGGAGTTCCGCAATGTCAGAGTTCGCGAAGGCCTATCCCAACTCGCGCAAAGTGCTGGTCGATGGCGCACGGGGTGTGCGGGTGCCGATGCGCGAGATCGCGCTGTCGGGCGGCGAAGCGCCAGTCCGCGTCTATGACACCAGCGGTCCGCAGGACTACGGCGTGGCCAGCGGCCTGCCGAAGCTGCGCGAATCGTGGGTGGCGCCGCGCCGTGCGGCTGCCGCGAACGGCGGCCCGGTGACCCAGATGGAGTTCGCCCGTCGCGGCGAGATCACCGAGGAGATGGAGTTCATCGCCGTCCGCGAAGGGCTGCCGGCCGACTTTATTCGTGATGAAGTGGCGCGCGGCCGCGCCATCATCCCGGCCAACATCAATCACCTCGAGCTCGAGCCGATGATCATCGGCCGCAACTTCCTCGTGAAGATCAACGCCAACATCGGCAACTCTGCCGTGTCGTCGTCGATCGAAGAGGAAGTGGCGAAGCTGCAGTGGTCCACCCTCTGGGGTGCCGACACGGTCATGGACCTGTCGACCGGCAAGAAGATCCACGAGACGCGCGAGTGGATCGTGCGCAACTCACCGGTGCCGATCGGCACGGTGCCGATCTACCAGGCGCTCGAGAAGGTCGGCGGCCTGCCCGAAGACCTCACGTGGGAGGTGTACCGCGACACGCTGATCGAGCAGTGCGAACAGGGCGTCGACTACTTCACCGTGCACGCGGGGGTGCTGCTGCGCTACATCCCGATGACGGCCCGTCGCCTGACCGGCATCGTGTCGCGTGGCGGCTCGATCCTGGCGAAGTGGTGCCTGGCGCATCACCAGGAGAACTTCACCTACACGCACTTCCGCGAGATCTGCGAGATCATGCGCGCCTACGACGTCTCGTTCTCGCTCGGTGACGGTCTGCGTCCAGGGTCGATTGCCGACGCCAACGACGAGCCGCAGTTCGCGGAGCTCAAGACGCAGGGCGAGCTGACGAAGATCGCCTGGGAGTACGGCGTCCAGGTGATGAACGAAGGTCCCGGCCATGTGCCCATGAATCTCATCAAGGAGAACATGGAGAAGCAGCTCGAGTGGTGCTCGGAAGCGCCGTTCTACACGCTCGGCCCGCTCACGACCGACATCGCGCCCGGCTACGACCACATCACGTCGGCCATTGGCGCCGCGATGATCGGGTGGTACGGCACGGCCATGCTCTGCTACGTCACGCCGAAGGAGCACCTCGGACTGCCCAACCGTGACGATGTGAAAGCGGGGGTCATCGCCTACAAGATCGCCGCACACGCCGCCGACCTCGCCAAAGGGCATCCGCGCACCCGCGAGTGGGACGATGCGCTGTCGAAGGCGCGGTTCGATTTCCGTTGGGAGGATCAGTTCAACCTGGCGCTCGACCCGGTCACCGCCCGCGCCTATCACGACGAAACGCTGCCGGCCGACGGCGCCAAGGTGGCGCACTTCTGCTCGATGTGTGGCCCCAAGTTCTGCAGCATGGAACTGACGCAGCAGGTGCGCGACTATGCGAAGAACAAGGGCCTGGACGAAACAGCCGCCGTCAACACGGGGATGGAAGAGAAGTCGCTGGAGTTCCGGAAGGCCCGGGAGATCTACATCCCGGTCAAAAGCTGACGGGCAATCCTATGGCGTAGTTGCCGGCACGATCTGAATGACGGTAGGGAAGCGAGTTGGCTGGCCGTTGGGGCGTGGGTTCGGGTAGCCCTGCGACACCTGCGACTGGAACTCCTTCACCGTGACGCTCGGTGGGAACGCCATGGTCTCCTCTCGGAACCGCCCGATGTCGAACTGATGGGTGGCTGGCGCATCGAATATCAGGTCGCCCCGCTGCTTCAGTGCTGTCCTGTAAAACGTCACCACATCCACGAACGACCCCGTGGTGCCGAACAGGTAGTAGCGCTGGCCACGGCCCGCGTCGTACGACGCCAGGAACTGGGCGCCGGGATAGAGTTGCACACCAAGTTGTGACTCGCCCGGCGCGGCGTCGGCTGCCGCCTGCGGCGTTGACGCCGCACTGGTGGCCGGCGCGGCCGGAGCCTGCGGCTGTGGGGTTGCGACGGGCTCGGACGGGCGGGCCGGCGGCTGCGGAACGCCCGCGCGCGGGAACGGCTGCGGGGCTGGCGGCTGCTGCGTGAGCGCGGCGGCCAGCAGCAGGGTCACGGCAAACATGTCAGGATTATACGTCGCGGAACCGGAGCCAAATCCGGCGCGTCATACCGGTGGACCATGCCTAACGCAATGAAGACGGCGTTGCTTCTCGGCGCCATGAGCGCGCTGTTCCTCTTTCTCGGTGAAACCCTCGGCGGTCCGCAGGGGCTGATGATGGGCTTCGTCGTGGCGGTGGGCACCAACGCCTTCTCGTACTGGTTCTCCGACAAGATGGTGCTGGCGATGTACCGGGCCAAGCAGGTGGGGCCTGAGTCGGAGCTGTACCACACGGTGCAGCGGTTGTCGCAGCGCGCCGGGCTGCCGATGCCCAAGGTCTACATCATCCCGGACGCCTCGCCGAACGCGTTTGCCACGGGTCGGAACCCCAGCCACGCAGCGGTGGCCGCCACCGAAGGCATCCTCCGCATCCTCACCACGGAAGAGCTCGAAGGCGTGGTCGCGCACGAGTTGGCGCACGTCAAGCATCGCGACATCCTCACCAGTTCGGTCGCGGCCACGCTGGCCGCCGCCATCATGATGCTGGCCCGCTTTGCGATGTTCTTCGGCGGGCGCCGCAGCGACGACCGTGAAGGCGGCAATCCGATCGCCGCCATCGCCACCATGATCCTCGCGCCGATTGCAGCCATGCTGATTCAGGCGGCCATCTCCCGCTCGCGCGAGTTCGCGGCCGACGCCGGCGGCGCGGCCATCGCCGGTAGCCCGATGGGCCTGGTCAGCGCCCTGCGCAAGATCGAAGGTGCGTCGCGCGCCATTCCGATGGACGCCAGCCCGGCCACAGCGCACATGTTCATCATCAAGCCGTTCTCGATGGGCGGCATCGGCTCGCTGTTCAGCACGCACCCCCCAACCGAACAGCGCGTCGCTGCGCTCCTCGAATCGCGCGGCTGAGCCGGCTCCTCGCCCGTTAAGATCGCCGACACCACAGCTTCCTCGCCGTTGCGCCGGTGGAGTGCGTACGACGGTCAAGATCTGTGCGCGTCATGCCGATACATCGTGTGTAACGTCGCCACCCGCGGCACCGCACGAGCACAATCATGAGCCGACCATCCGTCCACCCCTCCGGCCGAGAGGTTCTCTTCGATCCAGCCGAGATCATCGTCAGCAAGACCGACCTCCGTGGCGCGATTCAGTACGCCAACGATGTCTTTCTTCGGGTCGCCGGCTACACCGAGGCGGAGCTGATCGGCCAGCAGCACAACATCATCCGACATCCGGACATGCCGAGATGCGTGTTCAAGCTGCTCTGGGACACGCTCGGCGAGGGCCAGGAGATCTTCGCCTACGTGCTGAACATGGCCAAGAACGGTGACCACTATTGGGTGTTCGCGCACGTCACGCCAAGCTACAACCAGCGCGCTGAACGTGTCGGGTATCACTCGAACCGGCGTGTTCCGCACGCGGATGCCCTCGCCAAGGTGAAGGGCCTCTATGCGCAGTTGCTCGCCGAAGAGCGGCGTCACCCCAATCCGCAGGAAGGCATGCGAGCCGGGGAGGAACTGATTCGGCGGCAGCTTCAGAATGCCGGGTTGGACTACAGCGAATTCGTCTTCAGCCTGTCCGAGCACACACGGCTGTCGGCTTCACTCAAGTGAGCGTGACGTGATGGCATCCTTTTCCGCACCGTTGGCGAGTCTGCACCCGGGCATCCCTGGCTCGATTCAGGAGGAACTGCGCCGTATCTCCGAGATCTGCGAACGCGCCGGACACGGCGACCTCGAAGCCCGGATCGTCGGAATCCCGGACGACCCGGACATGGCGAGGATGTGCAGGGCCGTGAACCGCATGCTCGATATCGCCGATTCGTTCGTGCGGGAGGCGGCGGCGGCGATGGAAGCGTGCGCCCATGACCGTTTTCACCGGCCGATCCTGCTCCGTGGCCTGAAGGGGGCCTACGTCAAGAGTGCGGGGATCATCAACGGTGCCGGCGTGAAGATGCAGCAGAGCGCCGAACAACTCGCCTTCACCGCCGGTCTCGCTGGCGAGACCGCCGCGAACGTGGACATGATTGCCGCGGCGTGTGAGGAACTGAACTCGACAAGCGCTGAGATTTCCAGGCAGGCGACCGTCGCAGCACGGCTGGCCAGCGAAGCCGTCAGCCAGGGCGCGGCGGCAAACAGCGCCGTCGGCGGCCTCGCGACGGCTGCAACGAAGATCGACAGTATCGTGGCGCTGATCAACAGGATTGCTGCCCAGACCAACCTGCTGGCGCTGAACGCGACGATCGAGGCCGCTCGCGCCGGCGACCACGGCCGTGGCTTTGCCGTCGTCGCCAACGAAGTGAAGGAACTGTCGCGCAACTGCGCCAAGGCCACCAGCGAGATCAGTCAACAGGTCGAGATGATGCAAGGCACAGTGGGTCAGGTGGCGCGGTTCATTGGCAGCGTGAACGCCACGATCTCCACCATTGACCAGAGCGCCGTCGGCATTGCGCAGTCGGTGAACGAACAGGTCCAGGCGACCGGGGATATCAGCCGCAACCTTTCTCAGGCCTCTCAGAACACCTCGAAGATCTCCGAGCGGATCGGCGGTGGGAAGAGAGAGGCGCGGAAGAAGGAAGGAAAACAGGCGGCCTGAGACGCCGCGTGTCAGGGACGCTCCAGGACGGTGCGGAGCATCTCGCCGAGGCCAGCGTTGGTCCACGGCTTCTCGATGAAGTCCACGTCGTCGTCCAGGACGGAGTGCACGCCGATCAGGTCGGCTGTGTAGCCGGACATGTAGACGCACTTCAAGTCTGGCTTCATGGCCTGCCAGTCACGGTCCCGTCGGCGGTCCGTCAGGGCCATTCGAGGGCACCCGGTCAGACGCAGGAAAGTAGAGCGTGAACGTCGTGCCTTCGCCAACCCGGCTGGTCACATCGATCCCGCCTCCGTTCTGCTGCATGATGCCGTAGACGGTGGCCAGCCCGAGGCCGGTGCCACCGAGCAAGGTCCTGGTTGTGAAGAACGGCTCGAAGACTTGCGGCATCGACTCCGCGTCGATGCCGCAGCCCGTATCGCTCATCACGAGCGTGATGTAGCGCCCGGGGGGAACGCCGACCCTGGCAGTGAAATATCCCTTCTGGAATTCGACGACACCGGTCTCGATGGTGAGCGTGCCGACTCCGGCAATTGCGTCTCGGGCATTGACGCTCAGGTGTGTCAGGACCTGCTCGAGTTGCGACGGGTCGGTCACGATGCGCGAGAGGCCGGAACCGGGTCGCCACAGCAGCGTGATGTTCTCCCCGATCAGGCGCCGCAACATCGACACTGTCGCCTCGACGGCGTCATCGAGGTTCAGGACGGTTCGTTCGGCCGGCTGCTGTCTGGCGAATGCCAGCAACTGCCTCGTCAGCGCGGCCGAACGCTCGGCCGCCTTCTGGATCTCGATCAAGTCGCTCACGACCGGATGCGCCGTGTCCAACATCGCCAGCGCCAGGTCGGTCGAGACGAGGATGACGCTGAGCACGTTGTTGAAATCGTGCGCGACGCCATCCGCCAGCCTGCCGACGGCGTCGAGTCTCTGCGCCTGCAGCAGGTGCTTCTGCAGGAGCAGGTGCTCCTCCTCGAGGCGCCGCCGTTCCGTGACGTCGCGTGTGTTGACGACCACCGCGCCCACATCGGGATCGTGGAGCAGGTTCGTGAGCTTGCTGTCGGCTCGCAGCCAGTGGCCATCGGCGTGCCGGATGCGGCTCTCCACGGTGACCGTCCGCTCCGGCGCCGCCAGCATCTGTGCCCACGCGCGTCGGACAGCGGGGAGGTCATCGGGATGAATCGTCTCCCAACCTGACCGTCCTATTCGTTGCTCGTCGGCGAAGCCGTAGATGTCGGCACACACCGGACTCCGATACCGAATCACTGCGTCGGCGTCCGCGAACAGGACCCCGTCGTGACTGCTATCCACGGCGGCGCGAAAGCGGGCCGCCTGCTTCAGAGCGTCTTCGACGTTCCACTGTTCTGAGATGTCCTCGAAGAAGCCGGTCGTGACCTGGCCGTCGGCGACGTGCGTCATTGCCACGGTGGCCAGCATGGCGAACGTTGTGCCGTCGGCCCGGAGACCCGTCGTTTCGAACCGATCATCGACGGCTGGGTCCGAGGGCGGGCCCTGGGCCCTCTCGAGGAACACGGCGCGCCCGCCAGGAGCGATCCGCTGGCCCAGACGTTCGCCAACCAGCGTGTCAGGCGCCGAGACGCCGTGCATGTGGGCAAATGCTGGATTGACGTAGCGAATCACGCCGTCTCGCGCCGCCGCGAACGCCACCGGCGCCCGGTCCATCAAAGCGCGGAAGGAGTCCGGACCGCCGCGTTCGCCGGCCTCTGGAAAGGGCAGCCGACTCACAACGGCCTCGGCTTCGGAGGGGAGCCTGGCCCGGTGCCGCGATGTTGATAGTCGTACAACTCGTGCTGACCCCGCAGCCGGAGCTTGCGGTAGATCGACTTCAGGTGGTTTCTGACCGTATGCGGGCTAAGCCCGAGCTGCGCAGCGACCGAGGCGACCCGCGCGCCGTGTCCAAACAGGTCCACGATTTCCCGTTCGCGCGGCGAGAGCGTCGAGTCGGACGGCCCGGCCGACGTCGCGCCTGGCAGACCGACCGGCTCCCGGACCGGGAGCGCCTCCGCATCATCGCCCTCATGCCGCTGCCGCGCGCCCTCTTCGAGGACGAGCGCGATGGCCTGCAGGCGTTCCGCAGCGGTCTGCGTCGAGGAGCGTGAGATGGCTGGACGTTTGGCCGAAATCGTCGCCAGGATCACGGTCGCGACGAGTTGCGCCTCGGAGTAGGGTCTCAACAGCAAGGCGCAGCCAAAGCTCTCGGCAATCCGCCCAACGGTTTCGGCGTTCGTAGACGAGGACACGAAGACGATGGGCACGCGGCGCTCCGACGCGAGCGTCGATAGCGCCCCGAACGCCTCCACGTCCGCGGACAGGAGGAAGTCCATGACGATGACGTCAGGAGCGCCGGCCGTCAGAAGACTGGTTGCGTCGCTGACCGTTCGGACGGGTCGCATGACGACAAAACCTGCCGCACTCAGCACTTCATCAAGATGACGCGACGCACTCCGGTCCGGCTTGGCGAGCAGAACCTTCCAGCGAGCCTCCTGCAGACCGTCTTCGACGCTGTCGGATGCGGGTGGCGTCACGGCTGACTCGAGATTCCTCGCGCTCATCAACCGTAATGTCTCACAACCGCGAACAACTGTTGCGGCCGATTTCCATGTGTTGACTCGACTCCTGAGGAGTCGAGCGGACTCAATGGCGACGGCCACTGAAATTGTTCTGCTGAGGTTGCTCGATCCGGATGGACGACACCCTCCGTTCGTCTCGCGGTCGCCGGCGACAGACAGCCAGCGCCCGCGCGGTGCGCAACCACTTGACGTCGATCTACAGATTCCTTCCCACACCGTGAACGACCCCAGCACACCGCTCTTGGCTCGCTGATCGAGCCTCGCGCACTGCTCATGCGAGCACATCCACCTTGACGAACTCGACATAGGGACGGCAGCGCCGCGGCCGGTCCCGGTGGGCGATCGACCACTGGGGGCTCACGGTGAGTCATGTGCACAACTTTCACGCAGGCCGATAGCTTGATTACACGCGGGACGCCACTATGACACCACAGCCAGCTGGACACGACGCGTTCGACAGCGGCGACTTCCTTGCCTTGACGACCAACGACGTCGAGATGCGACACGGTCTCCTCGCGATCTTCCTTGACGAGGCGCCGCAGTTGGCGGAGCGGCTCAGTCGCGCGCTGGCAGCGGACGACTCTCGCGAGGTCGCATTGGCCGCTCACGCCCTGCGCAGCCTGCTGGCCTCTGTTGGCGGCCGCGCCTCGTTCCGGTGCGCCGGCGAGATCGAACGCGCCGCAAAAGCCGGCGACCTGATGGCGGCGGCGGCGCTTCACGGGGAACTGGGCGAGTCCACCGAGTTGCTTCGCATCGCCCTGATCGCGTTTGTCCGAGGCGAGCAGCCGTCATGCTGAGCGAATCCGAGTTCGGCCCGTCGCGGTCCGAGGGCGCCGGTGTCCGGCCGGTACGCCACATCATGGTCTGCGACGACGACCTCGCGGTCCGCTACGCCATGAAGCGGATGTTCATGCAGGAACTCCGCGCCGAGGTCATCGAAGCGGAGAACGGCCTCGTCGCGCTGAAAGCTCTGCGCGAATCGCCCGTGGACCTTCTGATCCTCGACATCAACATGCCGGTGGTTGACGGCGTCGAGGCGCTCCAGGCGATCCGGTCGACGCCAGCGCTGGCACGCCTTCCCGTCATCGTGCTTTCCGGCGAATGTGATGCGGAGACCGTCAAGCGCGTCATCGATCTCGGCGTCACCGACTACTTGAGCAAGCCGCTGTCAAGGCCAGGCACGTGGGAGAGGCTGAAGCGGATCACGGCGTCCCTCCAGGTCGAGGCGAAGTCGCAACCGGCGCACCAGACGAGGTCGAAGGGCGCGACGTTGATGGCCGGCCACAAGCTCCTGGTCGTCGACGCGTCGGAGGACTTCCGGTACTTCATCCGCACGACCTTCGGCACCCGCTTCCGCATCGTCGAGGCTGCCAACGGCATCGACGCGCTTGATATCGCACTCGGCGCGCGTCCCCACGCTGTGATGATTGGCCGCGACGTTCCGCAGATGGATGCCGATCAGCTGGCGCAGAAACTGCGGAAGCTGAAGATCCGCGAGGATCTGGTGCTGATCGCGGTCGCGGCTCGGGCGGAACTGGACGCGATCAGGGAGTGCGGACTCTACGACGCCTGCGTGCCGCGCACCTTCGTGCCCGAGGTCTTCGCACTCGAGTTCGACGCCCTCGGCCCCGCGTCGGTGCCGCTGGCAGAACTCCTGGAGTTGTGCCCGACCCTGCGTGCACAGATGGTGAGCGCGGCTGAACAGGTGTTCGGAATGATGCTCAAGATGGACGTCGAGCCGAGGGACCGCGTCGTCATTCCGTTCCAGCCACCGTACGCCGTCGCGAAGATCGGCCTGGCGATCGGAGACCGCTTCTCCGCCAGGATCGACCTCGTCGCCGACGTGACCTCCGCCAATGCGTTCGCCGTCGCCATGTTCGGCGTGCCCGAACCAGGCGAAGCCCTGGGCGAGCTCTCGAACATCGTCGCCGGGCGCGTGAAGCACGCGCTGGTGAACGACCACATCAACGTGACGCTCGGTCTTCCAGATGTGAGCGTCGTCGAGACCGGTGAGGTCGATGCGCGGCCGCACGACTCGCTCGGTGTGAGATTCGGCGTCACAGGTTCTGACTACGAGCTTGAGATTCGCTTCTCCGTATCGGCCCGCAACCCGATCGCGGCCGACGCCGCATCTGCGAACAAAGGACTGTCATGAATGCCAGCGAAATCGTGAAGGAGTTCCTCGTCGAGAGTACTGAGAACCTGGACGCGCTCGATCAGGCCTTCGTCGCCCTCGAGCGGAACCCAGGAGATTCGGAAAATCTCGGCGGTATCTTCCGCACGATTCACACCATCAAGGGGACGTCCGGCTTTCTCGGGTATGGAACGCTCGAGAGCGTCGCGCACGCCGGCGAGAACCTCCTGAGCAAGCTGCGTGACGGAGCACTCTCGTTCGACTCCGTGATTGCCGATGCGCTCCTCCGCGTCGTGGACGTGACGCGCGGCATGCTGGAGTCCATCGAGCGGGGCGGCTCCGACGCCGGAGGCGACTACTCGGACCTGATCGCTGAACTCGAGGCGCTGGCGGACGGCGAGCGGGCCGCGCACGCGGCTGCGCCGGTCACCGCCTCGGCGCCAGGCCCGGTGGCCGCGTCGGTCGCGCCCGTCGAGCGGCCGGCCCAGCCCGAGCTGTCGGCGGTCGCGTCCCCGATTGCCAACGAGCCGCGACCCGAAGACGAGCCGCTGGCCGACGACCGACGCACCGGTGACGACCGGCGTACCGGACAGGAGCGCCGCGGCACGGACGCGGCACCGGCGCTGGCGGAATCGTCGCTGCGCGTCGACGTCACCGTGCTCGACCGACTGATGAACCTGGTGGGCGAGCTGGTGCTCGCGCGCAACCAGATCCTCCAGTTCACGGCTACGCAGACCGACACCGGGTTCATCGGTGCGAGTCAGCGCCTGAACCTGGTGACGTCGGAGCTGCAGGAGGGCGTCATGAAGACGCGGATGCAGCCGATCGGCAACCTGTGGACCAAGTTCCCCCGCATCATCCGCGACCTGTCGGCCCAGTGCGGTCGCGAGGTGCGCCTGGAGATGGAAGGGAAGGACACGGAACTCGACAAGACCATCATCGAGGCCATCAAGGACCCATTGACGCACATCGTGCGCAACTCGGTGGACCACGGCATCGAGTCGCCGGCCGACCGCATCGCTCGCGGAAAGTCGCCGCAGGGGCACTTGATGCTGCGCGCGTTCCACGAGGGCGGGCAGATCAACATCGAGATTGCAGACGACGGTGCCGGCATCGACCCGGACCGCGTGCGGCAGAAGGCCGTATCACGCGGCATCATGACCGCGGAGCAGGCGGCACGGCTCAACGACCACGAGGCCATCAAGCTGGTGTTCCTGCCCGGGTTCTCGACGGCGGAGAAGGTCAGCAACATTTCCGGCCGTGGCGTCGGCATGGACGTGGTGCGCACGAACATCGAGCGCATCGGCGGCACGGTCGACATCCAGAGTCGCATCGGGCAGGGCACAACCCTGCGCATCAAGATCCCGCTCACGCTCGCCATCATCCCGGCGCTGATCGTGAACGCGGGCCGCGAACGCTTTGCCATTCCGCAGGCGGCGCTCGTCGAGCTCGTGCGCCTCGAGGCCACCCAGGCGAAGGAGCGCCTCGAACATGTCGGCGGCGCGACGTTCTACCGGCTGCGTGGCAACCTGCTGCCGGTCATCACCCTGCACCGCGAACTGCACGTCGAGGGTGGCGACAGCGACGGCGTCGTCAGCATCGTCGTGCTCAACGCGGATGGCCGGCAGTTCGGATTGATTGTCGATGGGATCAGCGACACCGAGGAGATCGTCGTCAAGCCGCTCGGCAAGCAGCTGAAGCGCGTCAGCGTGTTCGCCGGCGCCACCATCATGGGCGATGGACGCGTCGCCCTCATCCTGGACGTCGTCGGGCTCGCGCAACATGCCCGGGTCATCACCGCGATGCGCGACCGGAGCCTGACCGGCACCGGCGGCCAGGATTCCGAACTCGAGGCGAAGCGCGATGGGTCGGCGCTCCTGCTCTTCCAGGTTGGCGAGCACGGCCGCATGGCCGTCCCGCTGGCCAACGTCGCCAGGCTCGAGGAGTTCCGGTCCAGCAGCATCGAACACTCCGGCGAGCGGCGCGTCGTCCAGTATCGCGGCGACATTCTTCCGTTGATTTCTCTCGCCCGGATATTCAACGAACGCGAGACCGTCGGCCAGGAACTGATGCAGGTCGTGGTCTGCTCGGCCGATGGGCGCAGCGCCGGCCTCGTCGTGGACCGGATCGTCGACATTGTGAACGAGCCGATTACGGCCAAACACGGGAGCGCACGACCGGGCGTGGTGGCGACCGCCGTCGTCCAGCAGTTCGTCACCGACCTGCTCGACGTGGACGCCCTCCTGCGGACGGTCGATGAACCGGCGCCGTCGCGCGCCGCTTGAGGCACAGACCAATGAGGACCATGACCGACGTACTCGATCCGGCCGCGGCTCAGGCCGGGGTCCGGCAACTCGCGACCTTCGTCGTCGACGGCCTGCTCTGCGGCGTTGACGTGCTCACGGTGCAGGAAGTGATTCGGCACCAGACGATGACGCCGGTGCCGTGCGCACCCCGGGTTGTCGAAGGGCTGATCAACCTGCGCGGCCAGATCGTCACCGCCATCGACATGCGGCGGCGACTGGGATTGCCGGAACGTCCGGATGCGCTGCTGTCGATGAACGTCGTGGTTCGCACCGCCGAGGGCGTCGTCAGCCTGCTCGTCGACGAGATCGGCGATGTCGTCGAGGTGAAACCCGACTGGTTCGAGGTCACGCCCGACACCATCGGTGCCACCGTGCGGACCGTGATCGACGGCGTCTACAAGCTGTCGGGACGGCTGCTGTTCATCGTCGACGTCGAGCGGATTGCCTCGGTCGAAGGCCTGGGCGACTGATACCGACCCCTGAGGATTCGTGGATGGCGCGGCCCGGTAGGGCGGCGCAAGGAGACTCGCGTGATGAAGTCCGCTGCGGTAAGCAATGCCGAGGTGACCCTGTTCGAGCGCATCGGCGGTGTTCCCGCTATCAAGGCCACCGTCGATGGCCTCTACGAGCGGGTCCTGAACGACCCGACGCTCGCGCCGTTCTTCGAAAAGGTGAACCTGCGCTGGCTCAAGAGCCAGCAGAACGCCTTCTTCATCCAGGCCCTCGGTGGTCCCGCCGTCTACAAGGGCAAGGACATGAAGACGGCGCATGCGCACATGGCGATCAGCCAGGAGCACTTCCAGGCGGTCGCTGGGCACCTCGTGGCGGTCATGACCGATCTGAGTGTGCCGTCGTCGCTGATCGACGAAGTTGTCGGAGTGGTCGCGCCGCTGTCTGGCGCGATCGTCACAAGAACTGCTACCAAGCTCGTGAAGAAGGAGAAGCCGGTGTCCAACAGATCTCTCAAGAACGTTGCTTCGTTCTCGCCCGCCGCCGCCGCCGTGGCAGCCGAACCGTCAGAGGAGCTCGTCGAACTGCGCGGTCAGCTCGAAGCCATCGGCAAGCTGCAGGCGGTGATCGAGTTCAACCTCGATGGCACCATCGTGACCGCCAACGACAACTTCCTGAAGACGCTGGGCTACACGCTCGACGAAATCACCGGCCGGCACCACAGCCTGTTCGTCGACGCGACCTACCGCGAGTCGACTGACTACCGCCAGTTCTGGCGCGACCTGAATGACGGCCGTGCGCAGAGCGGCGACTTCAAGCGCATTGGCAAGGGCGGCCGCGAGGTGTGGATCTCGGCCATCTACAGCCCGATTCGCGACATCTCGGGACGCCCGGTGAAGGTCGTGAAGTTCGCCTCCGACATTACGTCACGCAAGCAGGCCGAGGCCGACGCGAGCCGCGTCACGTCGATGATGGAGAACGCGCCGATCAACATCATGTGCACCGACCTCGACTTGAAGTTGCGCTACATGAACCCGGCGTCGGTGAAGACGCTGCGAAGCCTCCAGCAGTACCTCGTGGTGCCGGTGGACCAGATGATTGGCCAGACCATCGACATCTTCCACAAGCACCCGGAGCATCAGCGCCGGATGCTGGCCGACCCCAAGAACCTGCCGCATCGCGCGAAGATTAATGTGGGTCCGGAAGTGCTCGACCTGCTGGTCAGCGCCATCTATGACAACGCGGGCGTCTACATCGGGCCGATGGTGTCGTGGTCCGTCGTGACCGAGCAACTGCGCGTCGAGAGCCGGGTCAACGAAGCCGCGCACAACCTCAGCGAGTCGGCGTCCCAGCTCACCGCGCTCAGCCAGCAGCTCGGGGCCAACGCGGAAGAGACGGCGGCGCAGGCCAACGTGGTGTCCGCCGCGTCGGAGGAAGTCAGCACGAACGTGCAGACGGTGGCGACCGGCGCCGAGGAGATGAGTGCCAGCATTCGCGAGATCGCCAAGAACGCGTCGGAAGCCGCGCGCGTGGCCCAGTCAGCCGTGAAGCTGGCCGAGAGCACCAACCAGACCGTGGCCAAGCTTGGGGACAGCAGCGCGGATGTTGGCAAGGTGATCAAGGTCATCACCTCGATTGCGCAGCAGACCAACCTGCTGGCGCTGAACGCCACCATCGAGGCCGCGCGCGCCGGCGAGGCGGGCAAGGGCTTCGCGGTGGTTGCCAACGAGGTCAAGGAACTGGCGAAGGAAACGGCCAAGGCCACGGAAGACATCAGCCAGAAGATCGAGGCGATTCAGGCGGACACCCGCGGCGCCGTCCAGGCGATTGGCCAGATTGCCGACGTCATCCACCAGATCAACGACATCTCGAACACCATCGCGAGCGCGGTTGAAGAGCAGACCGCGACGACCAACGAGATCACCAGGAACGTCACCGAGGCGGCTCGCGGCAGCGCCGAGATCGCGCACAACATCACCGGTGTCGCCCAGGCGGCGAAGAGCACCACTGAGGGCGCCACCGACATCCTGCAGGCCTCCAGCCTGCTGGCGAAGCTCGCCGCCGACCTCCAGGCCCTGGTCGCCGGGAAGTAGTGATGAAGCCGTCGACGCCAGGCACGCTCGCCCTCGTGGGCGCCGACATCGGGTCGTGCGCCCTCGCCGAGCGGGAGCGCCTGGCCTGCTCCCCGGAGGCGACAGCCGCCATCCTCGCGCGCGCACGCACCGTGCGTGGCGTGCGCGAGGCGCTCGTGCTGTCCACCTGCAACCGGACGGAGTTCTATCTCGTCGTCGACGATCGCGGCGCACCCGAGCGCTGGGTCGATCGCGTCGCCGAGCACCGAGGCGAGGACGCCAGGCGCGCGTTCCGCAAGGGCACGCGCCTGGGCGACGAGGCGGTGCGCCACCTGATGCGGGTGGCGTGCGGCCTCGAGTCGCGCTTGTTGGGCGATGCCCACATTGCGGGTCAACTGCGCGCGGCGTTCACGCAGGCCGCGGCAGCGGGCGCGGTCGGACCGGTGCTGACACAACTCGCGCGGCAGGCGACGCAGGTCGCCCGTCGCGCCAGGCGAACCACTCGCATCGGTTACGGCGCGTCGAGCCTCGGCGCTGCCGTGACGGCGCTGGTTCGGCAACACCAGGTGCCCGCGTCAGGCTGCCCTCGACCGATTCTCATCGTCGGCGCCGGCGCGGTCGCGCGCGACGTCTCGGCGCACCTGGCCAAGGCCGGGTGCGGCCCGCTTCAGTGGACCAGTCGCTCTGCGGACGGCGCGCGCCGACTCGCCGACGAGTTCGCTGGAGAAGCCGCGGCCTGGGCCGATTTAGATAGTGCGGCGGGTCATGCCGCCGTTGTCATCACGGCGGTGTCGGCGGTCGAGCCGATCATGAGCGCCGAACGTCTTCGGCGGGCGGCATCAGCCTCTCACCCGCGACCGGTCTTCATCGATCTCGGGGTGCCGCGCAATCTCCCGTCTGACGCAGGGACCGAGATCCTCACAATCGACGATGTACACGCCAGGCGGGACCATGTGCTGGCCTTGCGGCAGGCCGCCGTGCCGGAGGTCGAGTCGCTGGTCGACGAGGAACTGCTGGCCTGGCACCAGTGGCTTGCACAGCGGCCACTCGAGCAGGTCATCAAGGCGCTGTTTCTCGAAGAGCGCCAGCGCCGAACGGAACTGGTGACATCGCTCGAGGAACAGACAGGGCTCGACCGAACCGCAGTCGAGCAACTGGTACGAAAGACCGTTCGTGGTCTGCTGCACGGGCACGTCAGCGCGCTGCGGCGCAGCGGAGTGCTTCTGCCGGCGATGGCCATGCCCATGACCAGGGGCGCATTTCAGGGAGGACGAGGATGAAGGCCTTAGTTGTAGACGACTCGCGCGCAATGCGGATGATCCTGACGCAGATGCTGAAGGAGTGTGGCTTCGAGGTCGTCGAGGCCAAGCATGGGAAAGAGGCGCTCGTCTGCCTGGAGTCGCATCCGGATACGAGCCTCGCGCTCATCGACTGGAACATGCCGGAGATGAACGGACTCGAACTGCTCGAGGCGCTCAAGGCGGACGGTCGTTATGGCTCGCTGCGCCGGATGATGGTGACCACCGAGTCCGAGATGTCGAACATCGCGAAGGCGATGGACGCTGGCGCCAGCGAGTACGTCATGAAGCCGTTCACGGTCGGCACGATCCAGGACAAGCTCCGCGTACTCGGTCTGTTGAGCTAGTCATGCCACCCATTCGCGTTCTCGTTGTCGATGACGCCGTCGTCGTGCGGCGGCTGATCAGTGAGGCGCTGTCGGCAGATGCGGACATCGAGGTGGTCGGCACTGCGGCCAACGGCAGCATTGCGTTGCAGCGGATTCGCCAGTGCAACCCGGACGTGGTGACGCTGGACGTGGAGATGCCGGAGATGGACGGCCTCGAGACGCTGCGGCATCTCCGGGTCGAATTCCCATCGCTGCCGGTCATCATGTGCAGCAGCCTCACGGAACGCGGCGCATCCATCACGATGGACGCGTTGGCACTCGGCGCGACGGACTACATTACCAAGCCCAGTCAGACCGGTTCGTTCGACGAAAGCATGCAGCGCTTCCGCGACGATCTGCTGCCGCGCGTGAAGGCGCTCTCCAGACGGGCCCCCGCCTCCGGCACCATGAAGCCGTTGGTCGCAAGGAGCGCCGGACTTCGAGCCGAGCCCGTGAGGATTATCGCCATCGGCGTCTCGACCGGTGGCCCGAATGCCCTCAGCCTGCTGATGCCCCGCCTCCGGCCGGATCTTGACGTTCCCATCGTCATCGTCCAGCACATGCCCCCGATGTTCACGCGCCTGCTGGCCGAGCGGCTCGACGCGCATTGCCCGCTCTCGGTGAAGGAGGCGGCCGGCGGCGAACTGCTGCGTGCAGGCTCGGTCTACATCGCGCCAGGGGGGTTCCACATGCTGCTCACGCAGCAGGCCGGCGGCGTCGCAACCGCCCTCAATCAGGGGCCGCAGGAGAACTCGTGCCGGCCGGCGGTTGACGTGTTGTTTCGCACCGTGGCGTCGATCTACGGCGCTGGAACGCTCGGCGTCATCCTCACCGGCATGGGCCAGGACGGCCTGCGCGGCTGCCAGGAGATTCACGAGCGTGGCGGTCGCATCCTGGCGCAGGACGAAGCGAGCAGCGTCGTCTGGGGTATGCCAGGGTTCGTCGCGAAGGCGGGCCTCGCCGACAAGGTGCTGCCGCTCGATGCCATCGCCGCTGAAATCAACCGTCTCGCCGGCGACGGTCCCAAACCCAGGGTCGTCGGTCCACTTGCCGCGCCTCCGCGCGCGGCGGCACCGTCATAGGATTGCATCGTGGCACTCACACCATCAGACTTCGATTTCGTCCGTGCGTTCGTGTCGGGCCGAGCCGGAATTGTCCTTGAGAGCGGCAAGGAATACCTCGTGGAGTCGCGTCTCAAGCCGCTCGCGACGAAGCTCGGATTCGCGTCCATCGCTGAGCTCGTTGCCGCACTCCGACGAACTCAGGATCGCAACTACGAGCGGCAACTGATCGAGGCGATGACGACGAACGAAACCACGTTCTTTCGAGACATCGCCCCGTTCGATGCACTGCGCGACCACGTGCTGCCGCCGCTGATCGCGGCGCGGCGACCGTCGCGGCAACTGAATATCTGGTGCGCTGCGTCGTCCACGGGGCAGGAGCCGTATTCAGTGGCGATGCTGCTGGCCGAGCACTTCCCCGAGTTGCGGACGTGGAACGTCAACTTCGTCGCGACCGATCTGTCCGAGGAGGTGCTCGAGCGGGCGAGGGCAGGCCGCTACTCGCAGCTCGAGGTCAATCGCGGACTGCCGGTCAACTACCTCATGAAGTACTTCGTCCGGCAGGGCGTCACCTGGGAAATCAGTGCGGACATCCGCCGGCGTGTGGAATTCAAGCAGATGAACCTCATCAAGCCGTGGCCCTTCTTTCCACAGTTCGATCTCGTCTTCATCCGGAACGTCATGATCTACTTCGACACCGATACGAAGCGCGCCATCCTGTCACGTATTCGGCAACTCCTGAGGCCGGACGGTCACCTCTTTCTCGGCGCTGCGGAAACCGCCCTCAACCTGGACCCATCTTTTGTCCGCACGGACTACGCCCGCGCCGGTTGCTACCGGCTCGCGGCCTAGGCCCGCGCCGACGCATCCGGAGCTGCTATGACTTCCTTGCTTCCCGCAGACATCGTCACGGCCACGGAAGACGTGTGGCTCTCGATACTCAACCTCGCCCCTCGGCCCCTTGAAGACGCAGAGACAGCGCCCGACGGTCCCACCGTTGCCGGCGTCGTCTACATCACCGGCGCATCGACCGGCGCGGTCACCGTTCAGGTGTCGGCGCCGATGGCCGACCGAGTCGCGGCAAGGATGTTCCGGCTGACAGATCGCAAGCCGAGTCGCGAGGAGCAGGTGGATGCCATCGGCGAGCTGACCAACATGGTTGGCGGCAGCCTGAAAGGGCTGATGGACGGACCGAGCCACCTGTCGCTGCCGGTCGTCATTGACGGACACGGCTACCAGGTGAGAATTCCGCGCGGACGGGCAGTGAACACCGTTCCGTTCGATTGTGAGGGCCAGCGATTTGTCGTGACGGTCGTCAGTGTCGCCGAGTCGCCGGCCGACTAGAACGGCGTTCGTTGCGGTCTGCTGCGTGGTCTCCACCCGCGGGCGGACGCCACGCAGCGCCGTGCTGACGACTTCAGGCTCCACACCGACAAACTCCACGGCGACGAGCCAGAACTCCATTCCAGCGCCGCGTTGATGACGATGACGAGCTGATCGCCGAGGTGATTGCGATTGTTCTCGAGGACTACCCGGCGCGTCTGGCCGAGCGCCACCAGGCGCTGGGCGCCGGTGACTGCAGCCTGGGCCGGGCGACCGGACGCGAGGATGCGGTGCTCACCGTCGCCATGCCGCCCGAGCATCTGCGCCCATGCCGAGCGGCCTAGCGTGAAATGAACTCGTCCTCGCCTGGGCCAGGGAAGGCCGCGATGGTGATGCACATCGCGCCGATCACGAAGTAGTAGTAGTTGCAGAACGCCTTCGAGCCGAGGGCGAACATCGCGAACATGGTCAACGCCGCCGAGGCCGCGAAACCGGACGCCGTGTTACGCGTCGTGAACAGCGTCACGATGGCGGCGATGATGGCCGCGCCGACCGCCCACAGGAACGACCCACGCCCGTAGCCGTTGCGATCGGCCCAGATGAGGAAGCTCAGCGAGTCGGGGCGGAACGGCTCGAGCGTCTGCAGCCAGACCACGCTGCGCATGAAGGCGTTCGGGTGCCAGAAGGCGAAGGGCAGGATACAGACGGCGCCCGTCAAGATGATGACGAACAACGCCGTCTTCCACCTGCGGCGATCGAGCAGCAGCGACCGCAGCACCGCGAGTCCGGTGAACGGCAGGTACTGTTTGGTGGCCAGCATCAGCCCGGCCGCCCAACTCGCGCGCACCGGCCCTTCCATCATCAGGAATGTGGTGAGTGCCAGCAGGAACAGCGCAATCGGTTCGGTCCAGCCCTGCTCCAGCACGAAGAAGCCGCGCGGTGTGGTGAGCAGCATTACGGCCGCGAGCTTCGCACCGATGTGACGACGGCTGTACCCGATGAGCGCGAGGCCGCCGATCAGGAACGCGAGTTCTGAGTAGCGGTAGTCGCCAAATAGCACATAGCCGGGGATGGCGAGAATGAGGCTCGGAGGCGGATACGGGTAGCCGAAGCCGATGCGGTTCCCGAAGACCACGGCCGGATTGTAGTAGTACCGCCAGTCGTCGCCGTAGATGTTCGGGAACGAGATGCGATACGGGTCGTCTCCCTTCAGGAAGGCGTCCATCGCTTCGTTGTGTACGACGACGACGTCGATGGGCGGATTCGGCGAGGCATGGAACATCCAGATGCCGAGAAGGAGCCCCACCAGCAGCACGGCAGGAAACCACCAGCGCCGCGCGAACCCGACCTTCGACACACCGAGCAGAGCCAGACCGTAAATCGCCATGCATCCCGCAAAGAACGGCACCAGGCTCACATCGTCGGTGACGCTGGACCCTGGCCGTGCGGTCATGAGCTGCGTGACGTTCCAGAGGATGCCGAGCATCAGCAGCACCTCGACGAGCCTGGCGCCGTCGCGCGACGGAGGCCCGGCGAATCGATGCGTCAGTGCCCCGAACAGGCAGAAGGCGAACGACAGCCCCATCCACCAGAGTGCGTGGGGAGTGAAATTGCCGCTCGAAATCTGGATGGCGTGGCCGAGCGTGGCCGTGCCGAGGGCGAACGATGCAGCGGTCAGATTCAGGGAACGCAGGCGGACGAACACGTCAGTCAATAGGCAGCAATTCGAAAATATCAGCGGTGCCGACGGAATCCTTGTAGGCACCCCAGGGCTTGAACTCTGGACGCACCGCCAGACGGAGCATCAACGCCGCGTAGCGCTCCTGATCATAGAACGCGCGGTGCACGATGACGTATCGCACGTGGTGGGCGCGAAGGCGATCGATGGTGCCCTCCTCCGGGAAGACCTTCATCCGCATCGCGGTCAGCAGGTAGTCGCGCGGGTAGTAGCCGCTGTAGCCGTTGATGAGCGGACGCCAGTGCCAGAGCGACCAGGCCTGATAGTAGGGATCCCAGCCCGGCAGGTGGTCGAGGTCGGGCATGGGCAGTTCGAGAATCACCCCGGCCGCTGCGCCGCGAATCACCTTGTAGACGTCGGGCGGCTCGACCGGATCCGCGGGGGTGAGCCCCATGGCCGTGTTGCCGTAATCGATGAGCAGCAACGCCGCCAGCCCGATCATGACCGCGCGTCGCCCCGCGCCAGAGCCGATCGCCGCCTCCAGGCGTGCCACGCCGACGGCGGCCAGCATCGCCAGCGCGCAACTGGCAACCACCGCGAAACGCGATAGCGAGCGGAAGCCCTGCAGCGCACTGACATGCTCGATCATCGCCCGATAAGCGACGCCGTTCAGGCCGAACGACAGCTCGACTGCCAGCGCGACGGTGGCGGCATAGAGCAGCACCGTGCGCCCTGGGCGCCACGTCACACCGAGCGCCGCGAGCAGCAGCGCAATCGCGCCAGGAAACAGCCGCAGCTCGGAGCCACCCCATCGATCGGACGTCCACCCCCACACACGGTTCAGGTGCGACGTCGCGAGGTAGCTCATCGGCGTCGCGCTGTAGCGTGCGATGTCGGTCATCGGGCGCCCGCCGAGCTCGGCTGAGGCGGCCCGATACGGCAGCGCGAACGGCAGGGTCAGCACCGCCGCCACGACGACCGCCGCGCCGATCACGGGTACCAGCCGGATGATGCGATCGCGAGCGGTGACCAGCACGAGCACCGGTACGAAGAGCAGCAGCGTGATGGCGAGAAACACGCCGTAGTAGACACAGGCGAGCACCTGCAGCCAGAGGAACAGGCCGGCCAGCACGCCCCATCGCCAGGACATCGACTCCACCGCGCGGTGCAGGGCCCAGAACGTCAGCGGGATGAACATCGCCCACTGCAGTTCGAGGTGCATGAAGTGTTCGATGCGGTAGGGGAGCATCGTGAAGATGGCGGCGGCCACGAGCGAGGGTGCGGTGCGAGCGGCCAGGTGACGAGCCAGCACGAACATCGCGACGCCAGAGCCGGCGAAGCCGCCGAGCAGCAGCAGGTTGTAGACGAGTGTCGGCGGCAGTCCGGCCCAGAGCAGCGGCGCCCCCACCAGTCCTTCGAGCATCGTCGCATCGGAGTACGCGAGCGTCGCGGTCGCGGGCGAGAAGATGTTCGCGTCGAAGATCGTCAGCGGCGAGGTGGCGAGCGCGTGGGCAATCCAGGCGATGCGCCAGATGCTGAAGTAGGCGTCGTGGTGCGCGGCCAGCTGTGACGAGAGGAACAGCGCCTGCGGCCACGTGACGAAGATGCTCAACGCCGTCATGGCCAGCGTGGCGCCGCCGAGGCCGGCCAATCGGCGGGTCATGTGCACTGGACGCGTGCCCGCCAATACGCGAGCAGGTCGTGCAGCGTCTGCGCCAGCGGAATCCGCGGCGTCCAGCCGAGCTCGGCCATGGCACGTGCGGGGTTCCCGAGGACGATAGGTGAATCGTTCGGCCGGTAGCGCGCGGGGTCGGGCACGACATCGACCGACACCGTCGAGAGCGAGACCAGCGTGTCGAGCAGTGCCTGCACCGCAATGGCCTCGCCGCGGCAAACGTTATAGGGCCGGCCAGGCAGACCGCGCTCGACGATCAGGCGATAGGCGTGCACCGTGTCGCGCACATCGGTCAGGTCGCGTCGTGCCGACAGGTTGCCGACCTCGATGACCGGCGGCTTGAGGCCAGCCTCGATCTCGGCGATCTGCCGCGCGAAGGCGGCCGCTACGAACGACTGGTCCTGCCTCGGGCCAACGTGGTTGAACGGCCTCGCGATGAACGTCCGCGGATGGCCGCCGCGTGCGGTGCCGACGAGTTCCTGCGCGATCTTGCTCAGCCCGTACGGGTTGTTCGGGGTCAACGGGTGCGATTCATCGACCGCGTCGAGGCTCGGTCCGTACACAAGCGCGGAGCTGGTGATGAGCAGTGCCGCGTCCGGCACGTGCTGACGCACGGCCTCGACCAGGTGATGGGTGCCGAGGACGTTAACGCGCAGTGTGTTCGCGGTGGTGTCCCACGACTGGCCGACATGGGCCGCGCCGGCGCAGTGGTAGATGACCGATGGTGCCGCGTCGCGCAGTGCCTCACGCACAGCGGCGGCGTCGAGCAGGTCGACGCCCTGCCAGCGGACGCCGGGCACCACCCGTGGGGTGTGGCCACCAGGCCGGTGCCACGCCACGGTCGGCACACCGTCGTGTGCGAGCTGATCGACGAGATGGCTGCCGGCGAACCCGGCGGCTCCGGTGACAAGTGTCGGTCCAGGCACGGCGGTCAGCGCGGTACGCCGTTCAGCCCGCCGCTGAACGGTGAGAAGTTGCCGAGTCCGGCGAGCGTGAACGACAGGAAGAACCGGTTGTCGGCCGGCACGAGGTACGACGGCAGTCCCGCGAAGTTGTAGCGCTGGAATTCGAACGCGATGCCGCAGCACTGCGCGTTGTAGAAGGACGAGATGCGCTGCTGCTGGACCGACTTCCTGAGGACGTCGTAGTTGAGAGAGTAGATCGTCCCGTACTTCCGATCGCGCGTCTGCAGGTTCGTCTGCACGTTCATGTAGTTCGGCAGGTTGGCCTTGTCGTTGTACCCGGGCAGCTCGGCGATGTAGAAGTTGTGCGTCCAGCCAACCGTGGTCTGGAGGGTCTGCCGCCAGTTGAAGGAGCTGTTCGCCGAGATGGTGCGCAGCGCGTGATAGCGGCTGTCGATCTCCGCCCGCACGCTGCCGTTGATGCTCGGCGCCGGCGTGGCGCGCAGGTTCACCGCGACCGGCGAGAACTTGTTCGGCGTCGTGATGCTGGTGCTGGTCGAGTAGCGCGGGTCGACCTGCGACGCGCGGGCGTCGGTGTAATAGGTCTGTGTCACCTCGAGGGCCAGGATTTCCTGGGCCTGGCTGGTCGCGCCCACCTTCCGCTTGGCGTAGAAGCGGTTGTTCATCCCGTAGGAGAACTGAGTGGTGTTGCCGAACACCTGATCGACGCTTTCGATCTTCACGATCTGGCCGTAGTTGTCGATCGACGAGGTGCGCTGCACGTTGAAGAACGGCTCGATCGTGTGCTTGAAGCGTTCGGCGTAGCCGTTATTGGGCGTGTTCCAGACACGCGTGAAGACGGGACCGACGGTCTGCGCGGCGATCGTGAAGTACTGGCGATTCACCGTGGTATCGAGCACCGTGTTGCCGCTGGTGTCGGCCGGGGCGAGGCTGCGCGTGTAGAAGGTCTCGCGCCACTGCAGCGTGCTGTTCACCGTGAGGAACGGCCACTTCTTGAACGGATAGCGGACCTGCGGCGCGAAGTCGAGACGGCTGAGGCCGCGATCGCCGAACGGCACCACCACGTCGTTGGCCCTGGTGAGGCGGTCGAGACGTGCGAACTCGCCGCTGGCACCGAAGTAGATCGACGAGCCGCGGAACAGCGGCCGCTCGCCGCGGTTCAGGTTGATGCGTGGCGAACTGCCCACGACCTGCGAGCTGGTCGAGTCGGCGCTGGCGCTGGTGTAGTACTCGGTGCGGTCGAAGGTGCCGTTGACGCTGACGCCCTGCAGGGTGCCGAAGACGTTGGCGCTGTAGCGGCGCTGGTTGCGGGTGGCGTCGTAGATGTTGGTGCTGAACGATTGGTTGGTGATCACCGACGAGAAGTAGTCGACCTGTGCCCGGGCCCGGAATCGGCCCGGCAGCGTCTGGTTCGCGAAGCCGTGGATGTTGTAGGCGCGCGATGCCGGCTGGGCGGAGGTCGAGCCGTTCGAGTTGGTGAAGGTGGCGGCCTTCTGGTCGAGCATGTAGGTCGTCAACTGGCCGTCCGCGCCGCCGCCGTAGTTGTAGCGATACTCGGTGCCGCTGCCGGTGCCGGTCTTCGAGAACCAGTCGTAGAGGAACGTGGCGTCCTGGCTGCGATTGATCGCCCAGAAGAACGCGTTGTGGAGGGACTGGCCGCGGATGGTTGAAACACCGTACGTGGGAATGAGGAACCCAGTCGCGCGGTCATCTTCCTTGGTCGGGTAGTAGAACACCGGCAGGTACAGCATCGGCACGCCCTTCACGTTGAGGAGCGCGTTGCGCAGCAGCGTGTAGTGGTCGATGTTCAGGACGATGGTGTCGGCCGACAGGTCCCATCTCGGTGTCGGCTGCACGCACGTGCTGAAGCCACCGTTCCGAATCCGGTACTTCTTGGGGCCGAGCTTTTCCACGGTCTCGCCGAAGTAGTAGACGTCGTTATCCTGGCCGAGCATCTGCGGCACGGCGATGCCGCCCGGCTGAGGCGACGACTGCCTCCCCTGTCGCACGGTGGCGATGCCGCTCGCCTGGAAGAAGGTGCCGATCTGGGTACGCGTGTTGAAGTCGGCCTTGTCGGCGGCAATCCGGTTGGTGCCCTGCGTGACGACGACGTTGCCCGTAGCGACGGCGCGCTCTTCGTCCTCGAAGTACTCGACCGCGTCGGCGTAGATGCTGGTGTCGCCGCGTTCCATCTCGACAGACCCGGAGAGGCGATAGTGCTTGTCGCCGAGCTTCTCCTGCGAGAAGGCGACGATGCGATCGAAGCCGCCGATGTTGACCTGCGCGGAGGCGTTGGAACCCCAGCTCGACACGAGGACGAACGCCGCGACGGCGACAAGGAATCTGGACATGCGGCTCACGGGCAGGTGTGGCGAGGGTATCACGACCGTCCAAGCTCCTTCATCACATCCGCCAGCAGGAAGATCGAGCCGGCGACCACGATGTGCGGGCTCGCGTTCCACGCGCGCGCCAGCGCCTCGGCCGGTGTGTCCGCAACCTCGACCTGCACACCTGGCGCGAGGCGCCCGAACAGTGCGGCAAGCTCGGTCGGTTCCGCCGAACGTGGATTCGATGCCCTGGTGACGACGATGTGTGACGCGCACGGCGCGAGGGTGCGAATCATCATGGTGACGTCCTTGTCGCGCATGGCCGCGAAGACCAGTGGTTGTCTGTTGCCAAGTCTGTCCAGGTGGACGGCGAGTGCTTCAGCGCCGGCAGCGTTGTGCGCCGCATCGAGCAGGGCCGATCGGCCGTCCGGCAACGTGATCCGTTCGAGGCGGCCAGGCCACCGGACCGATGCCAGGGCGGCGACCACCGCGCTGGTGCCGATGCGCAGGCCGCTCGACTCGAGTTGCTCGAGGAGACGGACCGCAACGACGGCATTCGTCACCTGGTGCAACCCACCGAGCGCGAGTTCGACCTCTCGGTAGTCGCACGCTGGTGTCCGCAGGGTGAAGCGCTGTGCGCCTGAGGGCAGCGCCACGACCGGACCGAGCGCCACGTCGTCCATCGCCCAGGTAACCGGTGCGCCAACCGCCGTGGCGCGAGCCACGATGGCCTCGGCTGCCTCGGCGCTCATCGGGCCGACGATGGCCGGCACGCCCGGCTTGAGAATGCCGGCCTTCTCTGATGCGATCTCGCGAAGGGTGTGTCCCAGATACTGCTCATGGTCGAACGCAATCGAGGTGATGGCGCACGCCGTGGGAGATAGGACATTCGTCGCGTCGAGCCGGCCGCCCAGACCGACTTCGCACACGGCGATGTCGACATGATGCCGCCGGAACAGCTCGAAGCCGACAGCGGTCGTCACTTCGAAGAAGGTGGGATGCACCTCGAGCACGCCGCGGTCGCGCAGGCGTTCGACGGCCGCGCGAACCGTCTCGACTGCCGCCACCATCTCGGCCTGCGACACCGGTGTGCCGTCGATGGCGAAGCGTTCCGAGAGATCGAGCAGGTGGGGTGAGGTGTATCGGCCGGTGCGCAGCCCCGCATGGCGCAGGGCCCGCTCGACGAGCGCCGTGACCGAGCCTTTGCCGTTGGTGCCGGCGACATGCACGGTGCGGTAGTGCCGCTCCGGGTGGCCGAGTTCCGCGACGAGCGCGTGGATGTTGTCGAGGCCGAACTTGATCCCGAACTGGGCGAGGCTGAAGAGCCAGTCGAGGGGCGCCAGCGCCACTAGATCTGCGGGGCCGCCTCGGCGACCGGTGCCGGGGGCGCAGGGGCCGGTGCCGCTGTCGCTGCGGTGGTGGCTCCCATGAAGCGCAGCGCGCGGGCGATGACCATCTTCATCTCGCGGCGGTCGATCACGAGATCGAGCATGCCCTTCTCGATGAGGAACTCGGAGCGCTGGAATCCCTCAGGCAGTTTCTGCCGGATCGTCTGCTCGATGATGCGCGGGCCGGCGAATCCGATCTGTGCCTTCGGTTCGGCGATGTTGAGGTCGCCGAGCATCGCGAAGCTGGCGCTGACGCCGCCCGTGGTCGGGTCGGTCAGCACGGCGATGTACGGGAGACGCGCGCGGTCGAGGCGGGCGAGCGCACCGGAGATCTTCGCCATCTGCATGAGCGAGAGCGCGCCTTCCATCATGCGCGCGCCGCCGGAGCAGCAGACGATGATCATCGGGCAGCGGCGGGCGATGGCCATCTCGATGCCGCGCGTGATCTTTTCGCCCACGACGACGCCCATGCTGCCGCCGATGAAGGCGTACTCCTGGGCGGCGATGACCGTCTCGATGCCGTCGAGCGTGCCGGAGCCGACGATGACCGCGTCCTTCTTGCCGGTCGACTTCTGGCTCGACTTCAGGCGCGACGTGTACGACTTCGTGTCGGTGAACTTGAGCGGGTCGGTGGAGACCAGGTTCGGGTCGTGATCGGTCCACTCACCATCGAACAGCATGCGCAGTCGCTCGGTGGCGTTCACGCGGAAGTGATGGGCGCACTTGGGGCAGACGTTGAGGTTGGCGGCGAGATCCTTGTTGTAGATCGCCTGCGCGCATCCCGGGCACTTCACCCACAGTCCCTCGGGAACGCGACTGCTGGGTTTTTCCTGCGCTTCTATCGGCTTGCGCGTCTTCTTGAACCACGCCATAAACGATCAGCTTACCACTCACTTCGTCCGCGGGACGTAGTAGCGGGTGCCGGCTCCCATCTGGCCGATCTGGCGCACGAGGTCGTCGAGCGCCTCGTCGCTGACGTCGGAATCGAACTGCGACGTCTCGACGACGAGCAACGGCGTGGCCTCGTAGTGGAAGAAGAAGTGGTGATAGGCCTCGTTCAGTTCCTTGAGGTATTCCGGGTCGGGCTCGAACCCTTCCATTTCGGGTTGGGCGCTGCGGCTGCGAATGCGGCGCTGCAGGACGTCGGTCGGCGCCTGAAGATAGATGACCAGATCGGGTCCAGGGACGTCGCGCGCCAGCAGGTCGTACAGGCGCTGGTAGATGAACAGCTCGTTATCGTCGAGGTTCAGGTACGCGAAGATTTTGTCCTTGTCGAACAGGTAGTCGGCGACGGTGGTCTGACTGAAAAGGTCGGCCTGTTGCAGCGTGGTCTGTTGCCGATGCCGCTGGAGCAGGTAGAAGAGCTGCGCCTGCAGTGCCGCGCCCGGGCGATCGGCATAGAAGTCCGCGAGAAACGGATTCTCGGTGTCTTCGAGCACGAGCGTGGCGTCGAGGCGGGTGGCGAGCCGCTCGGCAAGAGCGGTTTTGCCCGCGCCGATCGGTCCTTCGACCGCGATGTGGCGGAACTGCAAGGCGGCCCGATGATATCATCCGCGGCGTGACGCGTACGACGATCGCGCTGCTGCTTGCGCTCGGCGCCAGCGCGTGCGCCAGTGCCCCTCCCGTCGCGCCGACGACACCGGCGGAACCCAGCTTTGAACAGAAGATGTCGTGGGTCCTCAGGCTCGAGGATGCTCGGACACTACGCGACGCCGCCCCGGTAGCGCTGCCGCCGCCACCGGTTGTCGCCGCACGCGGCCGCACCGTGGCGCCTACGCCGCCACCGCCGCCAGTTCCCGATTTAGTACAGCTGCTCTCGGACACGGAAGCGCGTGTGCGCCGCCGTGCCGCACTCGCCATTGGTCGTGCCGGCGTGCCGGCCGGCGTGCCGCCGCTGGTCGGCCTGCTGGCTGATGCCGATCCCGAAGTGCGGCAGATGGCCGCCTACGCACTCGGACTCATCGGTGACGTGTCGGCCCGCGAGCCGCTGCTGGCCGCGCTCGCCGATCCGGCGCCGGTTGTCAAAGGCAGTGCGGCTGAAGCGCTCGGTCTGCTCGGCGATGCGTCATCGGCCGCGGCGATCGCCAGCATGGGGGCGGATGTGCTCGCGTCTGGCGCGTTCGCCACGCTCCCGCCTGACGAACTCGACGCGGCGCGCGACACGCCGCCCGCCGCATTTCGGCTGGCGATCTACGCGCTCGTTCGCCTGAGGGCGTACGACGCGCTCGCCGGGCTGGTGCTGGACGGCAGTGGGCAGCCCAAAGTCCGCTGGTGGCCGGTGGCCTTCGCGTTCCAGCGACTTGAAGATGCGCGTGCGCTGCCGGCGTTGCTGACGCTCGCGAAGGAGCCGCACCCCTACACGCGTGCGTTCGCGGTAAAGGGGCTCGGTGCGATCAAGGATCCCGTGGCGTCTGCCGCGCTACTGCCGTTCATCACCGACCCGAACCGGTCGGTGGCCATCGAGGCGATCCGTTCGCTGGCGCGGCTCGGCGTGCCGGCAGCGGCGCCGGCGCTGCTGAAGATCGTGCAGGCGCCCAGGGCTGAACCGCACCTGCGCCTCGAGGCGGTGACGGCACTCGGCGCCATTCGCGCCGACGGCGTCTACGACCAGCTGATCGATGTGCTCGGCGACCCGAATCCGTCGATACGCGGCGCCGCGATCACGTCGATGGCACAGCTCGATCCTGAAGGGTTCGTCGCCGTGCTGTCGGGTCTCGATCCCGATCCGAACTGGAGCGTGCGTGCGGCCCTCGCCTCCGCCCTTGGTCGGCTCGCGCCTGAGGCTGGCTTGCCTCGGCTGCGCAGCATGCTGGCCGATCCAGAGCCGAAGGTGCTGCCGGCTGTGCTCGGATCGATTGCGCGCCTGAAGCCGGAGGACGGCGGCGCGCTGATGATCGAGCAGCTCAAGTCGGGCGACCCGGTCGTGCGTGCGGCGGCCGCGAACGCGATGGCGCTCATGAAGCCGGTGGCCGGCCCTGCGGCGCTGGCCGACGCGTATCAGCGCAGCCTCGGCGACACGACCTACATTGCACGCGCGGCGGTACTGGCGGCGCTGACGGCCTACGGTCGCGAAACGGCGACCCCGCTGCTGACCGATGGGCTCGGCGACAAAGACTGGGCGCTTCGCGTGCGAGCGGCCACGCTACTCACCGAACTCGACCCGGCCAGCGATGCGAAGTCGCGGATTCGCCCGGCCCCGCAGGCGCGTCAACCCGAGTGGTACGCGCGGCAGGCGCTGACGGCGCCACCGGTTTCGACGCATGTCTACATCGACACCGACCGCGGTACCATCCAGCTCGAGCTGGCGGTGCTCGATGCGCCGGCGACCGTCGACACGTTCGTCGAGCTCGCGCGCCGGGGCTTCTTCAACGGCATCCCGATCCACCGCGTCGTGCCCGACTTCGTGATTCAGGGCGGCGATCCCAGGGGCGACGGCGAAGGCGGCCCGGGATTCACGATTCGCGATGAGATCAACCAGCGACCCTACCTGCGTGGAACCGTGGGCATGGCGCTCGACTGGGCGGACACCGGCGGCAGCCAGTTCTTCATCACCCACGCACCGCAGCCGCACCTGGACGATCGCTACACCGTCTTCGGGCGCGTCGTGGCCGGCATGGACGTCGTCGATGCTATCGAGCCGTGGGATGTGATTCGGCGGGTGCGGGTCTGGGACGGCAGTTCCAACTGAGCGGAACCGCCGTCAGGCTGGGGAGCAATTGAAAAGGGGGCGACGGCCGCCCCCTTTTTTCGTACGGTGAGATCGTACGGGAGAAGCGGTTAGCGCTTCTTCGCCGCCTTCTTCGCCGCCTTCTTGGCTGCCTTCTTTGCCATGGTGTTATCCCCCCCTTCGTTTGGATTTGTCGTGGCGCGAATGACCCGGGCTGCCGATCCGTGGGTGCCGCCCGGCACGCCCACTCGACCCCCGCCGTCGCTTGGCACCTGCCGCGCCACCCAAATGGTTTAGGTGCGGAAGGGTGAGGCGAAAGTCAACCTCACTAGGGGTGGCTTACGCCCTCCACCCTCATACCAGATGTAGATTATGGATGAGAAAGAATGCATGTCAAGCACGAATCATGGCGAATTGTCAAAAAAAACTGACACATGATCACCGCGCTGATCGAGCTCGCGTACGACCATCGCGGGCCCGTGAGCGGACGTTGTCCGGATCGTCGCGCGGCGCCGTGGTGAGGGCGCGTTCGTACGACGCCAGGGCCTGCGGACGATTGCGAGCCGCGGCGTAGGCATCGCCGAGTGCGAGGTGCGCGAGTGCGACGATGCCGTACGGCGCAGTGGGGCGCGCGGCGATGAGTGGCTCGAGCAGGGCGACCGCGCGCGACGGGTCTCCAAGTTCCGTGGCTTCGGCGGCAGCGCCGACGCGGCCGCGTGCATCCGCGAGTGCGGGGAGCGAGACCGCGCCGCGTGCCGCGCGATCGATCAGCGCCTGCCAGCTGGCCGCGCTTGCCTGGTGATTGCTGAAGTACTCGTGCTCGACGGTCGCGATGCGCTGCAGGAACAGCGGGTTCGTCGGATAGTGTGCATCGAGGCCGCGCAGTAGCTCGAGCGCGCGGTCCGGCCGATCCTCGTACCAAAGATAGAGCCAGTGCAGTTGGAAGTCGGCCTCGCCGCGCAGGAGTTCGCCGCGTTCGCGCGTACGCTCCATCTCACGCAGCCCCTGGATGCGATCGCCGCCAGGGAGCAGCAGGAGGAAGCGAAGAACCTTCAGTGCGGCTGGGGCGACGTCGGCGTAGTAGTGGTAGAGGCCGATGCCGAACCAGGCGTCCTGTAGCGACGGATCAAGTGCCAGCGCCCGCTCCAGCGCGTCCTTCACCCGCTTCCCGTCCCTCGCCGCCGCAAGCCGCTCGCCTCTGAGTATCCGCCACTGGGCCAGCGGCGCGTATACGCCTGCGAGGTAGAACCAGGCTTCGCCCCGGTTGGGTTCGCGCTCGGTCCATCTCGTCGCCGCCGCGAGGCCTGCTGCAGTCGCGGCGTCCATGCGGGCGTCGAGCGTGCGGCTCGACAGGTCCTGCTGGATCTCCCACCAGAGTGCGACCTCGCGCAGGGCGTCGCAGGCGGGAGTCGGCGCCGGAGGGCAGGCCCGCCCGAGCTGGAGCCGGGCATCGTCGAAGCGCGCCCGGAGGATGGTGTCGTAGATGGCGGCCAGCCGCGGCGCCTCGCTCAAGCCGGTCGATGTGCTGCGCGGCTGCGCCACGAAACCGACGCCGAAGAGGACGATCCACGCCCCGGCCAGCGCGGCGAGAGTGGCGATGGTTTTCTGCACGGAGTCGGGCGATTGTAAACTGACCGTTCGCCATGACCGACACCACTTTCAGCTTTCAGCTCACTCACACGGACGGCGGCGCGCGCCGCGGCGTCCTCGCGACGCCCCACGGTGTCGTGCAGACCCCTGCGTTCATGGCCGTCGGTACGCAGGGGGCGGTGAAGGGGCTGACGCATCGTGACCTCGAAGGCGCCGGCTCGCAGATCCTGCTGAGTAATACCTATCACCTCTATTTGCGGCCTGGCGACGACCTCATTGCTCGGCGCGGCGGGCTGCATCGCTTCATCGGCTGGACCAGGCCGATGCTGACCGACAGTGGCGGCTATCAGGTCTTCAGCCTCGCGGACCGGCGGACGATCGACGAGAACGGCGCGCGCTTCCGGTCGCATCTCGACGGGTCGTCGCACCTGCTCACGCCCGAGAAGGCGGCGGACATTCAGGCGCAGCTCGGTTCGGACATCGCGATGGTGCTCGACGAGTGCCTGGCCTACCCGGCGACGCCAGAGACGGCCCGGACCTCGATGGAACTGACCTCGCGGTGGGCCGCCCGCGCCCGGCGCCGGCAGATGGAGCTGCGCAGCGGTCCGGTCGAGGGTGTGACGGTGACCAACGCCGGTCAGGCGCAGTTCGGGATCGTTCAGGGCGGCGCCTTCCCTGATCTCCGAAGAGAGAGCGCCCAGCGGACCGTCGAGGTCGGGTTCGAGGGCTATGCCATCGGCGGACTGAGCGTCGGCGAGCCGAACGCGGTCATGTACGACATCGTCGGGCAGACCACACCGTGTTTGCCGGTGGAGCGTCCGCGCTACCTGATGGGGGCCGGCACGCCGGAAGACCTCATCGAGTCGATCGCTCGCGGCATCGACATGTTCGATTGCGTGCTGCCGACGCGGAACGCCAGGAATGGTCAGTTGTTCACCCGCGACGGAAAGATCAACATCAAGAACGCGAAATACGCCGAGGACGAGCGCCCCGTCGATTCTGAGTGTCAGTGCTATACGTGCCGCACGTTTTCCAGGGCCTATCTGCGACATCTGTACGCCACCGGCGAGATCAATGCATCGACCCTTAACACGTTGCATAATCTGCACTTTTACCTTGACACGATGGAACGTGTCAGGGACGCTATAGCGTTCGGGCGGTTCGAAAGTTTCAGGCTCGCGTTCCTTCAACGCTTGTCCCGCCAGTCTGCCGGGTCGGACCCCGCAGAGTGAGTCTCGTACCAATGATGATGTTCGCAAGTTCCGTGTTCGCCATGGCTACGCCTTCAGACGGAGGTGGCGGCTGGGTTCAGTTCGTTCCGTTCGTCCTGGTCATCGGGATCTTCTATTTCGTGATCCTGATGCCGATGCAGCGGAAGCAGAAGAAGGTCCAGGAATTTCAGCAATCGTTGAAGGTTGGCGACCGGGTGGTCACCACCGGCGGCATCTTCGGCGAGATCACCAAGGTCAGCGACGAGAGCGTGCAACTGCAGATCGCCGACAAGGTGCGGATCAATATCTCGCGCGCGGCGATCGGCGGCCACCAGGGCCAGCCGGCCGTCGTTGATTCAACCAACCAGTAAGCCATATGTCCAATCTGCGCTGGAAGCTCCTTACCATCATCGCCGTCACCGTTATCTTCGGTGCCGTCGGGGTCTATCCGATCATTGCGGCCCGCTACGGCATTGCCGGCCCGACGATCCTGACGGACCGCATGCTCAAGCTGGGGCTCGACCTGAAGGGCGGCGTGCATCTCGTCCTTCGCGTCCAGACCGATGACGCGCTGCGCATCGAGAGCGAGACGGAAATGGAGCGGCTGCGCGAGCTGCTCTCGACCGCCCGCATCGCCAGCACGAATCTCGTCCTCGCCGGGATCGACGGCTTCAAGGTCGACGGTATCGCCGGCGACCAGGACGCGGCGTTCCGCGCGGCGGCCAACGAGGTCAGCGCGAACTTCGATCGCGACGCCGGCACCAACGGCACCTACACCTTCAGGATGAAGCCCAACGTGGCGCTGACCCTACGTGAAGAGGCGGTGGTGCAGGCCCGTCAGACGATCGAGCGCCGCGTGAACGAGCTCGGCGTCGCCGAGCCGAGCATTGCGCAGCAGGGCGCCAGCGGCGACCAGATCCTGGTGCAGCTCCCTGGCGTCACCGACGTCAACCGCGCCAAGGAAATCATCCGCTCCACCGGCCTGCTCGAGCTGAAGATCGT
>Ga0114974_10000443_pt1 | contig 34857 bp, 32 predicted proteins | sample S_130206_EF_Meta_FD_87318 | JGI IMG/M metagenome (GOLD analysis project Ga0114974, IMG submission 87318) | Freshwater microbial communities from Lake Simoncouche, Canada to study carbon cycling - S_130206_EF_MetaG | ecosystem: Environmental > Aquatic > Freshwater > Lake | place: Lake... | reverse complement strand
GTTCTAAATTACGAGCACATACTCGAAATGTGCCATCAAGCTCTTTAATGTAAGTTGCAGAAGTACCATCAATTTTAAGAGTAGCTTCTACAAAATCTGCTTCTTTAAGCTCTTCAAGAACTTCTATATTAGATTTGAGATTGTCTTCATCAGTCTTAGATACAAGATGAGTCGGAAAGTCTCCAACTACTTGCCCACCAAGATGAGCTGGAATTGGCTTTTCGTGTTTAGAAACTCCAATTAAATCAGCTACATCTACACCAATATCATGCTCGAAAAATGGATCGGGTAAAATCGTCAAAGGAAAAATTAGCCCCTGACTGTAAACCCCACGTAACTTTACGCTTTTTACTCTAATAGGAGCTGTAGGATTGTCTTTATGCTGTAAAAAGCTATTCCAAGGCGCAGGCTGTAGTACAGTGTCAATAGGAACAAAGATAATCCTATCGCCCATTTTATAAATGTTTTTTTTTACAACAGATTTCCACCCTTGAACAGTAGCTATTTCAATATTATCTGCATTTTCTATAGGATCTATTTTACTGATTGTTTGGATTGATGCTAGTTTCATATTTTTCTTTCAAAGTTTTACTAATTTTATCTCTGGTTTCTTGGGAAACAAGATGGCCTTTTAAGGTTTTACTTATTTTTTTACGTTTATCAAGATTTTTATTAGCTATTGCTTTACTAAGTCTACCTTCTTCAGTCATTTTGATTGTTTTTGGGTAATTTGTTTTACCCCTACCTTTTACCCAATTTAATGGTATAGATTCGTTCTCGAATATTTGTTTCGAAATATTAGTTAATGGTTCGTGATACCATGCAGATTTAGGTTGATTTAATCTTCTTAGTCTTTGTGCTTCTTTAAATTTTTGTTTGGTTTTTTCGTTTTTTGGGTTTTTTAATTTTTCCATATGAGATTGTGATAGTTTTTTTCCTTTATTAAAAATAGATATTTTTTTCCTGCCTTCTTCACTTAAGCAATAACCTCCTTGACCAGGCGACATGTTATATCCTATTTTTTTGTCTGTACTATTATATTCTTTTATAAGATCTCTTTCTTTATCTAACATTTGTTGTTCGGAATTACAATAGTATAGTATATCTAATACAAAGTTTAGTTTTCCATATTTTTCAATCGCTTTTTTTAGTAAACTACCAGATCCAAAATATCCATCATCGATATTTTTTGTTTTATGAATACCTATATAAATTTTATTATTAACTATGTTTGTTATTTTGTAGACGATATAGTTCATGTATATATTTATACATGAATGTATTTATTACAACGGAACTCCAGCCTTGGACTTTAGCGAGCATAATTCTATCTGCTCCTTCAATTGGTGTAATTTCATTAATCGTTTGAATTTCTGCTAATTTCATTAGTTGTAAATGGTTTAAATTTAAATAGATATGCTGGAGTGCCTTTACCTACCCATGCACCCGTTACGTTGAATTCTAAATATTCTTCAGCATCAGAAAGAATCATACCATCATCTACCAAAGTTTGCAAGCATTTTTCGTAATCAAAAATAGGTATTGGATTATTAAATTGAAATGCTACCCCAACAAATGCATTTTCAAATCCATCTGCTATAAGAACTTCAATATCTGGAAATACTTCCGATACCCATTCGTCAATTCGATCTCTTGTAATACTCATTTGCTTGTGAAGATAAAACGACCATACTTTTCATAGAATTCGTCGAACTTTTTCAACTTGGTTGGATCAATAGGAAGATCCAACGTCTTCATCATCATTTTGCTTGACATGATGTTGAGTTCTTCCTGCATATTCTTCATCTGAAACTCAAAAACATTATCCATGTATTGATAGAATTTAGGATTCTTCTTTTCATGTTGCTCCTTTAGCTCATATGCCAAGGACACGACGAGAGAATACATAGCACCAATATCTTTTGTCCCGACTGTCTTCGCCTTTCCTTCCAATACATCAATTGCTTTTGGAAGCTTTGCAGCGTGTTTGCGGAATGCATTGAATTTAACTGCCAGACCATCTCCAATGGTTCCACTAATAAGATCCAATAGAGCGTTTTCTCCAATCTCGTCTTCCATCTCGATATATTGACTTGTGAATTCCCATGTACGAGGAGATGGGAATGCATTGCTTTGAGATTTTGTATCATGGATAAACAAATCATGTTTCATGTGGCTGATATAGCCAATCACATTTTCATGAATACCTTTCTGCAAAGCCCATTCAATCCATTCCTCAGTATCTACACGAAGCTCCAAATGTGTAAACCGATTAGCCAAAGGCGCGGGCATCTTGTACACTACCCCACGATCAGAAGCACGATTCCCAGCAGCAAGAATGTCTACATTTTTAGGCAAATTGTATTCACCAATTTTCTTGTTAAGAACAAGCTGATATGCTGCTGCTTGTACTGCTGGCGCAGCAGAAACAAGCTCGTCGAGGAACACAATAGCATTGCTGTTTGGATCTTGTGGAAGCTCGCTGGAAGGTGCCCACTTCATACTTTGTGTGCTTGGATCAAAGTAAGGGAATCCCTTAAGATCTGACGGATCGTATAGTGCAAGACGAATGTCGATAACTGGACGATTGAGTTCGACACCGATCTGATGGATGATATCGGATTTACCAATACCAGGAGCCCCGTGCAACATGACAGGACGTTTCTTCTTAAGCGCAGCTTTAATGGCTGCACCCGCTGACTTTGGAGTTACTGTACGAATAGATTCGCTCATTTATATGAAGGGTTTAAATTTACTAACTGCTGACGAGGTGGACTATAGCATATTTTCGAAAGTCGTCAATAGGCTCAAGAAAGTTTTTTCTTCTGAGCCGCCTTTATAAGAATAAAGCCTTTGGCTTCTTCCGAATAATTTAAGGTGTATGTTACATCAGTATCACGAAAAACTACTGCACCCGCAAAAATTCCGTCTTTTGTAAGGACAAATCCGAAACCAGTATTCGGTTTATTTTGAATATCTCCAAAAACTTTAAATACTTGTCTATTAATGTCTTCAGTCGAAGTAACTATACCTTTAAGCTCTGTTCCGTCTGGAAGATAAATTTTAATATTATCAATAGGCTTCAGTCTAATAATAGAAGATGGAATCGCTAATCCCGTTTTATCAGTAAGATAAATCTCAGCTTCTAATTGAATAGCTGGAATATATTTTTCAGTTGTTGCAAAAGTTGATGGTGAACCAATCAACCCTATCATTGTTATTAGGTTTAGTGCTGTTTTCATAATTAATTTTTCCACTCTTCGAAGGAACCTTTCATATTAGTAAAAAATACTTTTTTATATCCAATCTGACAAAGAAGATCTTGGCATCCCTTACAAGGTTTTGCCATAGTAGGATTCAAATTTTTATCAATCCTAACATTTATGAAAACACAATCAGAACAATCATCCTTTCCGTATTTTAAGATAGCTGCCAATTCCGAATGTACTCCTACCATAGACCTAATATCTGTACCATCTTTACTAAAATAATTATATTTTAAATTTGCTGGATGAGTCTTATCTATGTTAATACCAATTTTTTGTATCCTGTTTTTCTTAACAATAAAAGTAGTATGAAACGTCTTCGCCTTGAAGTTATCAAACATCAAAGCTTTAGTAATCTCTATGTATTTTTTATACATTTGATTTTTGTATTTGTATACAATCTATATTTTTGATAATGTCTTCGAATAAGACTTTAGAAATAATGTCATTCCTGTTTTCTTTGGAATACGACTTATATAAGCAATCAAATTTATTGGTAGTTTTTTTGTTTAAGTCCACCAATTGTTCGCATAGATTTTTTAACTTTTCTCTGCTTACTATCACAAAATCTTTTTCTCTTTCAAATGCTATTACTGTAGCCTTCCCATATAACCACCCAGCCTTACCAACTTCATTCTTAAACTCTACCCAAATCTCTCTATCATCTTTAGCATACTTCTTACGAGCTTTTACATCTACTGTGAAATATTTCTCGTTTTGATCGTAAACATAAAAATCTATATGTTTGGTCATATTATCCATTCTAGACGAGGGAACAACACGAAATTTCTTCTCCATTAAAGAAACAAAATTATCTTCTGCTGTAAAACCTCTTTTTGAGTTTTCTCCAGTCCTATCATAAATGTTCACATAATGGTCCATAAAAGGACATATTACCAAAATTCTAAACGATGTCAACTACAACTTATCCCATTCTTCACACGGCAATTCTAGTTTGTCATCTCCTAATTTATATTCATAATCTTCTATAGAAAAATCGGTTCTTTCAGATAATTTGTATAAAGTGCATGAACATCCTCTAGGAACACATTCATCACAAGCATAGTAGAGTAGTATACTGTTTTTCCATTTTACTTTTTTAGAATTACAAAAAGTACATAACAAATCTGGAAGAACTATGGGAATTATCTTTTCTCTTTGATCGTTTGTAAATGTTTTGGAAATTTGGTTCCAAAACAACTTAACCAAATTTTTATGAGATTTAATTCTATTCTGCCTTGCCACATATATTATTTATCCAAATATGTGGATAATTGTATAAACATATAGGCGACAAGGATTTACATCTTATTATAAACTATAACTAAAGGCTTTAGCTTGGGAGATCCTATAAAACTTTTCCAATGATCCGAGAATTTCTGTGGTGTGTATATGGAGCCATCAGCAAGAGTAATATCATATTCTGATACTGTTATATTAAAATAACCATCTCTTTTTGCAGCTTTTGCAATAATACATTCTTTATTATGATTTGCTATTCCGTCTACTATATCTTCCCATAATATATTTATCTCGATATCTGTATTGATAGTCTTTTTTTCTTCTAAAGAAATTTTAATTTCATTCTTGTGATTTAAACAAGTATATGAAGTAACAGATTTTAGAAAACTTTTTATTTTTCCTATCATATAAACATTTAATCAAATTATTAATAATTTCTACTTCAATAGAAAGAAAAAACCACCCCCGTTAATACGGGGGTGGTTGCCAACGACACACTAAACCTTTTTTAGATTTAGGCGATGAAACCCTTCTTGTTAAGATCTTCGGTGATTGAACGAATATCAACAGATACTGGTCGAGCAGTATATTGATTGATCTTGTTTAGGATAGTAGCCTCTTGTAAGGTGTATCCATTAGCGGTACGCTCAACTGTAAGAACCATTGTCTTAGGACGAGTGTTCCTAAAGGCATAGCCCTTGATAAGGGGCTTTGCCGTCCGCTTAGTTTCCTTTGTGATTTCGCATGTCTTGACAGACATGCCCTTGTTTTGGTTTGTTGTTTTGTTTCTCATAGAGAGTTTTTTTACTCTGGTGAAGAATCTACCAGAATGTTCTTATAAAAGCAAGTCATTTCTTCAACGAATGAGGAATAGGTTTGTTTGTCGTTGCCCAAACGGTTATTAAGACGATGGATATGTTTGAGAGTAAAAATAAGTTGTTTCTCTTCTTCTGTAAGAAAGAAATTATACACAAACTTTTTTTGTTTCTTATTGGAATAATTTTGCATAGTTAAATAAATACTTTGATGGAACGTAACGATTTATCACTCTTAACAGAGTCTTATGAAGAAGTCAAATTTAAGTCTATTATTTTAGGTTTAGTCGAAGAGGGAAAGACTAGAGAAGAAATCGAACAAATTTTAGCCGAGGCTGGGATTCTAAGTAGACTTAAAGGTAAATGGGACGAATATACTGGAAAAGGTTCTTTAGGAAAGGTCGGAAGTTCTTTAATTGGTAAAGGAGCCAGAGCAATTGGTGATAAAGCTGGAAGTCTAGTAGATAAAGGATCTACACTAGCTAGGAGAGGTTTGGATAAAGTTGGTAGTACATTAGGTATAGATCCAGAAGCAATGCAATCTTCATCTGCTTATCAAAAGCTAGGATCTTTGGGAGATAAGGTTCAACAGAAGACTCATGAACTTTCTGATAAAGGATATGATGCAGAAAGCTCCATGAGAGGTGATCGTTTTTCTTCTCTAGTTGATTCTCATCAAAGAGATATCGAAGCTCTATTTAGAGATGTAGTCGAACAAAAAACTTCCATAGTATCTCATTTAAATGATATGATTGATCAAATCGTAGATGATTACTCTAAAATTGGAGGATTATCTAGAATTTCTCAACTAAAAGAAACTCTACACTCCAATCTTATGCAGAAGTTTTTAAGTAGACCTCTCTATGCATTGACTGATCCTAAACAATTAGCAATTGATTTTGCTGATGACGTAAAGGAATTTATCAATAAGCAGAAGACTAGTGGATCAGAAAGTATGGGCCTAAGAAAGGCCCATAAACTATCCTAGTTTCCAGAAAGTCTCTTTTCTTCTAACCAAGAAGATAAGGCTCTGGCTAGGGCCTTCTTTACACCAGTGTTTTTCCTATAATGTTCTTTATCAGAGCATTCGGATACACCAACAAAATCCCTATCATACCCTGGTATGAGAATTCCCACCGTTGTGACTCCACCCATAGCCTTTAGGTAAAAATCTGGATACTTTTCTTCATGCTCTTCTCTAAGAGCGCAAACCTCTTGCTTTCTCCCAGTAAAAGGGTCATAACGAAAATATTTACGATGATGACCTACCCGTACTTTCCATCCCTTTTTACGCAGTTCGTATACTGTTGGTATTGATTTCATAGTTCACTTAGAATCGCACACTTTTTCTTTTTTGTCAACCGTCTTGGTTTTTTTTTAAAAATATTATCCCAATTAGAAATAAAGGTTTCGTAATTTTTAATGGGACGAGGCTTGTCCCCTTTTCCATTTTGTTTGTTTGACATATTATCTTCTTACTGCTTGTACAAAAATCGTGACAGATTCGTATTGTCCTACACTAGTAGAATTAGATACTCCACCAACTAATTCCCACCCATCATTTAAATGCTTGACAACTTCTTCTTGTAATCTAATATAATCATTCCTAGCAGCTAATATCTTATATTGATTTTTTGGTTTTTCCTTATCTGGATATTTTGCAGAATTTTCGGATGGTTTATACTCTTCAATTACTGTAACTGGAGCAGTAATTTTAACTTCTGGTTTAGTTTGAGTTAGTACTGGTGGTGTTACGGTTGGTTGTTTTTGTGGTTGTTGGTTGTGTGCTGGCTTTTTTGACATAAAATTATTTTGGTTGATAAGAATTTAAACAAAATTGTATTTTACTTAATTTTAATAAAATCTTATTTATAAATCTAGAAAGATATTTAAATACCTGATATTTTATATCAGAATCTTTTTTTCTTCTTTTTTCTTCGATTTGTTTTCTTTTTTCCAGAATTTTTTCGTATGGAGTGATTTCTAGTTTTTTAATAATTCCTATATCTTTCACAGTACCATTAACAAAATTAAAATCTATGTCAATAAATATTTCATCTTTTGAATTATGATAATTCATAAAAAATGCGCCAGCAGTTATTATTCCCGTATATGGATAAACTACTTTTATTCTACTTTTTTCTTCTTGAAAGAAGGGAGGACTACATTTAGTCTTTTTTTGGTATTCTGTATTCTCTAATAATACATAATCTACTTTATCTAAAAGAAGAACACCATCTTCTCCTACATAATATTCTTCCAGTAGCCCATCAAAAGACTTTGTTTGAAGATTATTCAGTTTATACCCGTTATAATCCAATTCCTTTACTTTAGGAAGAAAATTACCATGAATATGTATTGTATCAAACATCATATCAAGAAAGGGATAATAAGTATCTTAACTTATTTACCTCTCCTAATATCGAATCTCTGATATTTAAAAGATCGGTAAATTCTTCTAGTTCCAGACTCATATCTCTTAGATATTTTTCAAAAGTTAACAATACATCATTAACTACATCCGAACTACTTAATGGTTTAAGTTCTATCTGGAAAACTACTGTTGGTTTACTTCTTCCGAAAATACCCATATACGTCTCAACGAAAGTATCTACCAAATCATCCAATGCTTCATAAGCAGATCCAAATGCCGTGTGTTGAGCATGAGAAACGGTCTGCCAATGAAAAATCCTTAATTGCTGTTGGAATTGAATTAATGGGGATATTACGTTCATATATTAAGAGATACTCTATGGTACAACTCTATTTTATACAGTTTCGCAATTTTTTCAACTAGATTATAGTCACAATTTTCATACTTTTCTTCAAACATTATAGTTTGAATTCCATATGCAGCCATATTCTTTAAACAATCTATACAAGGAGATAATGTCAACGCGACTCTATCACATTCATGCGGCTTTATGAAGCGTAGTAAATTCGTCTCTGCGTGAATCACATATACTCTACGTTCATCTCTGTTAGACCAATCAATTTCTACGTTTGGAGGAGCCCCATTATAAGAAACCGCAGCTATTGAATTATCTGGTCTCATGGCAACAGCCCCTACCTTTTTATAAGGGTCTTCAGACATGGTTGAAGCTACTTGAGCGAGTTCTAACGCCCACACCATTCTGTTTTTTCTATTCCAAGTCTTCATTAACTATATTAGTAACCTTAGAGGATAATATTAGTTCCAATTCATCCTCTTCCAAATCTAATTCTCTACAAATCTCTTCGAAGCAGTCCAACTCTGGTAGATATTGTAATATTTTATTTAAATTTTTTAAACACTCCTTTTTATTCATAACTTTTTTATTTAGTTTAAAAAAGATAATTCTTATACTTACATGAGAATATAATAAATATTATTATGGCATATGAATATAAATTTATTAATAAGTTTAATCAATTCGGTAATATAAGTTATAGTTTGTATCTAAAAGATACTTGCGGAATTATGCCAGAATATTATATACCCATAATAATACAAGAATCTGAGGACTGTCAAGAAAAATTAAACGAGATAGCAGAGAAATTTATCATAGAATGTACGAATCTTTCTAAAGTATCTGTAGATGTTCCCTTCTTAGAAGAAATTTTAGTCATAGAAGAAACAATCCAGCAATAAACTATAAATAACACTATGGCGACACTGTTTTCTTTAAATAACGGTAATTTTTTAGATTATAATACTTTAGGATTTTCTTTGCCAAGTGCAGAAATTACTAACAATACAACTGGTATAAGCGTACCTTCTAATAAGGCATATTGTGTACCATTTGTCGAAAACTTAAGTTCGTATGTATTGTCTGCAATATCTGTTCATTTATCAGCAGTGGCATCATCTCCTGTTGGTACTTTTGGTTTAGTAATAAACAAATATAATAAAAGTACTTTTGATAGAACAACTGTAGTTGAAAACTATCAAATTAGTGAATTTACTTCTTATGATGGAACCAATAATTTTAGTAATACATATCCTTCCAACTGGCATACATTAAATCTATCTACTCCAATAACAGTGTTAAGTAGCGAAACTATACTTTTATGTTTAAGTACATCAAATGCAAGTCAATTATCTTTGATGGGAGCACAAAATGTTGTTGTTAATAGAGCGGGATTTAATGCTCCAACTCTTGCTGGAACTTTATCCACTTCTTCAACTATTTTACCATATTCGTATTTTACAGATAGTTTGTACTTTGATGGTAGTACTAATTGGTATACATTCCCAGCAAATTCTAGATATACTTTAAATGGAAGTTTTACTATAGAGTTTTGGATTAATACATCTACTTTTGCTTTAGATACTAATAATAGAAGAATTTTTGGAAGTTCTGCTGTATTTTCTCCTTCTAATTTAGAAATTTTATTTTTAGCCGCATCTAATACGATTAAAGTACAAACAAATAATATAACAAGAATCGATGGGAATTTTGCTGTGGCAAATGGAAATTGGCATCATGTTGCTCTTTCAAGAAATGGTAACAGCATGAAATTGTTTGTTGATGGTGCGCAATCTGGAGCTACGTACACTAATACAGAAAATTTTAGTGCTGGTTCTGTTTCGGGTTTTACTATTGGTAAATATGGTGGTGCTGCAAATGGAAGATTTCAAGGATATCTATCCAATATCCATGTGGTAAATGGAACTTCTCTTTATAATAATGCCTTTACTCTTACTCCTACAATTTTAGAACCAGTACCTACTTCTAATACCGTTTTATTACTTAAATCTGGCGTACAGATAGATAAAGCATTTGTAACCACTGGTAATCCTATATTAACTTCTGGACCTTTAATAGAATATGGCACTATATCTAGATCAACTTCTGGAACATATTTTAATGGTACTGATTCAAAAATAGAATATACTGAATCTAGTTTATCTAATCAAATAATTCCTGCTAGTGGAAATTTTACTTTTGAAACATTATTTTATGTACAAGTAGCTCCTACTGTTGGTAATGGAGTTACTATATTTAGTTTAAATCCAGACGTATTTGATGTTTCCCTTGGTACTGATATGAATGCATCATTTTATTTTAGTTCAGCTCCTAATGCTGTTACTGTAGCTGCTGGATCAGTTGCATTAAATAAATGGACTCATTTAGCAATTACTAGATTTGGTGGAAAATATTATAGTTTTAATAATGGTAAATTAATAAATATTACAAATACAACTGTAGGATTTAATCATAAAAGTCAAAATACTTTAAATTTATATCAACTTGGGTTTTATGCTTATCAAGGCTTATACTTTAATGGTTATGTGTCTTATATGAAAGCAGTTAAAGATGCTAAGTATACTTCTGACTTTATACCCAATTTAGACCCAGAGCAATATATAAACAATTCTCCACAACAAACATTTTTATATACTCAATCAACTAGTGGGTATTACAATACAAATTCTTCTGGTGTTAATAAATATGATACTTTTTCGTATGATAATTATCACATTAATCATAATATAAATTTAGATTCGTCAATAGATGCTGCTTCTATATACATTCATAAAAACGGAAAATTAAATTTTTCTAATACAACTGGTAATTCAATATTGGTGAAAGGTGTGGATGGAATTCAAGTTACACAAGAAGGAACTTTAAATATAGGAACTTCATCAAGTGTTGTTCCTCTTAGCACTACTCATACAATAACATTATCTAATAATTCTATTGATGTTCATAATGGAGGAAATCTTAATATATATGGATATCCAAAACAACTATATACTTCTTTAGAAAATGATTTTGGTGTAGGACAAGTAGCATTTACCATTACTGGTGACGTATCCAGCAGTTGGATGGCGGGTGATACATTATCTTTTATACCTAACACAACACAAAAATTTAATTTTGATCAATTAGTATTAGGTGGCTTTACAGATTATAAGACACTTACTACCAATTCGGTTGCATTATATAATCATTTAGGTATAGCATCAAATCCTTATGTTCCATCTATATATAATATTACTAGAAATGTAAGATTGAATACATATTCTGGTACTAAATTCAATATGAAATGTTTAGCATCTGCTAAAGTTTCTATAAGTAATGCATATCATGATAATTTAGGTGATTTTGGAATAAGAAGCGTCTTGAATAACGAAGGTTATTTAAAATTAAATTCTAATATATATGCGAATCTTAAAACACAAAGTCTTTTAACGTCTGACAATAATTTAGCATATTCTACTAGATTTGATGCTAAGAGGATGGTTACTAACTCCTCTAGTTCTAATCTTGTTTTAAACACAACTGATTTTACATTAGAATTTAATTTTTTTCATATCGCTAATACTACAGGACCTATAATGACACGATGGAAGTCCACTGGATTTGGAGGAACTACAAATGTATTATTAGAAGTTCTAGCAAATAATGTATTATCATTCAAGGCGGGTGCTAATGTATCTAGTCCAGATATTTCTATAAATGGTACTATAAAAAATAATTATTGGAATAAAATAGTAATAACTCATCAAGTTTCTAATAAAACTATAAAACTATATATTAATGGAAAACTTTCTAACACTAATGTTTATTCTAATTGGAATACAGAAGTAGACTTTTATTATAGATTTGGATATTATGGATACACTATTTCTCAATCACCATACGGAGTAATAGTTGATAATTCTAGCGGTTCTTATATAAACAATTTTAGGATAACAAATTCATTATTATATACTAATAATTTTTATCCAGATTTTTCAACATTATTAGTACTACCAAATACAAAACTCTTATTATTTCAAGAAAAAATAATAAGAGATGTAAGTAATACATGGACTATTACTACTAATACATTTATTACATATAATGTAAATCCAAATAGAAATTATACAAATCTTTTATTTAATAATAATATAATTACAGGAAGTATTTATGATGGTCTTTTATTTACTACTGCTAGATTTAATAATACATTAATTAATGATAATTTTATATTAAGTTGTGCATCATATGGAATTAATATGACAGATTCGATTGGTATATATACATTATCTGGAAATAATGTAATTTCAAATAAATTAGGAGGAATTAATTTTGATTCAAATTCTTATAGTGGTATTTCTTTATATAATATAGTTTATAATTGTTCGGGAAATGGATTTGATATAGCTTCTATAGATGGATCTTTATTTAAAAATAATATAGCTGCATATAACCAAGGCATAGGATTTTATATAAATGATGTAAACTCAGATATCCCTACTGGAACTATAATAGGATTGAGTAGTCTATATAATAAAACTAATGGATTTTATAATGGCACTACAACTGTTGATCTTTTTATTACTAATGCAAATATATCATATAATGGATATACTGGTTTAGCTGGGTTTTTTAGTAATAATAGTATTTTATCTGGAATAAAATCTACATATAATGGTGTTGACGGTATTTATATTAATACTTTATATGGAAATACTGGATTAAGCGGAGTACAAATTTATGATTCTACGATTACAAATAATCTATCTTATGGATTAAGATTATCAGCAGCAACCACAAATTATTATTACGGATTAACTGCTAATAATTTACTATTGTCTTCTAATGGAATTAATGGATTACATGTATCATATGGTAATAATTGTTTAATAACTAATATAAATTCTTTATGTAATAATTCTAATGGAATATTTTTAGGACCTACGAAAAATTCCATAATTGATTTATTATCTGGTAACTACAATAAAGTAAATGGATTATCATTAACTGTATCCGCAACAGATTTTATTTTGAAGGATTCTACTTTTAGTTATAATTTGAGTAATGGAATAAACTTATCTGGAATAGACATGTTAAACTCTAATATAGAGTTGCATGAATGTATTTTGTCAGCCAATAAAGTAAATGGGTTAAATTCTACTGTATTAAGTGCAAATCATTTAAATATCAATACTAGTATAATATCTAATAATGTAATAGGATATGCATTAAATTCTAATTATGTAGATTCTATACAAATCGTAAATAGTACTTTAAATAATAATTCAGTAGGATTTTTATTATCTGGAACAAGTACCAATTATTTAAATCCTACAGATGTTGTATTTTCTAATCTAACGGTAGAAAATAATACAACTAATGGTATAGAAATATATAATATTATAGGAAGTATAAGTTCTGTAAGACTTTATAACAATGGTAGTAACGGAATTATCACATCTATCGGTAATGGTATTATGATATTTGATGTCATAAGTGGATATGCTACTGGAACCAGAAATGTTATAAATGTCATATCTGCTAGAAACTACAGTCAAACTATTATAAGAAATTCTATATTGTCATGTGTAGACGTTTTGAATACCGCAAATCTAATAAAGATAAACATGGAAAAATTAGAAGAGTTTAGATTAGAAAATACTATATTGAGTAGTACTAATCCATTAACATTTACAACAAATAGACCAAAGCTTGAAGGATCTTTCATGTTTCATAATTGTAATAGCGATAAATACAATTTAAGTGCTATTGCAGTAACACAATACCAATCTGATGTGTTTACGGAGACTGGTATGTCAGTAATGAAAGAAAATAATATTGAAGGTAATCATTATAAATGGTTACCCGCTGGCAAAATTTCTTTTGATACTACTTTTGGACATGATGTAAATACTTTCTCAGAAAAATTAGAACCAGCTTCGATAGCAGTGAAGTTGAGAAGTAGTTCTAAATTAATACCATTGTTAAAGAATGAAATTATAATGGTTTCTGTTTATGTTTATAAATCTGCTTCTTATACTGGATCTTCTCCTAGATTGATACTTAAAAATAATCCTTCTATAGGATTTACAGAGACGGTGTTGGCTACTAGTAATGGAGTAAATGGAAGCTGGGAATTATTGACAGCAACTTTACCAATAACAACAAATGATGGTGTAGCAGAATTATATATAGATTGTTCTGGTGCCATAGGCTCGGGATCAATAAATATTGATAGTTGGAATTTTTAATAAAATAATATTATGGCAATTTTTTACTCTTTAAATGATGGTGTATTATCAAGTGCTTCTACGTATGGATATTCCATGACTGGAGCAGAGGTTACTGTTAATACTACAAATGGAATATGGTTAGGAACATCTGATGCATATGGACCCGTATTTAGAGGTGATGGATCTGCTATTTCTGCTATTGCAATACATTTATCTGCAAGAGCGGCAAATCCAGCGGGATCTAATTTATATTTAAAACTATCATCTGGGAATACTATTATCACAGAAACATATCCAGTTAGTTCTTTCACTAGTTATGATGATAGTATTAATTTTACGGGTTCGTATCCTTTTACTTGGCAATCACTTAAATTAACCAATCCATATACATTATTAGGTACTGCTAGCGCAAGAATAAGTTTAACTACTTCTATAGCTAATACGCTTGCTGTAATGTGTAGCGCAACACAAAATAATTATAATAAATTTATCTTAAAAACTAATATAGTTAATCCAGCTTCTGGTGACATTCTGTTTATAGGAGGTAGTTTAATTGGACCATCAATACAAAATGTATCAGTAACTGCTGCTCCTAGCGGTACATATTTTAATTTATATATACAAAAAAATGGTACATTATCATTTCCTTTAAATTTTAACGCATCATTAACTTTAATAGGTTCTACTGGTCTTATAATAGCTCCAGAAGGAACATTAAATGTAGGCACTATATCTTCACCAGTTCTTTCATCGATTACACATACAATTTCACTTTCTAATAATTATATGGATGTCCATACTGGAGGAAATTTAAGCATTTATGGAAGTCCTAAATTAGTTTCTACTTATTTAACTTCTGATGTAAATGTCGGAACAAATTCATTTAACATTACAAACTCTATAAGTACTTGGAAATCTTCTGACTCTGTAATTTTTATTCCTAATACTACAAATAGGGCTGGATTTGAAATGTTAACAGTTAATACATTAGGAGATAAAACTTTCACAACCACTAGCAATACATTATGCGCTCATAATAGCATAATTAGTTTACCTTTAATTCCTACTGTAGTAAATGTTACTAGAAATGTTGTAATCCAAGGAAAGGATGCTATTAATAGAGGTTTAATAAGGACTCTTGATGCTGCTAAAACAACAATTTGTAACGCAACTTTAAGTAATTTTGGATTTAATGTTGCTGGAAAAAGAGGTTTACTACTTCATACAAATCAAAATGGATATAATTATTTAAGTGGTAATGTAATTGATATTGCTAATACTACTGGAATAGCAGGATTGTGGATAACAACAAATAAAAGTTATTCTCATAATTTAACATTTAATGATAATATTATTTGTAGAGGAAGTATATCACAAGGTTTGATAGTAGAAAGTGTTTCTGCTATAAATTTAACAATAAATAATAATTTTATATTGAGTGGTTCGGGATCTACTGGTGTTTCATTATTTTATATTTCAAGTCTTTCTGGAAATTCTGTGATGAACGGAAATAAAGTTGTAGGTTCTTTATATTATGGTTCTTACTTAGCTAATAATTCATTAACTGGAACTTATGGTGCTTTAAGCTATAATAGCTTATTACAAGGAACAATGGTTTCTGGTGTTAATACTGGAAACATTGTTGGTGGTGGTATATTTTCTCCAAAGGAAGGAATTTATATTGATGCATCTACTAATAATTTAAGTAGTGTAACATTTCAAAACATGATAGCACAAAATAATACTAGTGTGGGATTCAGAGTTTCTGGAACTTCATCTAGAATTTTGAGTGCTAGTATTTTTAATCCTTTAGTTTTAAATATTAATGGATTGGATTCTTCTAATAATAATGATGCTGGATTTGAAGCATATAATATAACTGGTAATTTAAGTTCTTTAACATTAAACAATAATTATGTTTATGGAATGAAAACCAGCATAGGCAATGGTAATACTGTAATTGATGGTCTTACTAGTTTTACAGATGCTAGAGGAGCAATTCTATCTACTAATAATATTTTAATATTAAGTGGTTATAACTATGGAGAAACAAGTATAAGAAATTCGTATTTATCTTCTTATTCTACTAGTACTGCACTTTGCTTATCATTAGATAGTACAAGATTTAGTAAATTTTCTTTAGATAACTGTGTGTTAAGCTCTACTACAAATAATCCAGTAAGATATTTAGCAACTCGTAATTTAATTGAAGGTTCTTATTTATTCAATAATACATGGTTTGGTACATCATATTTAGGAACTGGTATTTCTAATGTTTATCAGCCAAATATAATTAAAGCAAGAGGATTTGCATTTACTAATTTAAATAAAGTTGACAAACAACATATTACACATTATTTACATGGCTCTATTTCTTTAGACTCGACTCTTGTAAAAGATTCTGGTGCATCCGAAAGATTAACTCCAACGAGTACAACTACTAAACTTAAAAGTTCTAGTAAATATGTTGCTTTAAATAAAGATGAAGCTACTTTAATTAAAGTTTACATAAGAAAATCTACAAATGCTAAAGATGGAGCGGGAACTGAATATAATGGCAATCCTCCTAGATTAATGCTAAAGCGTAATGCGGCTTTGGGGGTTGAAGATACAGTTTTAGCTACAGCTACAAATTTCATAAAAGAATTTCAAGATTTTCAAGGAATTTCTCCTACAGTGACAGATAATGGAGTACTAGAATTTTATGTTGATTGTGACGGCACTCAAGGATGGATAAATATTGACACTTGGTCAGCAATATAATTTTTATGGCAAATCAAAACCCAGACAGCACATTACAATATTGGTTTGAATCAAATTCAGCAACACCAATAAAATCAAAACCGAATTGTCCTATCGGAAAGCAAAATTTTTGGTATAATGGACTACCTCAAGGATATTTACTAGATTCTAAAGGTGGTATAAAACCTAGAAACTATGCAGTCCTAATAGGATTCTAAATTAGCTATAATTAACAAAAAACCCCCTCCTTTTAAGGGAGGGGGTTTTTTGTGTTATAATTTAGATTCTAACACATTTCAAATTGACATTTACAGATGTTGCTTTTGTATTTCCTAATAAAGAAAATTTCAATAAGCTATCTGCTACGACTGTGGTAGTAAGCCAATTTGTTAATGTAGAATTGGTGGATTTATTCGTTCCATTTAATTTTAGATAGTCGGTATTTGTATTTGTTGTTCCCGATATATTTACGAAATTAGGAAAATTGTCATAAGTTGATGATAATAACTCCACATATGTTGTTGTATTTACATCACCAACCATAACCCAACTGATTACACGAACTGATGCTGGAATTTGTACTATTCCGTAGGTCTGATCAATTATGTCCCCCCCACCGTCAAACACATAATTTATTTGAACTGAATTAGCACCAGCAGATACTGCGTTAAAATAATTATAAGCAGACTCGTAATTAGCGGATTTTCCTCTAAAAATTGTATCAGTTCCAAATGATGCTGAATTTGCAGTCAAATAAGAATATGTACTTTGTATAGTGGAAGAAAGGCTTGTAGTAGTATTATAAGCAGCATCGTATCCTACTTTAGCACCAGTTAAGAAATCTGTTATTGATGCAGAAGTACTGCTGACATAACTGAATACAGCATCATAAGATGATTTTGATGCTAACAAGCTACTAATTAGACTTGCACTTAAACCAAAGTAATTATAAGCACTTTCATATTTACTAGAGTTTGTTAAGAACGTAGTATACTCGACTGGAATATTTGCATAGATCGTTCCAGTAGCAGAAACATCACCAACAATCGTTAATGCTTTATTTGGGGTACTGGTGTTAATACCAACTCTACCATTTGGATCTACATATAACACTGGATTGGAATTATAATTAAATGTAGCTATAGCACCCGTATTTTGAGTTTTAGTGACTACCAATGCATCAGCAAATCCAGTGTTTGTAATATTAAATGCAGTTGTAGTAACTGTATTCGAATTTACCTCTGTAATCGCGCCTAGAGTTGATAGTGTACCATAAAATATACCAGTTCCGTACACTGTTAAATTATCTGCGGTGTAATCTTGTGTTGGTGATCCAGATAGCCATAGAGCTGAACTAGAATTTATTATATTCGTAGAAGACAACCAAACAGCAGAATTACTGGATACGTTATTTAATAAATTATACCAAGTTGCTGAATTTGCTGATACTGTTGAATATAATCCATCATATTTTTCATAATAACCAGAAACCGCATTCCATGCAGCAGAATATGTACAAACTGTGGTGTATGTAGTATTCCATATATCACTATATACATCGATTAAAGCAGCAAGACTCTGATTACCCCAGTCGGCGGATTTAGTAGAAACCAATGTATAAAGAGTCTGCCAGTCTCCAGATTTAGTCTGATACTCCGTATACATAACATTTCCATTAGTCTTAGCATTTTCCCAATTAGCAGAATATGCTACTAATTTTGTATGTGTATCATCCCAATTTCCAGATTCGTTTACAATTGTTGTAATTATTGAACTACTATCCCAACCAGCAGATTGTGTACATATAGTATTATATGTAGTTTCCCAATTAGCAGAATTTGACGAAAACGTATTAGTTAATGAATATATATTATTAGTATTAGTATCCCAACTACCAGATTTAGCAGTAACTACACTATATGCATTACTCCATAATCCTGAATAGGTATTAACAGTTGTGTTTAGTACGCTAAAATTATCAGCCGAAGTTTGCCATCCTCCAGAATACGTACATACCGTAGTATATAAAGTATCATATTTATCTTTAGAATCGTATACAGAATTCCAATTAGCAGAACTTGCCGTAATAATTGAATATGCAGTATTACTGTTATCCCAAGACCCCGAATTGGATGAAACTATATTGTAAGTATTCTGCCAATTTGCAGAATACGTAGAATAATTTGTAGATAAGTTTGCAAATTCGTTTTTAGCAGAATCCCAATTTGCAGAATTGCTGGTTATTGTATTATATGCATTATTCCAATTTGCAGAATTGCTGCTTAAGATATTAGAAATAATATCAGTATTCCATGAAGCAGATTTAGTACATACTGTAGTATATGTAGTTTGCCAATTACCAGAAGCTGTGTTGTAGGCATTTATTAAACTATTCATACTAATTATATTAGCTTCCCAATTAGCTGAATTAGCACATAATATATTGTACGAATTATTCCAATCAGATGATGCTGATGATAGTGATGTAAGTATATCAGTAACATCCCACCCAGCAGAATAAGTAGAAACTATAGTGTATGCATTTTCCCAATTAGAAGAATATGTATTATAATTCGTTGCTAAAGTTAATAGTTTATTAACAGCATCTTCCCAATTAGCAGAATAAGTGGAAACTATGGTGTAGGAATTATTCCAATTTGCTGAATTTGTTATAAATTCTGTAGATAATACACTAAAATAACTTTGTACTACATTCCAATCTGCTGAAGCAGCACTTACAATACTTAATACATTATCGTAATTATCTTTGTTATCGTAAACAGATTTCCAATTAGCAGAATTAGAGCAAAGTAAATTGAATGCAGTCTTATCATTCCAATCAGCGGAATATGTAGAAATTATAGTGTATGAATTTTGCCAATTACCAGAATATAAATTATAATCTGTGACTAAATCATTTATAGTAAGTTTGCTTGTTTCCCATGCACCAGAAGAATTTTGAAAAGTGGTGTTAGTAGTTTCCCAATCAGCGGAATATGATTGCAATAAAGAAATTATAACTGATTTATCCCACCCAGCAGAATACGAACAAACTGTAGTATATGAAGAATCCCAATTAGCAGAATACGAATTATAATTTAATAATAAATTTGTATAATCAATTATATTTTGTTCCCATCTAGCAGAGTATGTAGAAACTGTTGTATAAGTATTTTCCCAATTTGCGGAAAAAGTTTCTATAATACTAGAGATAGTATTAAATAAACTTGATACGTTATTCCATGTTGCAGAATTAGATACGACTGTACTTTTCGAATCATCATACAAGGATTTATTTGCAAACATCTCATCCCAGTCCGCAGAATTGTCTTCTACTATTTGCGCAGCAGCATTGTATCTTTCTGCATCTAAAGACATCCATTTTGCACTATTTGCACAAATTATGCTATATGTTGTATCCCAATTACCACTAATATGAGATATAGTCGTGACATCTAATTCTAAATTTGTTAATTTATCAACATAACTTCTAGGATATTTTATATTAGTTCCGTTTATAGTTGTGAGATAAATTATTGCAGTTGCTGTGGCTTGACCATCAGAAACAGTATATATAATACTGTCTTCCGCATTAAATCCATAGGATTCATAATAGACTGTAGTCCCTTTGAATTTGGCAATACCATAAAATGGTTCAGATACATCAATTATCCTTAACGGTGCCACTAATCCATCAGTATCTGATATATAGGATGATACATCAATGCTTATATTATCATTAGTATTAGCAGTTAATGATATATTACTTGCTAATGGAGCTATATTATTAGATTCTATATATTCAGTATAAGTATTTGCTACTAATCCATCTGAAATTGTGTATATATAATAATCTTTCCCAGTAAACCCTACTTGCGGGGTATACACAAAGTTTATTCCATTCCAAAAAACTTTTCCGTATAATGGAGGTTTAATTATAGTAACAGTATTTGCCATAGTAATATTTATCGTTTTTTAGCCTTAAGATTGATTATAATTGAACTTGCAGCAGTATTTGTTGTAAGTACAAATTTTAATATAGAATTTTTATTAATATTTGTAAGCCAATTATATGTATTAGATAAATCAGTTCCTTTATTTTTAGTGGGATTTGAATTGTCTAAACGAGGAGGAGCAGATGCTACAATTGACGTATTATTATTATAATTAGTATAATAAGAACTCAATATATTAATCGTAGAATTAGTTGGTATTTCAGAATAAATAGACCAAGATAATATGGTGATATCATCTTGCACATAATACACAATAGATTGATTTTTTGTTAGAATATTACATCTAATAGTATTGGATATTTCAAATTCTGAATAAGGTAATCCCGAATTAGCACTAACATAATTATAAAGACTTTCGTATTTACCAGAAGTTTGTCTATAAATCGTATCTTGTGTGAATTTATCAGAAGATAAAGTTATATAATCTGTTATAACTTTGTTTAATGCAGATTGCGCCGTAACAGAACTATAAAAATTATTATAATATGTTCTAGTTTTAATTCCCGATAATTCTAATAAATTATTTACATAATATGTACTAAAAGAAGAATAGTTTGGATTTGTTGTATTAAATGTTTCTATTGAAGCACTATTAGATGTTACCAAAGAATATGCTGTTTGATAATTTGCTGATTTAGAAGTATATGTAGTAATTGTTTGATCAAATAAAGGGTAGATATACCCATAAGCAGATATATCACCTACAATATTAAGGGCTTTACCTATAGGTTTTCCAGTTAAGTTAATCCAGACTGTAGAATTTTCACATTTTACATATAAAACCGTATTATCTTGATATTTGAAATTTAAAATAGCATTATATCCACCGTTTTTTATTACATTTACAGCATTATTGGTTCCTTCATTATATACCGTATACGAACTTACTCTTATTACATCAGAATTAATTCTAACAATGCCCGCATAAGCAGAAATATTGTTTTTGAATAAAGAATCTCCTAGTATAGTAATATTATTAGTAGATAAACTCCTTACACTAGATCCACTTAATGCATCCGCAGTTAGAGGAGCTAATAAACTCATAGAACTAGACCAATCGGAAGAATATGTTTGGATTGTGGTGTTCCAATAGTTTATATCTGCTGATATAGGATTAGTAATTAAATAAGAATTTATATAAGAACTCTTATCATTAAAACTCCATCCATCTGATAATGAAGTTAATGTGTTATAAGTAGAATTCCAATTACCAGATCCGCTGGACATCACTGAAAAGGCTGTGGTACTACTCCATGCTGTATAATTTCCTAATACTGTAGCACATGCAGAGTCAAATGATGTTTTACTATCATTATAAGAAGCAGAATAACCATTTACTAAAACATAAAAATCGTCCCATTCTTGACTGTTTGGCTTATTAAGTAATAACTCATAATCATTCTGAAATTTAGATATCCACTGATTTTGGAAATCTTGTAAGATAACTCCGTTCCATATAGAAGAACTTAATGTTGTTAATTCTGCTGCATAATCATATTTATCTTTATTATTTCTTATGGATGCTGATATTTGTTCAGTAGAAGATGTATCAGAATCTAGTTTTGTAGTACATAAGGTTATATAATTTGTATACTCTACCCAGTTAGTTGATACTGCGCTAAAAGTATTGTTTAATAAATTTATATTATTGTTTACATCCCAATTTGCAGAATTTGCGGTAACTGTATTATATGTATTATTATAACTACTGCTTTGACTAAAAATAGAATTCCAGTAACCAGAACTTAAATTTAATATCTCTACAGAATTATTTGACCATTTTAAATAGTTGTTATTAACATAAGTATTATTATTATTAAATTTATTTTTGTTAACATTAAAATCTGTAGGAAAATCTGATATAGTTCTATAAAAATTAGTTAATTCTATTCCATATGTATTTTCTAATATATTATTCCAATTACCAGAATTATCTTTTAATATAGTTGTTAAAAAATCTGATTGGTTAGAAATTTGATCAATTGCATTGATATCAATAGAATCATAATAGTCTTTATTTTTGTTATACTCTACATAAAATGAAGTAGTTGTATCATATAGACTATTCCAATCTTGTGTATAATGATCTGAAAGTATACTGTAAGTAGAATTCCAATTAGCACTTGAAGAACTTAATATAGATCTTAGATTATTAGCTTGCCATGTGGTTAAATAATTTGTTTGAGTAGTATCACTAAAAGAATTTAAATCTGGTATATGTTTAGCTATCTCCGTTGATAAAGGAGAAGCATTATTCCATTTTTCGTATTTTTGTAGAATTGTTTGCGCATAAGAATTCCAATTAGTAGAACTCAACTCTATTAAATTTTTAATATTCAGAGAAGTTTCAACATCTTTAATCCAGTTGCTTGAATATGATTGAATTATATCATATAAACTATCGTATGCTTCTTTTCTAGAATATATAGTATCCCAGTAAGCCGAATTTTCTGATAATGTTGTTCTATAGCTGGATAAAGTGTTTATCCATTCAACATATTTTTCATTTAGAACAGTATATGCTGGATTAAATAACAATTCATTATTATAATAGAATGTGCTAAAGCTATTAGCAAGTGTATATACACCGTCCCATACTGGCTTATAAAAATTTACATAAGTATGCGCATTATTCCACTTATCTACATTATCAGCAGTTAATACTTTATTAATTTCAGCAGTATCCCAGTTAGTGATATTATCTAAAATGGTTTGTGAATTAGTATTATATGTATCTTCATGTTCTGTAATATCAGAACATAATAAAGAAAAATTAGTAATGTTATTTTCCCAATTAGAACTAATAGAAGAAACCGTATTGTAAGTACTAATAAAGAACTCTTTATGACTATCTAAAGCAGTTAAAGGATTTATATTTGTTATCCAGCTTGCAGAACTAGTTGTTAACAAACTATATAAATTTGTAAACTCTTGCAACTTGTCGTATAAATCAATTAGATCTGCTGAAGTAGAAAATACGTAGTTATATAAATATATCCACCTATAAGGATTTATAGAATTTAAATAAGCTTCATTTGTTGATAAAAAATCATAAGAATTATTATAATTAGAACTTACACTTCTAACTGGGTTTAATAAATCATAAGCTGTGGTTAATCTATTTTCAAAAGTTCCTTTATAGTTTTCTGGATCTACACCATTTATTACACTTAAAGTAATAATCCCCGTTGTTAAAAATTGTTTGTCGGATATATTATAATAAATTACTTCTTGACAATTAAAATATGGTGCTTGATAATATACTTTATGTCCATCTGTTTTAATTGCTCCATATTTAGCATCTGTTATACTATCTATTATAAATGTATCAAATGGATTTGTTGGATCAGAAGCTAAATCTGTTATATCAAAAACGACAGAACTTCTGGCATTTGCAGTAAGAGAAACATTACTAGCTATAGGAGGAGTATTTAAAGCATTTACATATTTTGTATATAAATAAGTTTTATCTCCTTCAACCCTTTTATAAGTGAATGAATCGTTTCCAGTATAACCTTCATTTGGAGTGTAAACAAACTCTATAGTATTCCAATAAACAGAACCATATAAGGGTTGTTTAACAATTTCGATAAAATCCATATTATTATTTAGATTTATTTTATAGCTTGATTAAATAAATCTAAATAATAGCTTCAAAAAAACATTTTCACCCGTAAATACCAGTGTGCAGATTTTATTAGATAATAACAAAATTTCCAACTATTCTATAATAGATGAGGGGATGAATACTTTAGGTTATGAAAACCTAAATGAAGTATTTTTTGATGTATATGAAATAAAAAGTAACGGATTAGACTTGGTGAAAGAAAAGAGGGGAGAATTTGGGGGGAATCCTATTATTGAAGTGGATTTAAAGATTGAGGATAAAATTTATAAAAACGTAAGATTTGTCTTAACGAAAGAGAATAAAATACGCATAAATCCTAATTTTTTAGATCATACTAAAGTTTTTATTCAGGAAAATGTCCAAAAGGGAAAAATTACAAAAACGGTAAAATCGATAAAACCGAAGGAATTACCCGTAATTAAAGAAAACAAAGTACCCAAAAAGCAATATCCTATACTAATAGAAAAAAACCTAATAGAAGAAACTAAAAATATATTTTTCGAATCTATTAGAGGAGAAGTTTTAGAAGAAATAAAAAAAGAAATCAGAGCTGGAATTATTGCAGATCTAATTAAAGAAAATCTACAATCAAATTTTGATTCGGTAATTCAAGATAACGGAAACAAGAATAAATTACAGAGAATTTTAGAAAATTTTAATAATTCTTTCAGAAAAGAATTTATCGAGTTAGCTGAAAAAGTTTCAAGAAGAGAAGCAATGCGTTATGTTGAGTCTGGTGGAGGCACAAACGCAGTACAATACGCCAATGGAGGGACTATGAATGGTGATCTAACTGTCACTGGCAGTTTACACATAGATTCTATCACAAATTCTAATGGAGATAGCTTCACGGCAAAAGTTGTTAAGGATATTAGTGGTAATGATTTTGTTGATGCAAAATTAAGTATAAATCACAATTTAAATACCTATGATTTAGGTATTACTCTGTATTATGTAAATCCAGATGGAACTAGAGAAGTAGCTTATGCATCTATTCTTAATGATACACCAAATACAACACAGATAATATTCAGTAATCAACCAGAATCTACAGAGAATTTTAAATTAATTATAACTTATTAAAATATACTTGATTTTAGTTAAATATTAATATGTCAAATATTAAAATTTTAAATAACGTATCTTTATATAATTCTATAACTTCTGTTTCCAGTATCAGAACGCCAGAAGTACAAGGATTTAGTAGTAAATTAACTTTAAAACCAGATCCAAATAGCGTATCAGATCAATATTTAATAATTGAACCTACTGGTCCTTATGATATTCATATTCGTGCTGGTGGTGCTAGTGATGAGTCTACTGCCAAGTTAAGACTTGGTGGTGAATATAATCATGTAGAAGTTTCTGATATCGATCATTCCATTTCGTTTACTACTGGAATAAGTTCTTCTAATGGTTGGAATATAAACAATAATCTTTGGAAGTTTAAAACAGAAGAAATTGTTGCTGCATCGGAATACAAGCATTCGTTTTATCTACCCACTTCGGCACATATCGGTCAGGATGGTGGAGTTGCTACATGGCACGGTACTTTAAATTTTACTGGAAATCTTAATGTAGCTGGTTCTGCTACCTTTCATAATACCGAATATACTACAACTAGTTCAATTAGTGTAACCAATACTGGTACTGGTCCAGCACTAGTAGTAAATCAAACTGGAGAACAAGCTATTGCAGCTTTTTATGATGATAACAGCATAGCATTTTATGTTGATGGTAAAACTGGTACTGCTGGTTATGTTGGTGTAGGAACTTCAGCACCAAATCAACATTTAACTGTAGTTGGTAATATATCCGCCACTGGTACAATCTATGGAGCTAGTACAATAGCAAAGTTTGTATCTGCATTCGGTGATGGATCTGCTAAGATTTACGAATTAAATCATCTTTTAAACACAGAAGACGTTGTAGTCAGTATTTTAGATACTGCAACAAAAGAAGTTGTATATCCTTCAGTTGTTAACTATAGTGTATCTTCTATTAAAGTAGAATTTTCTGAAGCACCATTACTTAATGCATATAAAGCTGTAGTAATTGGATAATATTAGTTATTAATTTAATTAACCCCTATTTGATTTATTCAAATAGGGGGTTTTTTTATAATTTACAGTAAATATTCTTATGCCTCGCTTTTTAGCACCGATTACAGTAGCACAAGAATATGTAACTAGTAATGAAACTATTTCTGGTAGTGAAACGATTTTAGGTACTACTTCTGGTAGAGATTCATATTGGACTACAGTTAATGTTGTTAATGGTATAAGTGGAGCAGACGCTTATTTCACTAATTCTGTATATTCTCCTCATATTAGTGGAGGTGTTCATTATGGTGATGGATCTTTACTCACTGGAGTAGCTAAATTATTCTCTCCTGCATTTGAGGGTATCCCCACTGCTCCAACAGCAGCAGCAAATACCAATACAACACAAATTGCTACCACTCAATTCGTTATCCAAAATGGAGGAGACAGATACGTAACTACTAGTACATCCACCTTAGGTTTAAATAATAATAATGGAATTTCCGCAACTGTTGGAACTGATTTGAGTTATGTCACTGGTCAAGATATAGTAGTCGTACATACTCCCACACAATACATACTCGCAACCGTGGTTTCTTATAACAAAGCAACTGGATTAATGGTATATAATGGTAATAGTCATGTGGGTACTGGTGGTCCTTTTAGTACTTGGACTATCAATGTTGGTGGTGTTCCTGCTTCTGGAAGTTTATTAGCTAGTAATAATCTTACTGATGTTGCATCAGTAAGTACTGCTTTAATAAATTTGGGAGGATTTCCTAGTACGGGTGGTACATTAGCTGGTGGTTTGACTGCAACTGTTGGTAAATTCGAAGATATACTTTTCATTCCGTCAGCCTCTGCTCCTAGTTATGAACAAGGTAAATTATTTTATGATTCTGTAGCAGATTCTATATGTTATTATAATCTAACTACTAATAACAAAGTTCATGTAGGTCAAGAAATTCAGCAACAAGCTAAAAATTCTACTAATTCTACTATTCTTAAAGGAACTCCAGTTTATATTACGGGAGCATTTGGAGAATATGCGGGAATAGCACCCGCTAAAGCTGATTCCGTAATAACTTCAATTCTTATAGGCGTAACTAATCAAAATATTCTTTCGGGACAAATCGGATTTGTTGTTACTGCTGGTACTATTACTGATATCGATACTTCTTCTTATGCTTCTGGGAATGATATGTATCTTTCACCATTATCTGCTGGAAAGATGACGGCTATATTACCTTCTGCTCCGAATTTTGCAGTGCAAGTGGGAGTATGTTTATATTCACATCCTACTAATGGTAAAATGGTTGTGCAAAATGCATACATAGGAACATTAGCAAGTACTGTTATTGGAGCAATAAGCATAGAACAAGGAGGAACGGGGCAGACTAGTGCTTCTGCTGCCCTTTCAGCACTAGGTGGGCTATCGATTACGGGAGGTACATTAACTAATGGATTAACAGGCACAAGAGGAGTATTTACTACTAGCCTTTCTGCTCCTGCTCTCAGTGGTACTCATTATGGTGATGGAAGTAAATTAACTGGAATTACAAGAGTTCTGGATTGGATGACACTCGTAAGAGGTTATAACACCACCCCTACACTCTGTGCAACCATAGTAACTGGTGATGTGTACACCTATGTATACAATTCGTCACCATCAAATGTAACCTATTATCGTTACATAGCAACTGATGGATCAGTTGATGCATTTTACACTTATTTCTCTGGTAGTACACTATCTGGTCTGGTTGCTAGTAAATCAATTACAATTTAATAAATAAAGATATCTTATGGCAATTTGTTATTCAACAAAATCGGGTAATTGGTCTGATCCTACAACTTGGACTACTACGCCATCTTCTGGTGGAGGAGATAAAATTATTATTGCTCCTAATCACGTTGTTACATACGATCTTTCTGCTGGAGAATTTGGAGATGATGGTAATGTGAGTTCTAGTGGAACTTCTACTGCCGTGATGAATGCTGCTTCGGCAAATGCTATTTTTTTGAGTGGTGGGACATTAAAAGCTAGTAGAATTACAAACACCTCTTTAACTGCCAGAGGTAATATATGTATTGGGTTATCTGGAAATTTAGATTGGGGTACAAGTACTGATCCCTTAACCACAAACGCAACAATAAATTTAAATTACACTAATCCTTTATCTACGAATTATTCAGGAAAAACTGGAATATTTTTATATTCTGCTGGTAGTGTTATTACTACTTATTATAACAGCATTTCGATGTATGGGAAATATAGAAATCGAAATACATCATTGGTTTTATCTGCATTATCAGGAGCTACAACCATTACAGTAGATAACTTAAGTGGATGGGAAGTAGGTGATAAATTAATAATCGAATCCGACAATAACCTAGTCACTAGAGTATTATCATCGACATCAATAACTGGAATTACTGGTAATAATGTTGGGATATCGGCTCCTTTAAATTTTACTAGATTATCTGGAACAAAAGTTGGTAATTTTAGTAGCAATGTAATTATAAAATCGTATAGTACTACATATCCTTCATTTGGAGTATATATGACGCCAAATGCTGGGTTGTCTTCCAATATTGAATTTGGATATGTTAGATTTGATAACGTAGGATCTGCGGGATGGGTTAGTAATGCTAATGCTACTATAAATTCTGGAGCACAAGGTGCATTGAGTTTTTCAAACACATTCTTAGGAAAACCAATAACAATAGAGTCTATTGCAATCGATTCACCACAAACCACATCAACAACTGCTGCGTTTAATTCAGTGGGTTTGACATCACAATTAATAACATTTAACAATTCAGCCATATATAATGCTACTAACTATGGTTATGTTCTTAATTCTCAATGTTATACATTAATAACAAATAATGTAATATATAGAGCAAACTATGGATTGTTTTTTTCGAACACATTCCCAGCAAATGTAACAATAAATAATTCGACTATTAATGCAGCAAATGCGATATCTGGTCCACAAACACAAGGTCTACAAATAAAAATTAATAATTGTAAGTTAAGAACTGGTGCATATATGTCCACATTAGATGGTGTACAAAATATAACATTTACTAATTGTATTTTAGAAGGATTGGGTACTAGTGGATTAGTTCAACCAGCATTAAATGCCGTTGGAAATATCTATTTTAGAAATTGCACAGTTAATAGTGGATTAATAGCTCGTCAACTCAACAACGTAACCAACGCATTAGCAACTATAAATTTTAATCAAACAAATTTATCTGCATATGATTATAGAAAATTCAATTATTATTACTACGGACAAACAGATCAATCTTTAAGAAAAAACGGAATAACTTCATACAGAATTAAACCAGAACAAGCAAATACACAATTCAATGTGTATGAAACATTACCAGCAATAATAAATACACCTCAAAGGATTAAAGGTAATCTCAGATTTGATACAAACTACGGAACTGCTAATCCTCCGTCTATATCATTTGTTGGTGCTGGGGTAAGTGTGTTGTGTGCTTGTGATGCTAATGCCAATACATGGCAACCTTTTGACGTAACATTAAATCCAACTAGTACAGATGATATAGCAGTTACAATAACTGGTCAAAGTACATTAACTTCTGGTTATGTTTGGTTAGATGGATTTCCTGTATATCCATTTATACAGAATGTAAGACATTATGGTTTTGTATTTGATAGTAATCAATACAGAACAGTCAATACATCAACCACGTTGACTGAAAATCAAGTATCTGCATTAGCAACAGTATCTAATTTAGATTATCTATATGATGCCGCTACTTATTGGTCTGTAGTAAATCCCGCATCTAGTTCATATACTGATTTATATACAACAAACGGTCCTATTTTAGATTTTGGTTCTAGAAATATTATTATTAATAATACGGGAACTGGATTTGTTTATACTTCAGCATCTAATACTATTACTATCAATTCTCCAAGTTTATCAGCAGGAGTTAATTTCAATACATTGAAAACTTCTGGTACTGTAACACTTTCTACTGGAATTATTTCGAATATAGACATCAATGCCAACTTAATTCAAACTATACCAACTTCGTTGAACGGAGTTTATATGTTAAGTTCTACTAATACTTTAACATATAACACAAATACTCCGATTGAAATCGAGTATACTAACTGCACTATGGTTGGAGTTAAGAATGATGGTAGTGCTTTAGTTACTATTAAAAGAACTAATTCAGTAGTTACCGAAAGTGATGCCGAAATATCTACATATGCCCCTACGATCATCAATTTAACTCTTCAGAATGGTTATGCAGCAATTTATGATAATACTGGAACTCGTCAGTATTATAGAAACACTGATGGTACTATAGTACTAGGATCTACTGCTACTGGAAATTGGTCTTATAAAATTGCAAAATATGGATATCAATTAATAGCTGGTAATTTTACAATAAATCCTAATACTGGAGGAACTATAGACTTAACACCAAATTATACTCCAGATGCATTTATCACAGTTTCTAATGTAGCTACCGTATCAGCATATACTGATCTTAATACTACTGTAAAGATACATGATTACCTTTCATATTATTTGACCACATCTACGGGAATTGATTTTGGTGTATTGGATGCAGAATCTTTCGGAGTATTGGATTTTTATGGTAATCTAATATTAGATGCTACTGCTAGTTCTGTGGTGGATTATAATCTAGGAACAGATACCATTACATTAAAATCCAATGCATTAGTTTCTGATATTATATTTGTTATAGATGGAAACTTTAACCAATTAAACGGTAATACAATATCAGATGGTATAAAAATTAGAGCCAACAATATCGATAGCGAATTTTACTTTAGTAATGTGAATTCTATTACATTCTACCCAACACAAAGTGATAGAGATAACAATACAAATGCTGGATTGTCAGCTACGGGGACAATATACCGATTCAAATACGGTTCTACTGTGTCTGGAGTAACTCTTAGCGCATTTGCTTACACAAGAGTTACTGTAGACAGTATCTTACTACTCGATGCTAGTGTTATCAATAGTGGATCGAACACTATTGACTTCGGAACTACTGGTGTTTTACAATCTATTTTATCCAATCAGAAGACCATAAATACTGGTGTGCAGAAGGCTAGTAAGCTAATTCCACACACCACTAATATCTAATCCATAGAATCTAATTTAGCTATCTTTTCGGTATATTCCGAACCTTGACTATCTTTAAGCATCATATCCAACCAATACAATGTTTGTTTTTCAAACTCGTTCTGATTAGATTCTTCTACACTGCTTATATAACGATCTAAGATTAGATAAGCCATTGCAGCAGCCCATGACGGTGTTATATCATGGGATGCTATATCTTGAATAGAAGGAAGATATTCGCCTTTACTATTTTTAAGACGATGAACCTTAAAAATAAGTTCGCTTTCTACAATATCACTCATTTCTTTTTTTCTTTCCTAATGATTTTAATTTACAAGCGCAATGTTCATATATGTCACATGTGATACATGTATTATCATTATCTAAGTACCTTGCTGGATACAAACATGTATCCTTAGTAAATTCTGCTATCGATGCTGGATTTTCTTTAAAAGAAACCTTTTCTCTCTTATCAGAAGGCTTGAAGTCTTTTGCTGCTGACAGCAGATATTCTAATTCTTGCTTTTTCTTTGTTTTGTATGCACCACGTCTTTTAGATTCTTGGTCATTCGTCATTTTTTTGATCTTTTTTATTAGTCTTACCTTTTTTTCCTTTTTTATTACCCAAGGATTCTAAATAAATATCATATTCTTCAAATTCGTCAAGAACATTTTGAGGAGAAGGTAAAATTAGATTAAAATAATCATCTTCGATAGGCATGGCCGTACTAAAATTATTAAATTGATCTATTTTTTCTATTAAAGGTTCTATAATAGAGCTATCATCCCAACATTTTTCATAAAAATTAAGTCCTTTTGATACTGCTTCGAAGGAAGCATATAAATACATATTCTTCTTATCATAGAAGACATCTCTATATAAAGAAAATGCTAATTCATCGGCAATATCCTTATATTTTTCTGCGACAAAAGGAGGTAGTTTCTTTAAAATAGAAGCTCTTACCGTACTTGCGTCTTGCTTTGAGCTATCAAAGCTAAGGTTTTCTATAAAAATCCAGAAGCCTTGAACGACTTCCTTCCCGTATTTGTTTATTATATCTTGCTGCATTTTATGATAAATTTGTGTTACACATATTGAATAATATATTAACAGATATTTATCAATTATCAACTATCTTTCTTTAACTTATCATTAAAAAGATCAACTACAGAAGCCTTCATGTATGTGCATGGGATTTCCTGCCAGAAAGTTTTTCCAGAAAATTCCCTGAGATAGAATATCTTAAGCCCTCCACACTTTTTACCAGTTAAAAGTTCATACATATAAGCATAAATTGATAATTGTATAGTGTAAATTGTGAATTCGCACTGCGGTAAGTACTCTATCGGCTCATAAAAATAATCATTGTATTTACTTACAAAGTTGAATTTCTTGTTTGTCTTGAAATCCATTACATAAAACGTATTATCGTTCTCTACAATCAAATCAGCAGTGCCAGCAAGCTTATGCTTATGTGAAAACAGCAAGTGTTCACTAAGAACCAAAGAATTATCTTTTAATATACCATTAGTTTTCTTGACAAATGAATCAATAAGCTCTTCAAATCCTTTGGAGATAGTTTTATCTTTGATAAAGTTCTCCATCACAAGATGAACATTCGTCCCTCTATTTTGAGCAGTAACTGTGATATCGCTCCAACGATCAAGAATTTCTTTTTGAGAAACTCCTTCTCGTTGAGCAATAACATTAGACCATTTATCTTTATCAAATGGTTTTTTGTAGGTGTTTATGAATGTTGTTACGCTTGTATATACATCACCGTTATCAGTGTTTGTGTATACATGGCTATCATGATCTAGTACTACGGGCATTCTAGTATCTTATCATAAAACCAATGCTATTCAAGAATTTTTATCTTAATTCAAGCCATTGTGAAAAACCAGATGCTGAATATGTAGATCCCGCTGGAATCGGACACGTATGAGAAGATCCAGAACCAAACGAACCTCCAGTAACAGCATAAGTAAACTGAATTCCATCTACAGTAAATGTCCAAGTAGCATTCACCCCTACACTTCCACCTACTATCGTATTATAAGCAACTTTGCTTGTTGAGTTAAGATGATTCACTACAAATACATCACTATCAGCTAATGATGTTGTGATGGTTAGTTCTGAAATTTTCTTACTCGACATAATGATATTTAGTAGATTATCGTGCTTCCTTGTTATTTTACACTCTTTGGGAATCAGTTCCTCTACGAACTTTTATTTTACCTATTTTTCGGTCGATCACTTGTAATATTTATCTATTCCCACATGATGTTGACAATACCAGCATCAAATTGATCAGTGCCGTTTACTGTAGTAATACGAATACGATCCAATACGCCAGTAAGAGCTATCTTACCCGAAGAAGAACTAGTATTTACTGGATTTGGAGCTTGTATTCCTATATTACCAGTTGAAACATATGTTGATCCAGAAACCAAATTAATCACCAAAGCACCAAAAAGACTGTAATTGGAGCCCATAGCATATGTGGTAGCAAATCCATTAGTATAAGCAGTGGTTTCTATACTACAAGTTGCAACAGACTTATATCCAGATGTAGTAAACGAACCAGATCCAATCAGGACTTGAACTAGAGAAGATCCGTTTGTGCTGATTTCGTCAAACATTACGGTAACTCTTTTTACCCAGCTTGGAATGCCTATAAAATCAACATTAGTTTGATTAGTAAGCGTTACCGCAGTTCCAAATTTTAGGACACTACTTTGTCCTATACCAGCACTAGCTACCCATGTACTTGTAGATCCATTATAAGTTAATACTTGTCCATTAGATACACTCGCTGGCTTTTCTATGAAATTTAATGCTGTTGGAGTTCCAGTAACTGTTTTTACTGCTTTAATACATGGTAAAAGTGCTACGTTACGGGGACGAGTTTCTGCTCCACCAGCTGGAAGTGTCGTTTTTGTAGCAGTTCCGTCATTGTTATCGCTCCACCAAAAAGCATTAGATGATCCTGT
>Ga0114974_10000437_pt1 | contig 34989 bp, 36 predicted proteins | sample S_130206_EF_Meta_FD_87318 | JGI IMG/M metagenome (GOLD analysis project Ga0114974, IMG submission 87318) | Freshwater microbial communities from Lake Simoncouche, Canada to study carbon cycling - S_130206_EF_MetaG | ecosystem: Environmental > Aquatic > Freshwater > Lake | place: Lake... | reverse complement strand
ACCATCGGGTGCAGAAGTAGCAACACTCTCGGTTGCAATATTACCATTGGCACCCACTCGATTTTCAACAACCACTGCTTGACCTAAACTCACGCTCAGGTCTTGTGCGACTAAACGCGCAATCACATCGGTGGGCCCGCCCGCCGAATAACCCACAACCATTTTGATGGGTTTATTAGGAAAATCAGTTTGTGCTGCTGCGAGCATCGCATGTGCACAGAGCATCGCAGAAAAAAATAAACGCATCCATGAATTCAAAAAACGAGTCGCTGGCATAGATGTCTCTCTTTCTTTTTAAAAAATACTTCGAAAATTAAAACTTATTCATTGATCACCGTATGACGCAGAGTACCTAGTCGACTGATACTGATTTCTAATACATCCTGCTGTTTAAGCCAAAGCGGTGGTGTTCGGGTAAACCCAACACCGTCGGGAGTTCCTGTGGCAATGATGTCGCCCGTCATCAAGGTGGTGAAGCTAGAAATGTAATGGACGATGGTGGGTATGTCAAAGATCAGGTCGTCAGTGCCCGAATGCTGAACCTGTACGCCATTGAGTGTAGTGGTGATCTCCAGTTGGCTGGGGTCACCTACTTCGTCAACCGTGGTGATCCATGGGCCCATCGATCCTGACTTTTCAAAATTCTTGCCCACAGTGAGCGAGTGTTTGAATTGATAGTCTCGAATACTGCCATCGTTCACAATCGTATAAGCCATGATGTGTTGCATGGCATGTTCGATGGATACATTTTTTGCAGGCTTGCCAATTACCAAAGCCAATTCGCCTTCATAGTCAAAATCGGTTGATGCTTGGGGCCTTATCAATGGTTGATTGCAAGCCACCATCGAAGCCATGGTGCGAAAAAACAAACTTGGCTGCTCGGGTAGTTTGGCATTGATCTCGGCCAGATGTCCTTTGTAATTGCGTCCAATACAAAAAATTCTGGGTGCATTAGGAAGCGGCACATCTAAAACCACATCGGATAATTGAATAGTAGCTTGTAAACCAGCAATGCTTTGCGCAATCTCTTGCAAAGTGCGATCACGCAAAACATCAAGTAAAGTATTTTGTAAAAAATGAGCTTGATTCTTTAAATCAATGATGCCATTTGATTGTAAAACACCAAACGATGCAGCCGATTGATATTGATAGCTTAATAACTTCACGATATATCGATCACCACATTACCAATCACTTTTCCTGATTCAACCATTTCATGTGCAAGAACGACTTGGTTCAATCCAAAACGTGGCCCCACACTGTGAATGAGTTGCTGAGTTTGTAAAAGATGTTGCATGCGGTCGAGTGCATTTTTTCTATCCATCGGCTTTAAGTCGTAAACCAAAAAAAACTTCAGTTGAACAGATCCATATGTCATCGGTCTGGTAGTGACATTCACTTTTTGTGTGTTGGATCCATACACAATTACTTGACCGTGTTTTGACAAACAACCTTCGTTAATCAAAGGGATCGTGCCTGAAAAATCCAAATCAATGATAGTCTCAACGCCTTTGCCATGGGTTAATGCAAGAACCTTTTCGCTTACCGATTGTGTTTTATAAAAAATAATTTCATCGGCACCTGCTTTTTTAGCGTGCACAGCTCTTTCTTCAGTGCCAACTGTGCCAATCACATGTCCGCCTGCTAATTTAATCAATTGAGTGACGTAGTGACCTACAGCAGATGCAGCGCCCGTTACCAACACGGTTTGATTTTGAAGATCGCCTGCTAAGTTCACTGCTTGTATCGCCGTGAGTGTAGGAATGCCCAAGCAAGAGGCTTGCGCAAAATCAACACTTTTGTGTAGGGGAACAGCTTGTTCAGCAGGTAACGCAATAAATTGCGCTGCAGTACCGTGTGGGCGTTGCCATTGACCGTTCCAAATCCATACACGTTCACCGATGCGAGAAGAACTCACGTCACTGCCAACGGATTCAATGACACCTGCACCATCGCTGTGAGGAATGATTGGCTCCGATAGGGGGCGTGCACGACGCGATTTGACGTCTGATGGATTAACGCCCGAAGTCATCAATCGAACAAGAACTTCACCGCTTTGGGGTTGCGGTGTTGGCATCTCTCCAAACTGAAGAACATCTTTGGCTTCGCCATTGAGTGTGTACCAAACTGCTTGCATTAAATTTCCTTTGATTAACGATTACTGCATTGCTTCTTTTAAAGCTTCTTGTCCAGGCAACCAAAGCACAATCAATGTGCTTACAGCAGCGATGGCCGACATTGCAAACATCAAACTGGTAAATCCAGACGCTTTGATAAATGGACCCATCATAAAAACCGCAAAAGAGCTAATTCCAAACGAAACGGCAATGCGCACGCCACTCACACGCGAGCGCATGGAGTTGTCGATGTAGCGAACCACCATAGTTTCATTAAATGGAATAGCTGCAAAAACGGAAACCATATAAACAATGGCCATACCGTACCAAACCCAACCGCTAGTTTGTGCTGCCAAATAAAACACAATCACTTGAGTGATTAATATGCCAATCAATAAAGGTTTAACGGCCACACGATCGAGTAACCATCCCACAATCAATTGCGCAAATGAGGCGATTGCATAAATAAGCGCCAATAAAATCCCTAAGAGGGCAGGGTCGTTGATCAAACCTTCCAGGCGTTCGGTAAGCAATTGCGAATTGCCGTTGGTCGTGAAGTTAAATAACAAACTGCCCGTTGTTGCACTGGCCACCATCACAATAAACGTGCGAATGGCCAAGTGTTTGGGTAAATGAATTTGAATTGCAGTTTTTTTGGCAGGCGCACTTTGTTCAGGTGGCGCACTTTTTGAAAACCAATAACCGCATAACAACGACACAACACCTGGCACCATGAATGCCATTCGCCATCCAAAATACTTGACTAAAAAACCCGTGGATAAAGCGGCCAATGCAATACCCATATTGCCTGATAAGCCGTTGAGTCCAATCGTTCTTCCTGGTGTCTTCGAATTTTGTACCAACAATGGAATACCCACTGGATGGTAGATGGATGAAAACACACCCATCAACGTGAGCCACGCGGCCATTTGAAGCGGTGTTTGAGCCAACGCAATCAACATTGAACTAATACCCATGCCATAAAAAAACACCAACATCATGCGACGCCGTCCCCATTTATCCCCTAACTGACCCGCTGGAACCGACGCCAATCCAAACATCACAAATGCACCCGTGGTGTAGGGCATCAAGTCTTCCCATCGACCGATACCAAAGTCCAATGCAATCGCTGACACCGCTGTTGCAAAGATCAACAAAAATAAATGATCCAGTGCATGTGCAAAATTAAGTAAAAAAGATGTACTTTTGTTCATGGTGTGCTTTTCTTTTCGGAAGGTCAAGCATAACCCAAGACCTTATACACTGCTCGCATTGATACAATGGGTAAATGGAATCCTTATTGATATCGACGGGGGTCGTGGCCCTCGCAGAAATCGGCGACAAAACACAACTTTTGGCATTTATTCTTGCCGCTCGTTTTAAAAAACCTATTCCCATCATTGCGGGTATTTTTATTGCAACTTTGGTCAATCACGGACTGGCAGGCGCTTTGGGCGCGTGGATCACGCAAAGCGTGAATCCTTCCACCTTGCGTTGGGTCTTGGGCGCATCCTTCATCGCAATGGCAATATGGACGTTGATACCCGACAAAATCGAAGAAGACAAAACCCAAGTGGCCCAGCGTTGGGGCGTTTTTGTCGCTACGCTCATTACTTTCTTTTTAGCCGAGATGGGCGACAAAACCCAAATTGCAACCATTGCCATGGCCGCTCACTTTGCCGATCCCTTCACCGTGGTCATGGGAACTACCTTGGGTATGTTGATTGCCGACGTACCTGCTGTTTTTATGGGTGACAAATTGGCCAACAAAACACCCATGAAGTTGGTGCACAGCATTGCGGCGGCTATTTTTACCTTGATGGGTGTTGCAACACTGATGGGATTAGGGTTAGACCATATCCTAGTATCATTAAAATTGTTTTAAATACAGATGAATTTATAGAGGTTTTATGAACGCACCCATTCCCCAGTCGGTGGTCCAACAAGTCACCGCACAAGATTTAAAAGCGCTACCTCTTATTCAAAAATGGGTTTCATTTGCATCCGTCTCGCGCGATAGCAATTTACCTTTGATCGATTGGACGCAAGCGTATCTCGAGTCGTTGGGCCTTGAATGTCATCGCACCTACGACGACACGCGACAAAAAGCAAACCTCTGGGCAACTTTGCCTGCGCGCGATGGACAAATGCTTCACAACGGTATTGTGTTGTCAGGTCACACTGATGTGGTGCCTGTCGACGGTCAAGCGTGGGATACCGATCCATTTGAAGCGGTGATCAAAGACGATCGTTTGTGGGGACGTGGTGTGACTGATATGAAAAGTTTTGGTGCCACTGCTTTGATGATGGTGCCCGAACTACTCAAACGTAAACTCAAACGCCCCGTTCATTTGGCGTTCAGCTATGACGAAGAAGTGGGTTGCATTGGTGTGCGCCGCCTCATTGCAGATATTGTTGACAAAGGATTCAAACCCGCAGGATGCATTGTGGGTGAGCCCACTGGCATGCAAGTTGTGATTGCGCACAAGGGCAAACATGCTTACAAAACTACGGTGCAAGGTTTTGAAGCGCATTCATCGCTCACGCCATTGGGTGTTAATGCGGTTGAAATCGCTTGCGAGTTTGTTGCGCATCTCAAGTTCATGCATCAACATCTCAAAGCCAATGGTCCTTTTGATCCGATTTATGACGTCCCCTACACCACTGTTCACACAGGCGTGATCAATGGCGGTACAGCGCTTAACATCATTCCACGTTTGTGCGAAGTCACGTGGGAGATTCGTCATCACCATCTCAACACACCCGAAGATTTGTTTGCCAAGGCCAAAGCATTTGCTGATGCCATGATTCCGGCAATGCAATCTGTTGCGCCAGATACAGGCATCTCGCACGAACTCAAATCGGTATTGCCCAACTTTAACACCGCGCCTGACAGTGAAATTGCACAATTGTGTTTTCACAGTGCAGATTTAGATCCTGCAAAAGGCACAGGTAAAGTGTCCTTTGGTACTGAGGCTGCGTTATTTCATCAAGCTGGTGTGCCCACCATTGTGTGTGGCCCTGGTTTTATTGCCCAAGCTCATCAACCTAATGAATGGGTAAGCCTTGAACAACTCGCATGGTGCGAACGTTTCATGCGCCGATTAGCCGATCAACTCTGTCTGTCTTAATAAAAAAAGGTATTGACCATGATTCAAAGAAGAAAAGTTTTAAACAGTGCGGTTGCTGGTGTGATGCTGTTAGCTATTCAAATGGCGCAAGCGCAATCGACTAAAACCATTCGCATTGTTGTGCCGTTTGCCGCTGGTGGCGTGCAAGATATTTTGGCGCGTTCGATGTCGGTTGAGATGGGTCAAGCATTGGGTCAAACCGTCATTATCGAAAACCGTGCAGGCGCAGGAGGTACCATTGGTAATTCTTATGTGGCCAAAGCAGAAGCAGATGGCACCGTGATGGTGATGGCGGCGGCGAGTCACAACATTGCGGGCTCTTTGTACACCAAACTCAATTACGATCCACAAAAAGATTTTGCGCCATTGGCGCATGTGGGTTCAGCCAGTTATGTGTTGATGATTCATCCCGATGTGCCCGCTAAAACAGTGGCTGAATACATTCGATATGCCAAAGCTAATCCTGGCAAATTAAATTATGCAACTGCAGGTGTGGGCAGTGCCACACATTTGTCGATGGCGTATTTCAATGGCATGGCAGGCATTGATGTGGTGCATGTGCCGCTCAAAGCAACGGGTGAGGCCATCAACGAAGTGATTTCGGGTCGTGCACAAGCGGTGATTGCTGCCAGCATCGGTGCACTTGCGTTTGCCAAAGACTCGCGCATTCGTTTGCTGGGTGTTACTTCTCTCAAGCGCAGTAAATATTTGCCCGATTTACCTTCTATTGCAGAAAGTGGTTTGCCAGGTTACGAATTTGATTCATGGTTTGGTTTACTGGGTCCTTCTGCAACACCTGCGGCTGAAGCAACACGCATCAACAATGCGATGGCTAAGTTACTCAAAGATCCCGTGATACTTGAGCGATTAGACAAACAAGGGATCGAACCGCGCGCTTTGAGCAATACAGATTTTTCTAAACTGCTGGCAGCAGACTACGTGCGCATGGCCGCCGTTGTCAAAGCATCGGGCGCCAAGGTCGATCAATAAAATTTATTCAAAGGAGTTCTCTCATGTTTAAAAAAATCTCAATTCAAATCATGGTGGCAAGTGCGCTCATGGTCGGCGCTGCTCAATCGCAAACGGTTGAATGGCGTTTCAATAACAGCTATCCAGCTTCACGCCCAGAATCAGCTCAATTAAGAAACTTTGCTGCTGATGTTGAAAAGCGCACCAACGGGCGCATGAAAATTTCCATATCAGAAGGTGGGTCATTAGGACTCAAAGACGCCGATGCATTGCGTTTTATGCAAACGGGTGCTCCTGAGTTGGGTTTCATTTGGCCGCCATTTTTAGGGCGTGACGCACCGGCATTGGCCAATATTTATGTTTACGGATTGGTCTCGGGTGCGCAAGAGCATCTCAAAGCATTGCCGGCTCTCAAGGCCGTTTTAAAAGAAGGCATCGGCAAATGGAATATTGAGGTTCCTGGATTTTTAGGTTTTTCAATTGTTGATGCTTCACTGTTCTGTCGTGAACCTGTTAGAACACTTGAGGATTTGCGTAAGAAAAAATTACGAGTAGGAAGTCGTGAACAGGTAGAAACATTTAAGCGATTAGGTGTTGCTGCTCAAATCGTGCCACAAAATGAGTTGTACTCTGCTTTGCAAACGGGCGTTGTTGATTGCGCTTTGTATGCCGCACGATTTGCAAACACCATTTCTTTGCAAGAAGTCGCCAAACACGTCACACCCACTGGTTTTCCTTTTCCTCCTGCGCCTTATGCCTTGATGGCACACAAAGCCAAGTGGGCGGCCTTGCCAGCAGACCTCAAAAAAGGATTCAATGACGCAGTCATCGAATTAGAAAAAGTCAGCTTTGATTTTGATGGCGATACCCAAGCAGAAAAGCAAGCGCGTGACAAACTCGTCAGCCAAGGCTCTACTTTTTATCCAGCACTATCGGGCGCTGATCTAAACGCTTTGCGCAAATCTGCATTAGAAACTTGGGATGTATTGGCCAAAGAAACAGGTGGAGATGCAATTGCTTATCGCCAACGTGTATTGGATGCATTACCTAAATGACAGATGATATGTTGGCGCGTTCAACTTGGCGTGATCAGGTTGAACGCGTGATTCACTTTTTATGCATTGCGATGTCATCCATTGGCGCACTCGCTTTGGCGGGCATGTTTGCTTTGGTGCTTGCGGCAGTTGTGATGCGCTATGTTTGGAATCAACCTTTTGATTTCACGGAAGAATTGTGCGGGTTATTTATGACCTTGGCTGTGTTCACGCTCATGCCCATCACGATTTTTAAAAATAATAATATACGTGTCACAGTGATTTCTGAACTCACCAATGGCATCGTACAAAAGCTATTGATGGTTTTAGGTCAATTGATTTTGTGGATTTTTTTGTATATTTTTATTCGTGAAGCTTGGGGTATCAGTGAGTTCACGCGCATGCTTGGTTTAAAAACAGAGCAATCCAGGTTGCCTTTGGCGCCATTTTTTACCGTTGCCTGTGCTGCCTTGTTTTTAGTTGCGTTGGTTAGTATTTGGCGAACTTTCTATCCCATTCAAACCGCACCTAGCGATGAGGTGCATCCATGATCTGGGCTTTCTTAAGTGCCGTTTTAGGTTTTACTGTTTTGTCTGGTGCAGTGTTAGGCGCTGCACTTGGACTAACCGGTTTTGCCATACTTGAAATTTTTGGCGGTGGTGCAACTCGTTTGGGTGTGCAAGCCGTCTTTAATGTGCTTGCCGAATTCACGCTGACTGCGATTCCACTTTTTATTTTATTGGGTGATATTTTGGTCGCCAGTGGTTTAGCAGCGGGCATTTACAAAGCCATGTCCCCTTTGTTTGGTCGATTGCGTGGTGGCTTGTTACATACCAATATTGCAGTTTGTACGGTGTTTGGAGCGGTCAGTGGTTCATCAATGTCGGTATCAGCGGCCGTTGGATCTGTTGCCTATCCTGAATTGGTACAGCGCGGTTACGACAAGCGTTTGGTAGTTGGAACCTTAGCGGGTGGCGGTACGTTGGGATTGTTAATTCCCCCTAGTTTGTCATTACTCATTTATGGTGCTCTTACAGACACGTCAATTGGTAAATTATTTTTGGCCGGCGTGATACCAGGACTCATGATGGCTTTGCTTTTTATGATCTACATTGAAGTCAAAGTTTATTTGCAGCCACAATTGGCACCGCGAGAAAAGGTATTGCCTTGGTCAGAAACTATTCAAGCAACCGTTGCGGTGTGGCCAATTTTGATACTTATTTTGGCCGTGTTGGGTAGTTTGTTCGCAGGAATAGCCACACCGACTGAATCAGCAGCAGTGGGTGTGGCTGCCGCAGTGATTCTTGGTTTTACGATGGGTGACCTCAATTTTAAAAAATTAGGTAAAACATTTTTTAGCTCTGCAACAACGTTTGCGGTCATTGCATTTGTTTTTATGGGCGCTGTGATTTTGGCTCAATCGATCAGCTTGATGCAGTTGCCACAAAAAATGCTAGAAATAATCTCGGGTGTTGGTATGTCGCCCCTTGTTTTATTGATTGTGATTGTGTTTATCTATTTGCTTTTAGGAATGATCTTTGACGGATTGTCGATGATGGTGATGACATTGCCCGTTGTTTTTCCATTGATGACAGGCTTGGGCTACGATCCAATTTGGTTGGGTGTTGTTATCACCATGATGGTTGAAATTGGCATGCTCACACCGCCTGTTGGAATGAATCTCTTTGTATTGGTTGGTATTGCGCAGGGTAAGGTGACACTAGCCGAGGCTGCTTCAGGCGCATTGGCATTTTGGGTTTTGCTGATGCTGGGCGTTGCAATTTTGACAGCAGTACCATCAATAGCCACATGGTTGCCAAGCGTCGCACTTTAAACAGGTAATGTTATGAGTCATGTCAATCGTCAACGTGCGCAAGCACTCATGCAACGGTATGGTTTGGATGTATTGGTGCTGTCAAAACCAGAAAACTACAAGTGGGCCACGGGTGCACACCCTGGCGTCGCTTCTTTTTTTAGAAGAGCAGGGGCTTGTTTAGCAATTGTTCCTGCTGACCCATCACTTTCGATAAGAGCCATCACAACAGATTTATTTGCACCACTCGTTAGAAAAATTTTGGGTGATGATTGCGTATTAACGCATACGGATTGGGTTGAAACTGCCGATATACGCAGTGTGATGCACGAAGGGGGTTTTGCCGCGCAATTGACCACACAGGTTCATCAGCACAGAGTATCGTCATTTCATCGGCCAGCTACCTTTGATGCACGCAATGCTTTTAAGCAACTCAAAGAACTACTGCTGTCAACCGATTTATATCAAAAACGCATTGGTTTAGATATGGATTTCTGGCCAATTGCGGACTATCGATTGTTATGCGAATTTTTCCCATCTATTGTTTGGTTGGATGCCAGTGCAGCGATAAGTGAAATCAAGGTGGTTAAATCCAAAATGGAGATTGATCATCTAACACATGCTGCAATCATTGCTGAAGATGGAATGAAACATGCAATCAGTCATTTACATGAAGGTATACATCGACATGAGATTGCACAAGCGTGGGCTGAAGGTGTCAGTCAGAGTGCAAAAAAGCATCAGATTCAACTCACTGGGCAGTGGGAGTACATCACCGTTGGCGCAATGCCTTGGCAAGGCGGCGGTCAAATTCAAACAGGCGATGTGATTAAGTTTGATGTGGGTTGTTTGGTCAATGGATACAGTTCCGATAGTGGGCGAACCTTCGTGTGTGGTCAGCCGCGACCCAGAACACAAGAAATAGCAAACGCTTTGCACGATGCATTTACTGCTGGACTTGAGGCACTAAAACCGGGTTACCCCATGTCGGAGGTTTATCGCCTTGCTACGCAAGCCATGCATCGCGCAGGATTTAAAAGTTTTCAGAGGGGCCACTTTGGGCATAGTCTGGGTCACGACACGTTTTGTGAAGTGCCACCTTTTTTGTCAGCCCAGTCGGAGATGTTGATTGAACCCCAAATGATGTTGGCCTTCGAAACACCATTTTATGTCGATGGTGACGGCGGTTTTATCATTGAAGATCAGTTTTTAATCACTGAACATGGTGCCCAAGCCGTCTGGACTTTGCCCCGACATCTGGTCTCTTTTTAGACTCAAAGAGAGTGGGGCAGGAGAATTAAATTCTTTGCTGCCAAACCTGTTTGCAGTTGGGGCACTTCACTTCCACCGTGTGAAATACGGGCACCCTGCATTTTTGTGAACAGCTTGGGCAAGAAACAATGGCTTTGCCATTATTTACTTGCGGACGTTCCACGCAGTGGGCATGCAAAAATACAGGTGTGCGTAAATCGTATATTTTGCTTGCATTAAAAGAAAATTGATAGCCGGGTATAGGCAAATCAACTTTGCTGACGTCGCGTTTAGAGACCACAATGGGCAACAATTTATCGCCAATCACGTCGTCGTTGATGTACCACGCATTAGAGCTTGGAGGTTTGATGAGTTCAAGCGTCGCGACGTCTTTGCTTAATTGATTGGTCTCATCAATTAAAAATCGAATATTGTTTAATTGGTCTTTGATCAAGTGCAGAGATTGGCTGTGCAAAGAATAAAAATAATGTCCAAAATAAACACAAGCATTGAGTTCATTGCCAAAGCTATACCACTTGAGCGTGAGAGTGCGCATGGCATGAATAAATTCGACTGTGTCGCTGTTGATACCAATGATTTGATCGTTGATCATTGCAATCAAGAGCATCTTGACAGCTGTATCAAATCCCATCGATTGATAGATACCTTGCGGTTGATTGAAAGCGTTTTTTTGTTCAATACTCTTGAATGAGATTTCTAAAACTCTAAAAAATTCAGGCATCGCAACGGCGATTTGTGGTAGTTTTTTCTTGAACAATTCAAATTCATTGAATTTGGCTTTGAGATCTGCAAACGGGTATTTGGTGGCCATAGGTTAAATGCGTGTGAGTTGTTGGACTAATTTCTCTCTGAGTTGGTTATAACTCATTGAAACATTTTTTTCTGAATCTTTGTATGAATAAGAGTTCATCCAACCGTGAGAAATTTTAAGAGGCTTATTAAATAGCTTTTCAAACAATTGAACCAAATGCACCTCATCCATTTCGTTATCGTTGATTTTCTTTAAGAGTTCTGCGTTTGTGTTGGTTTTATTTTCCTTGGGCTTGTTATGGGCTTGCGAAGACTTGGCGCCTCGCTGTTTGACAAGTTTGGCGTCATAAGCTTTTCTTTTGGATGCGTATCCCAATACCCCATAGGCCTCATTCAATTCCATCATGATGAAAGTATTTTTTTCAGCTAATTCTTTGTTTTTGTCGGGATGGTATTTTTGTGCCAAGGCTTTGTAGGCGGCCTTGATCACCACGCTATCGGCATTGTCGAGTAGGCCTAGGACCTGATAGTAATCTTTCATTGTGTGCATGGGTCAGCCCGATATCATGTTGATGGTGGGTTCATTGGCTTTGACCTTTTTAGAATAAGCCTTCCAAAAATTGGTTAATTCATCGGTCAATATTTTTGGATTATTATTGACCAAATAAAGATGAATGTTGACATTTGAAAAATCAACCCATAATTTGGACGCTTGGTAAGACTGCTCGTATTTTTCAAAAGAAAACGCGCCTTTGTACATATTGAGTGCTCGGCTATTTTGAAGCATGTCAGAAACAATAAATAGATTGACCTCGCCTTTGACTTTGTGCAATTGAATTGCGTGCAAACTTATCAACTGCAACATTTCGAGTATGGGTGATTCTTTGGCAGATGGTGAATTAATTAAGTCGTTACTCACCGTTAGCATGGGGCCAATAAAATGTTTGCGATAGCGTTGTTGGAACTCTTTTACGTTGTCGGTCAGCTCGTTTTTGTCGTTGCCCGTGCCTGGGTTGCATAACTCTAAAAACGGTTTGGTATTGTTTTTAAAATCGTCACCCAATACAAAAATAGAAATCAAATACCCTTCGGGGGTGCTCTCAATGAGCTCTTTGAAGAAAATATCAAACGAAGCTTTTTGCGCAGTATTGAAAGCATCGGTTTTATCTACCAACAAAACCTGATGTCCGCGCGGTCCTGATTGCGGGCAGAGTGTTTGTGGTTCTATGCCAGGTTTGCGATTCATTGCCCACCAAATTGCAGCACCCACAATCGTTGCTGCAAAGCAAATAAACAATACTGTCGCAATGATATTCAAGCGATTTTTTCTGCGTCTGATTTTGCTTGATCTTGCCATGATCAATGGTATTTGAGATGGTTAAGTTTAGATACATACTCTTCAAACGATGCATAAACAGCCTCGCGCTGTTGACTGATGCTTTTCTCTATCTTTGAAAGATCTTGATTGATTTGATCGATCACCGTTTTTTCTTTGCCAATATCTGTTGTGGGTTCATTCAAGTATTCCAATGTGGGCATGGTGTCGAAGTAGGCAGGTTTAAAGCCGTCTTCGCGCGCGATTTCATTTTCTATTCTGAATTTCCGAATGGCCGCATAAAGAACAATCTCGGATGACTTCATGCTCTCTTGCCAATAACGGATTAAATCTTCTTTGGCTTCTATTGATTTTTGCGCTTCGTCAAGCAGATCGCGCATTGATTTGAATTCGCTATCGATGAATTCGAGATTGTCTTGCTTGATCTCTTCGAGCTCTTCTCTGACTTCTTCAAATTCAGATTCGAATTCTTCTTGCGCCCATTGTGTTCTTCTCACAATGTCGCCATATCCTGGATAGGTATCGTCCAAGGTATAGCCATCGATCAAGGCCGCCAATCCAAATCCGAGGGTGAGCATGATTAAAAACCAAGACATCAGATCATGAATAGAAAATAAGTCTGTTTGCATGACTTGCCAAGCAGCGCGTGTGGGGTTTTCGATGCCTATTAACAATTGTTCTCTGATATGACCGATGGATAAAGCCATCATCGCCATATATGCCAAGGAAAAAATCAAGGCCATGAGTCCCAATAATTTAGGTGTTGATTTACAACTGTTCATCCAAGGAATAGCAAATTTTCCTAAAAAGAAGCAACCCATCACATTGATACTTGCAAGAATAGCTGCATAAATAAATCCACCAATTAAACCTGAACTAAGTCCTTCTGAGAAAAAACTTGAATTGAGTATGCCTTCGACAGTGATTAAGAAAAATAAAATTGAATAACGCAAAACAGTACCCGTTTGACTGGGGAAGTTGGCTTCTCGTTGAAGTTGATTGTCGGCTTTAAATTGCTCTAACTCTTTGATTTTGATTGCCGCGTTGTAACCTAATTTTTTGAGGAACGCACCTTGCTCGTCCATCACTTTTCTGGCTTTTCTTTCAAACTCCGCGTTGAGACTTTCGGCTTTGATTTGTTTGTATTGGTTGCGAATATTTTCGAGTTGGCGATATTTTGCTGCGAATTGTTTTTCTGTGTTGTTGTGTATTTCTTTTCGATTTCTATCGAGGTAGTCGACGACCTCTTTTTCTTTGCTGCTTATTTTTTTTTCGTGAAACGAGGGTAGTCCGAGTTGAGCTTGTCGTTTGGCTTCTTCGACCAAGTTAAATTTGCCAACCACCAGATCCACTTCAAAGGAAATTTGTCGTTTTTCCTCTTTTTTGTCAGAAAACATACCCGCCAATGATTTTGTTATTTCCATCCGTAGACATCCAATTTACGTCAAAACTCTCAATTGATTTCGCCTGACTTTATACTAAAATACTATCTTTAAGAACTATTTAATTCACAAAAGCTACAAAAAACTATAATTTTGCTTTTTTTATTGTTATTTTGGCAACGGACTTAAGGCTAAACTTGAGTAGCAATATTGCCAATCTAAGGTTTACACCTAATTGATGAAGTATGGATCCAAATGCGTGCACTGGCTAGACTTCTATGCATTCTGATCGGGTTGGTTGGATTGGTGGGTGCAACCGCATCCGTGGCGCAGGTTCCAAGCTTTCCCAGTAAACCCATTCGATTGGTCATTGGATTTCCTGCTGGGGGCCCATTAGATCAACATGCACGTCTTCTTTCTGACCGATTGCAACAGGTACTTGGTCAAAACATCATCATAGATTACAAATCGGGCGCAGGTGGAACTGTGGGTGCTCAAGAAGTGATGAAGTCGCCTGCTGATGGTTACACCATCATGTTGGCCAACACGGGCATTATGGTGATTAATCCAGCGCTTTACGGTAAATTACCTTACGGCACTTTAAAAGATTTTGTTCCTATAGCAAGAACAGCGATGCAACCCTTGGCCTTGCTTGTGAATCCACAAGTGCCTGTTAATAATTTAAAAGAATTCATTGCCTATGCAAAAGCGCGACCGGGGCAAATCAATTACGGGTCTGCAGGTAATGGCGGCATCAGTCATCTCGCACCTGAGATGTTGAAATCTTCTGCGCAGTTGTTCATGGTTCATATTCCTTACAGAGGAAGTGCGCCAGCGTTCACTGACTTAATTGCAGGGCAAGTGCAATTCATGGCTGAATCGATTCCCCAAGCTGCCAGCTATCATAAGCAAGGTCGCGTCAAAGCCATTGCCGTGACCAGTAAAGAGCGCAATCCTGCATTACCTGAAGTTCCTACAGTGATGGAGTCGGGCATTGCAGGTTTTGAGGTGGTGGGTTTTTATGGTTTCTTGGCGCCTGCAGGTACACCCAAAGACGTGGTGCAAAAATTAAGCGATGCGTTTAAACAAGTGTTGACCAGTACAGATATTCGATCGCGCATGATTTCGCAAGGTGCCGATCCCGCATTTTTAGGCGCAGAAGATTTTCAAAAATATTTGACTGATGAGTTACCTAAATGGGCTCAGGCGGTCAAAGTATCTGGCGCTAAATTAGATTAAATGGAATCGACGACTGTGTCTTCTTCTTATATCGTTGCCATGGGCGAGCCGATGGTGGAGTTCAACCAAACGGGCGAAAAAAACGGTAGAAATTTTTTGCAAGGTTTTGGCGGAGATACATCTAACTTTGCAGTGGCCGCCGCTAGACAAGGCGCGCGGGTGAGTTATATCAGTGCGCTTGGAGACGATCCGTATGGTGCGATGTTGCGTCAAATGTGGAGAGATGAAGGCATCGATGATTCATGTGTTGTGATAAACCCATCTGCCTTTACAGCGATTTATTTTGTGACGCACGACACCGACGGACACCATTTTTATTTTTTTAGAAAAGATTCGGCTGCGAGTTGTATCAAGCCAAATGATTTACCTGAGGGCGTGATTGAACAAGCGCGGGCTTTGCATTTTTCGGGCATCTCATTGGCGATTTCTGAAACTGCGCGTGAAACATGTTGGCGCGCAGTGCAACGCGCCAAAGATTCCAGTGTGTGGGTTTCGTTTGATACCAATCTCAGAAGACAGTTGTGGTCCATCGATCAAGCACGTGTTTCGATTCAACAAGCCATTAGCTTGTGTGATATTTGTTTACCCAGTTGGGATGACATGACGGCTATTACGGGTTTGCAAGATGCAGACGTGATTGCAGATCAGTGTTTAAGTTGGGGTGCAAAAATTGTGGCTCTCAAAATGGGTGATCAAGGTGCTTTGATTGTGAATGCAAATGAGCGGCATCGCATCGAGCCTGTTGACTGTCAACCCGTTGACGCAACGGGAGCAGGGGATACTTTTAGTGGTGCGTTTATTCATCGCTTATGCGAGGGAGACGATTTATATAGCGCGGGTGTTTATGCATCAACCGCTGCGGCGATATCTACCGAATCTTATGGGGCAGTGGAACCGATTCCATATACAGAGCAAGTGCGGGCACGCATCAAAATCAAATAGAGATGGTCATGCCCAAAGCTATCGCTTGACGACGCTCGTAGGCTAAAAATTCGGGAGTGATGTTGCTTCCTCTCACGCCACCGCGTACCGCATCGGTTCGAATGTCACCAAAATACTCTTTCCACGAGGGAGGTAAGGGTTGCGCATTGGGAATGCTCAACCACAGTCGTAGTAAGTGTCTTTTCTTTTCTTCTTCGGTGTGATCTTCAAAATGGGTTCGCGAGTGAATCACCACATAGTTGTTGAGTAGTTGTAAATCACCACGCTCTAATTCCATAGAAAAACAAAATCGCGGGTCGGGTAACAATTCATCAAGTAGATCCAATACTTCAATTTGCTCGGGTGTTAGTCGTGATACTTCGGGGAAATCACGTTGAGCTGCCGTCACGTTTTTGCGATTAGCACGCAAAGAAAAATACTGCGGATCGTCTCCTAAAATTGGACAGCGATAAAAGGGTGGTTGGTTTGCGTCGTTGGTCCCTTGGTAGCTGTAATAAAACGGTTGTTGCATCACAGGGATGAGATCGGGTCTTGTCTTTTTGATTTCATCTACAACGGCTATTGAACTGGTCACCATACTGGTGCCACCTGATTTGGCGGTTTGCAAACACAGCAATGAAACAACGTCACACGAGTCCACATGAAAATCAAGACCTGCGTTGGTGTTGTAGCCTCTGCCATTTTTAACTTTGTAGTCGCCCCCTTCATCGCGCACATCGTTCATGACTTGACTAGCGCGATTTTGCGTGCGTGCAACACCCATGTGCAAGCCCAAACCCCAATTGACCAAGCGCGCATCTTCTATGGTCCAGCGTTCCACTGGAAACCCTTTGAGTAAGCACATGCCATAACCCGTTTGAGTGGCCGCAAATGCATTTTTTAATTCACACAGTGCAGTCTCATTCAACGGAAAATCAGATGCTTGCATAGACAACCAATCTTTGTGAGTTGACTTGGCGTGAGCAAGCGCGTTTTCAAATCCTTGAATGGCTTGCGCGCTCAAGCGATGAATCCAAGAGGTGTCTCGTTCGAGTGTGGGGGCGAGCCAAGCTTGGGGTTGATGGCTTTGAATGGATGTCATTGCTTGGTTGTCGGTATAGAAAAATCGAGTTAGTTTATGCTAACAATATGTCCTTGAAGATGCAATCCGAAAATGGGATCAAAGGCACTATATTTAATACTTAAGAAATATTTATTTTGAAAGTTTAAGGCAGACATACCAGTGTCAAAAAAAGCTGGCATTGTTTATGCGTAGTGTGCACTGATTGGTTGGTCTCCTGACATTCAATTTTTATTGACATATCAACAAGAGGTCAACAGAGCCATCCAATCACTTTCATTTTTTTTAAAGCAAGAGCAAAGGAGGCGCACAACAGCAAATCATTTTTTAAGGAGTCGATCATGGATAGCGCAAATGCTTTGAGGGTTAAAGCTTATTCCAGAAACTGGAATGGGAAAAATGCATCTTCTGAAGATAGAAAGCGACAGCGTGCTCGAAAACTTAAAGATCTGCTGGACGCCCTCATAGAGGGTAACTTGGAAGGCGCAAGACAAGCTTTTGTTGCATTGATCAATTTTGATCCAACAGTTGCTCAAGATCCTTATTTATCCAAAATCAGTTCAGCACTTCAAAGCAGTAATTTGTATGCTGCGCAACATTTTGCTAAAGAGTTAAACGCTAAAGGTGCTGTGTTGCAATCACATACACAGCCTGCGAAGCCTCAAAAAGTGGAGGCAATCACTTTTGGCTCAGGACTTTACAAGGAATTGAAACGGATTGATTTACAAGCTTAGTCTTAAGCCAAATCTAAAAATTTCAAAATATCAGGCCAGTGGTCTTCAAAGTCTGTTAAGCCATGGTCTGATTGTTCCAGTAGCTTGATATGGGATTGGGGATATCTTCCCGCCATTTCTTTCCAATCCAAAACCTCATCGCCTTTTGCAATCACCGTCATGATGGATGTGGGTAGGTTTTGATTTTGAACGTACATATTTTGTAGTTCATCAATGTATTGGGGTTTGAAATAAATTTTTTCTTCGGGGTTTTGCCATACAGGATGCTCGCCAATGTATTTTTTTAAATCGCGTGCCGGCTCAATTGCAGGATTGAGTAACACGGCTTTGCATTGATAGTGGCTTGCAATCCATGTCGCGTAATAGCCGCCAAGAGACGATCCAATCACTACCATCTGATGGTGTGGCCAATGTTCTATATCGCGTTGCAGCATGTTCTGAGCTTCAAGTGGGGAGACGGGCAGTTGAGGGCAATGCCAAGAGATATGAGGACGATGCGTGCTCATCCATTGGGTTAAAAACTGAGCTTTGGCAGATAAAGGCGACGAGCGAAATCCGTGTAAATAAAGAAGATGCGTGATCGCCATACAGTTTTAAATATTATTTTTTGTTTTTTTCCAATGCTCGTAGCGTGCTTTGTTTTCTTCATTGGGTGGATACAAACCGGGCAGTGCATGACCCGCCTGCACTTGTTGCATGATCCAACCTTCTAATTGTTCTTGTTCGATACATGCGTCAATCACATCGTTGATGAGATCGGCTGGAATCAGAACTGCGCCGTCGCCATCCACAACAATCCAATCATTGGGAAACACAGCAACACCACCGCAGGCAATAGGCTCTTGCCAACCCACAAAGGTGAGACTGGTGACAGAGGCGGGCGCTGCGTAGCCATTGCACCAAACGGGTAGTTGGGTGCCCAGCACGCCTTCCACATCACGAACAACGCCATCGGTAATCAACGCACTCACACCACGCATCTTCATACGTGCACACAAGATATCCCCAAAAATACCTGCGTCTTCAACACCCATTGCATCAACCACCGCAATGCATCCATTGGGCATCGCTTCAATGGCAGCGCGCGTGGATATGGGCGCGCCCCATGATGCTGGTGTGGCCAAATCTTCGCGAGCAGGAACAAATCGCAATGTGAATGCGCGTCCAATGAGTCGCGGCAAACCCGGACTTAAAGGCTTTGCACCGCGAATCCATACGTTGCGCAATCCTTTTTTGAGTAAAACTGTGGTGATTGTTGCAGTTGTGATGTGAGATAGTTTTTTAATAATCGATGGATCATTAGGTATAGGATCGGTTCCCATATGAGAGTGCCTTTAGAAATGAATTAAGGTTGACCTAAATAGTCGCGTTTGCCAATTTCAACACCATTGTGGCGCAAGATGGCATATGCGGCGGTGACGTGAAAATAAAGGTTGGGCAATGCGTGTCCCAATAAAAACTGCATTCCTTTGTAATGCGTTTCTTTTTCACCTCGTTTGGTGATGATGTCTTTATCTTCTGTTCCATCGATTTGTTCGGGCTTAAAGCTTTGAATAAACGTCACTGTTTTAGCGATGCGAGCTTTTAACATCTCAATGCTGATTTCGTTGTCTTCGTAGGATGGGATTTCAACACCCGCGAGTCTTGCGACAACACTTTTTGCAGTATCAGAGGCAATTTGAACTTGACGTGTCATGTTGAACATGTCGGGATAGAGCCTAAATTCGAGCAAGGCTTTGGGATCAATCTTTTTTGCATCGATATGCGCTTGTGCTTTATCAAGCAAATGCGAAAGATTATTAAGAGCATTGCTTAAGCGTGGAACGCTGGCGTAGTACATAGAAATAGTCATGGTTGAACTCTAGGTCATGGTTGAAGAAAGAAACAGGCTTAGGTATTTTAGAGCCCAAGCCTATAAGCAAAAATAAGTTGCTATTAGTGGTTTAAAACTCTAGGCAACCAAACAGACAACTCAGGAACATAGGTGAGTAAGGCCAATGCCGCAATCAATGCACCCACAAAAGGTCCGATTTCTTTCACAATCAAACCCAGATGCGTCTTTGAAACAGAACTGGCAACAAACATCAAAACGCCCACTGGTGGTGTGATTTGCCCAATAACTAAATTAACCAACAACACAATACCAAAGTGCAGTAAATCGATTTGAAGTTGCGTTAAAAGTGGAATAAGAATCGGCACCAAAATAATCATGATGGCCAAGGTTTCCATGAACATGCCAGCAATCAAAAGAGCAATATTAAGAATCAATAAGATTGCCCATGGCTCTGTCGAAATTGATGTGAGTAGTGCGGCCACTTGTTGAGGCGCTTGCTCTACACCCAATATCCATCCAAACGGTGCGGCGCCCGCCGCAATCACCAAAATTGCTGCAGTTTCACGACCTGTCGTTAATAAAATATTAGGTAAGGTTTTCCAGGTGAGTGTTCGGTAAACAAAAACACCCACAAGCAAAGAGTAAGCACAGGCAACTGCTGCAATTTCTGTGGCAGTAAATACGCCCATTCGAAAACCAAACAAAATGAGTACGGGCATTGCCAACGCCCACAACGCATGTCTGAATGCGGCCCACAGTCGAGCGCCACTGAATGCCTCATCTTTTGGAAAATTGCGTTTGCGTGCGGTGTAATCAATCACAATCATCATGGCTAATGCCATTACAACGCCAGGAATTAATCCTGCAATAAATAAATCACCTAGAGATACGTTGGCTTGCCATGCATAGATCACCATCAAAATTGACGGCGGAATAATGGGGCCTAATGTGGCTGCCGCAGCACATACTGCTGCGGCAAATCCTCTGCCATAACCTGCTTGCGTGAGTTGAGGAACAAACACGCGAGAAGTGGCTGCACAATCAGCAACGGATGAGCCGGAGATTCCTGACAAAAAGACATTTCCAACAATGGCGGTTTGAGCCAATCCACCACGAATGTGACCAACAAATGCACGAGTGAAATTAAATAAGCGTTCGCTGATGCCAGACTCGTTCATTAACGAGCCCGCTAAAGTAAACAAGGGAACCGCTAACAAAGGAAAGGATTGAACGCTGGTTGCAACACGCTGGGCAACCACTGAAACGGGGATGCCATCCAATCCAATCACGAGCATGGATGAACCTAGCATGGCAAAACCAATGGGCACACCAAATAAAAGTAAAACAACGAACACACACAACAAGATGGTTAGCATGATTTTTAAATTTCTGCAGAGTCGATGACTGTTTCAGTTGAATTTTGAAATACTTTTTCTGGGCCTTCGTCGATCAATATCATGGCACTATGAAAGAGAGTGATTGCAAAACCGATGGGCATGGCAATAAATATCCAACCCATTGAATATCCCAACATAGGGGTGTGACTTCCCCACACACCTGTGGTGTGCATATAGCCTGCATAAATTGCTGCAACCATGATGACTAAGCCAGATAAGCACGCGATGATGCCAAATAATCGGCGCATGCGCAGACTCAGGCGCAAGATCAAAACATCAATGCGAATGTGCATGCGGGAACGCAAGGCGGATGGAACACCCAACATCACCAACCACACAAAAAGTGTAACCACAAATTCTTCCGACCATGTAATAGGGTCATTGAATACATATCGCAAAATCACCCCGAGTCCTAGAATGATGGAGATGATCCCCACCATCCAAGTGACCAGGGTGTCTTCGATAGTTGCTAAGCCGCGATCAATCGATCTTAATAAATCCAGCATTATTTGATGGCTCTTAAGCGATCAATTTCTGCACGTACGCGCTTCCAATTTTCAGTTCCCCAGCGCGCTTCAAGCTTGGGATAGACGGCTGTCATCTTAGCTGCAAACGCGTCACGATCGGGATTGTCGATAATTTTTGTTTTGCCTGATTTGCGAATATCTTCAAGCATCGATACTTCGCGTGCTTGTTGCATTTGTGTGTTTTTAATCGATGCAGCTGCCGCTTCATCAATCAATAACTTTTGTAACTCGGGTTTGAGCTTTTCTAAGCTGGTTTTGTTAATGAGCAATGTATTGTTTTGCAGCATGTGACGGCTCATGGACAAATAGCCTTGAACTTCATAAAACTTTCGTGAGTAGATAGTTGGAATTGGGTTTTCTTGACCATCGACTGTTTTTTGTTGAAGAGCGGTATAAACCTCGCCAAATGGAATCGGTGTGGGTGCTGCACCAAAACCTCTGACCATTTCAACCCAAATAGGGGACTCAGGAACACGCACCTTGAGTCCTGCCATGTCTTCAGGTTTTCTAACCTCTTTAGTAGTGAACGTGAAATTGCGCCATCCCCAATACCAAATTTTTGTGAGTGGAACAATATTGTGTTTGTCTTTTAGTTCTGCCCAAACAGGTTCCATAGCTGGACCACGAATCACTGTTTCAGCTTCCTTCCAATCTTTCCATAAAAAAGGTGCGCTTGGCATTTCAAATGCAGCGACCATGGTGTTGAGTGTGGGCATCGATGGCGTCGATATATCTAATGCACCCGATTTGAGTTGCTGTAACAAATCGACTTCTTTACCCAACTGCTCAGATGGGAACACGCGAATCGTGAGTTGTCCACCTGATTTTTTGTTGACGTTGTCAGCAAATTCTTGATACAAATCGAAAGCAACTTCGCCAGGGCTATTGGCGTGGCCAAAGCGAAGCGTGGTTTGCGCTGAGACACCAAGTGACAGTCCAGCAAGTAGTCCTGTTAGTGCAAGCTTAGAAAATAAATATCGTCTCTTCATGATGCGTCTCCTTTTAAAAATTCAGTTTCAAAAAATCAGTTTCTATTGGGTAAGGTGCGATTGGCTCCGTCCATGTGATTGGCCAATACAGTTGATAGCACAGGCATGTATTGTTTTTCATGTCCCAGTTTGTTGGCCAACAAATAAACCTGTGCAGCGGCTTCTGCCAGTGTAGTGCTGGCGTTAGCGTTGCTGGCTAATTTTTTGTAGTATGTGAGGTCTTTGATGGCTACGCTCATCATGCCCTGCAAATGCGAATCATCGCCATTCAATGTCCATTGCATGAATCGTTGAAACATCACGCTGTTGCCACCTGCAGAATCAACCACTTGTTTAAATACTTTCATGTCGATACCCAAGCGCAGTCCTGCTGCAAGCGCCTCGCCAACAACGGCACTGGTGGCTATCGCTAAAAAATTATTGATTAACTTCATCGTATGCCCCGACCCTAAGGGTCCAGTTTCGATAATTGCGTCGGCAAAAGTTTCAATCACAGGTTTGACAGTTTGCACAGCTTTGGCTGAACCACCCACAAAGGCACTGAGTTTTCCTAATTCGGCCTCCTTGGGTGTACGACCTAAAGGTGCGTCCACCATATCAGCGTCTAAGTTTTGAAGCGCTTGACCAATTTTCAATGTCACGTCGGGGTTCGATGTTGTGGAATCAACCAAAATGAATCCTGGTTTGACGCCTTTTAATATTCCGTTGTCACCATACACACCCTCTTCAACGTGTTGCGTTGAAGGTAGACACATAAACACAATATCGCAATTGGCTGCCAAGTCTTGTGGATTTTTTGCTTCAATGGCTCCGCGAGAAATCAAATCATCAACTGGTGTTCGATTTTTATTTCCTAAAACTATCAAGGGATACGATTTGAGTAAGATGTTTAATGCAGCGCCGTGCCCCATGTGACCCACGCCCATGTAGCCGATTCGCAAAGCGTTTTTTTTATTCATAAATTCTTTTAGCAATAGAGTTTTTATTGATGTAATCCCAGTCGTAAGTCACACCCAGTCCAGGTCCTGTTGGTACTTCAACGCATCCATCTGGCCCACAACAATCGAGTTGATCGGTGTAGCCACATTTGTAAACAGGCGGCACCATGTTGGGACAATCAGGGCCTACCAAGGCCAATTCGTAGTAATTGCTATTTCGCATGGCTGACATCAAATGACGTTGCGCAGGGCCGCATGCGTGTACTTCTACATCAAGACCAAATGCCTCGCCTAAATGAGCGATGCGCAGACCGCCTGTGATGCCGTGATCGTATTCGGGATCCACGCGTAAAAAATCAGTGCCACCCGCAATAATGAAATCTGCTTTGGGTTCAATGCCGCGTACATATTCTGTAATTAAAAGAGGGGTCTTAATCATGCCTCTTAATTTTTGGTGCATGAATGCAGATTTACCGTTGTCTCGCATGGGATCTTCATACCAAAAATAATTTCCTTCGTCACACGCACGTCCCACATACAAAGCATCAGAAAATTTTCGAAGTTGATTTGCGGGGTCCAACATCAATGTCATCTTGTCGCCCACTTCTTTGGCCACATGCAAAACATTTGCAGCTTCACGTTTGGCGTCACCTTCATTCCAGCCGTGAATTTTGTAGGCGCGGTATCCCATTTCATAGCATTGATGCGCAAACTCTGCATACGCTTCCTTGCAATGGAGTCCGTCGTTGGTGTCACCTAAATAAGTTGATGCATAAACAGGCAAGCGACGCCGATAACCTCCGATCAACTCAGAAATGGACGCGCCGTATTTTTTTCCAGCAAGATCCCAAAGGGCAATATCCAATGGCCCGTGCCCCATACCAGACCATTGTCGGATCTCTCGTTTGAGGTCATCAAAAATCTCTTCTCTTGCCATTGCATCTCGACCGAGGAGGAACGGCGCGAGCATGTCCATCTCACCTCGAGTTGCAGGACTGGCGACCCAGTTGGTGACATATTCACCGCGATAGCCGTCATCGGTTGTGATGGCAATGGCATTTTTTGTGGCACGAATGGAGGATCCGCGTTTAAAGGTGATGAGTTGCCCCACTCCAAGGCGTTCCTTGTTGGGAGAATCAAATTGAAAATCAATGATTTCGATGGATTTAATTTTGCTCATGATTGGATAACTGTAAGGCGATGGAAGTCACAAATAAACCGAGATAAACCCTATTTGTGGGTGATTATTTGCCCCCAATAAGTGAATACAAATGCAGTAATTTTTTTAACAAAAGTCCTAATTTTTCAAAAATTGACCGATGCAGTTATTCAAAAACACGCTGCAAGCATGATCAGCAGCAGAAGCGGATTGATGACCCCATTCAGAATCAATCTCAATTAATCTGCAATCTGCAATGTGTTGCGACGCCCATCGTGCGCAATAGGCAGGGTTGTACAGATCAAGAGGGGGTGCCAATACAAGTGTTTGAGCTTTGATTTGTTTTAATGCAAATTCCGTATCTAGATTCATGCCTGTCGTTTGACCCACATCGTGAAGATCGTAAGCCAATGATTGATAAATCCAATCAAAGGGTGAAAACTCTTGCATTTGCCATGAGTTGGTTTTATTTTGAATTTCATTTTTAACGTCGTCAAAACGCGGCAATTGCTTGTCCCACAATTGTGGAGTGCGCGAATTAATCATTTGCATCAAAGGAATCCATGCATTCCAACATTCGGGATCATTGGACTGCCATCTTGGATGAGACATTAATATTTTTCGCGATGTTTCATTGAGTATTTGAGCCCATGCAGAGGTTTTGGCCATTGGAGTCATGGCAACAATACGCTCCATCAGTGATGGATAGCTCACTGCCCATTGCAAGGCTTGCATGCCACCCATCGATGCACCAATAACTGCATAAAGCTTATTTATTTTTAATTGATCCAGCGCTTTTTTTTGTGAGTGCACCATATCTCGTATGGAAAATTTCGGGAATGTCATACCGTGTTGGCGTTTTGAATTGGAGGGCGAAATGCTCAAACCATTTCCAATGGCGTCTATCACTATCAGTGTGTAGCGCGATGGATCAATGGCCAAGCCTGAACCCGTCAAAAAATCCAGGCGATGGTGCGTACTTGCAATAGCGGTCAAACCCAATACAACAGGTTTTTTTGAATCTAGATTTCCATGAACGACATAAGATAAAAAAGCATCATGAACGGTTTGCCCGTTTTCTAACTGAAAATCACCGAGTTCAACGCGGTGGTGCGTTTGATCAATCCAACCTTTTTGTAGTGGCGGATGCCTCATTCGTTGCGATTCATTTGCACGACTGCGCGCAGCACTTCACCACGCGACATGGCGTCAAATCCGTCGTTGATATTTTCAAGTTGCAGTCGGTGTGTGATTAACTCGTCGAGCAACAAATCGCCCTGCATATACAGATCAGCCAACCAAGGGAAATCGCGGTGCGGGCGTGCGCCGCCATAACTTGATCGAACGATTCTTTTTTCACCCATCATCGAGCCAAAACGCAATTTCACATCTTGATTGACTTGTGTTTTTCCTAGGATGACCAATTGGCCGCCAGGTCTGAGAGCCTCAAGCGACATTCGCAAGCTTTGCTCGTTACCTGCGCATTCAAAAACATAATCAGCACCGCGGCCCTTGGTCAAATCTTTTATCATGGGCAAGATATTTGCATCGTCAGATTGAATAAAGTGAGTGGCCCCCATTTTTATACATGGCAAATGGCGATCTGGTATTCGATCAACCGCAATAATAGTTTGAGCTTTTTGCAGTCTAGCGCCCTGAATCACGTTGAGTCCTACTGCACCGCAACCGATCACCAAAACATGCGAGCCTTCTTGTACTTGCGCATACCGCACCGCAGCACCTACTCCTGTCATCACACCACAACCAATCAAACAGGCTTGGTCAAAGCCGATGTTTTTATTAACGGCAATGGCGCCTGATTGAGGTACGACACAGTATTGCGCATGCGAGGATACAACCGAAAAATGGTGTAATTTTTTTCCATCTATTGAATAGCGCGAAGTGCCATCCATCAGATGCCCCGCGGGTTGATGCAAACCAAAAGGCTCACACAAAATCGGTTGATCGCGATCGCAATAAAAACATGCGCCACAATTTGGATTCCAAGAACAAATCACATGATCGCCAATTTTTAATTCTGTGACATCCTTGCCAATCGCTTCAACCACACCAGCGCCTTCGTGTCCCAAAATAATGGGTAATGGATAGGCGAGTTGCCCTTGCATCACTTCTAAATCGGTATGGCATAAACCGCTGGCATGGAGTCGAATCAAAACATCGGTGGGTTTGAGCTCTTTAATCTCAATCGTTTCAATTTGAAGAGGCGTTTGCGTTTTGTGTAAAACAGCGGCTTTGAATTTCAACATGGTAGATTTTGTTTTAAGGTCCGGCTCCATAAACCAAATTAGGCAACCAAAGTGTGATCGATGGAAATACAGTTAAGAGAAGTAGGACAACAATCATGGCACCCAAGAAAGGCATCACTTCCATTGTGTAATCTTCCATTGGTACTTTGAGAACCTGCGAGCTGATGAACATCATTTGTCCGACAGGGGGAGTTACGCCTGCAATGGTTAAGTTTGTGATGAGAACAATACCGAAATGAACCATATCAACGTTAAGTTTTAATAGAATTGGAACAAAAATAGGCGTCAAGATAATCAATGCAGATGTACCTTCAATGGCAGTGCCCAAAACAATGAGCATGACATTGATGATGAGTAAAAGCGATAAAGGATCTTTGGTGAGTGTCAGCATCCAACTGGCCATTTGAGGAGGGATTCGCTCCCAAGCCAAATAAAAACCAAATGCAGAGGCCGCACAAATCATCAGCATCACTGAGCTGGTATCAAGTGCAGTCTCTTTTAAAACTTTGGGTAAATCTTTGATACTCAGAGACTTATATGCAAATAAGCCAACACCTATTGTGTATAAAACAGTGACTGCTCCTGCTTCAGTGGGTGTAAAAATTCCATATCGAATTCCAACGATGATGAACATCGGAATGGACAAGGCCCATAGCGCCTCCTTGAATGTTTTAAATACAATACCGTAGCCAGCAAACTCTGATCGTAAAGGATGATAGCCGCGTTTTTTGGCAATATACCAAGTCACGATCATCAGTGAAGCCGCCAACATCAAGCCTGGAATAATGCCGCCAATAAAGAGTCGACCAACAGACACATCTGCAATGTATCCATAAATGATGAGTCCAATGGAGGGTGGGATTAAAGAGGTGATGATGGCTGCGCATGATGTGATGACCGCAGCAAAAGCAGGGCTGTAATTAGACTTGACCATCGATGGGCCCAGTACTTTAGCGAGCATGGCTGCATCGGCTGATGATGATGCAGTCAGTCCACCCAAAAGAGTTGCTAGCACGGTACACATTTGTGCCAATGCGCCTGTCATGTGTCCGACCATAGCGTCAGCAAGCGCCAATAAACGATGCGTGATGCCTGCCTTGTTCATGATGGCGCCCGCTAAAACAAAAAAGGGAATAGACAGCAGTGGATAACTGTCAGTTGCACTCACCATTTTTTGCGCAAATATTTTGAAAGGAATTTCTCCATCAATCAAAAAGAACGAAAGTGCACTGATTGCAATTGCAAACGAGATGGGTGTTTCTAATGCAAAGAGCACGAGCATTAAAATTCCAGGGATCCAATCAGCCCACATAGGTTTCCCTTTCAGATTCAATTTCCCTAGCCCCTTTGATGAGAACTTGAATGTATCGAATCGCCATGAGTGCAAAACAAAAAGCAACGGGGCCGTATAAAAAAGTGAGAGGCCATCGCAATACGGGTGTTGGATTCTCCCAAGAAGCCCAAGCGAATTGCCCACCATAAACTGCCATAAAACCACAAAATCCAAGTACCAATGCATGATTGAGCCATCGAATGATGATTTGCCATGTGGGACTGAATTGTTTAACAAGCATGTCAATCGATGGGTGAAGTTTGTATTTCATACAAGCTGCAGCACCAAAAAAAACCAACCACGCAAAACTCAATGTTGCAATCTCGCTGGCCCAAGTAGCGGGTTGCTCGGTGATGTAACGTGTAAATACACCCCAGGTCACGCTTGTGACAACTACGATCAATGCGATGCAAGCAATGACTTCTTCAAATTGATCGGTCCAGCGTCCAAACCACGTGGGAGCTTGTTTTTGTGAATTCATGAGGGTACTTTGATGCAATTAAAAAGCCCCTTAAAAGGGGCGTGGGTGGGTGTTATTTGCGAATCGCCGCTAGGACGGTGTCGTGTAAACCAGGCGTCCATTTTGGAAATGCGCTGTAAACAGAGTTTGTGGCCTTTTGAAATGCGTTGATATCTACATCGGTTACAAATTGCACTCCTGCAGCTTTGAATTTACTCATGTAATCATTTTGCAGATCTAAAGTCAGTCGTGTCATTTCGTCACCTGCGCGTTTGCCTTCTTCTAAAAGAAGTTTTTGAACATCAGCGGGCAGTTTATTGAAGTAATTGGCATTGATTGGCCACATCACAAATGCAGTGAAGTGCCCTGTCATAGAAATAAACTTTCTAACTTCATGAAGTTTGGATCCCCATAAAGATCCCAGTGGTGCTTCAGCGCCCACCACGACGTTTTGTTGCAGGGCGTTGTAGACCTCAGACCATTGAACCGTTGTGGGGCGCGCGCCCATAGCTTTGAATGTTTCAATCCACATGGTGTTGGGTGGGACGCGAACTGTCATGCCGTTCATATCCTCGGGCTTACGCACGGCTTTTGTCGAAATCAAGTGACGCTGCCCAAAAAATCCATTGGCCATCACCAATCGAAATCCTGCAGTCTCTAATTTTTTTTCTGTGCCCTTGTACCAATCCGAGGCTAATAATTTGTTGTAGTCCTTTGGATCATTTATTAAGTAGGGTCCATTGAGAACGCCGATATCAGGAACAAAATCAGACAGATATCCAGGATCTGTGATGTTCATCACATTGGCGCCTTGACGGATCATCTCGTTGACGTCCTTACCCGAGCCTAATTGCTCACCAGGAAAAACTTGAATTTGAACGCGATTGTTGGAGCGTTGAGCCACATTTTTTGCAAAAAATTCTGCGGCTAAATGCGCAGGTTCACTGGTTGATAGTGAATGCGCCAACCGAATACGAATCGTTTCTTGCGCAATACTTGCGCCACCGATTGCACTGGCTGCCACGAGAGTTGTGAAATCACGTCTTTTCATAGTTGTCTCCTTGTTTCATTTTGATGTTGTAAATCTCAGGGTGTTTCTTCAAGTAATTTTTTCTTTTTAGCTCCAGCGTAAAGAATTGCCAGTTGCCTGTCAATGACTAATTTGTGTTGAGCGACCGCTTGCTCATCAAACTCTCCCACAGGGTCCGATTCATGGTCAAAATAATTGAATTGATCGACGCCACGAACCAAGAGTGCACTGTCTTTTTCTCCCATGGTTTGTTTGATATGGGTGGGCATATAACGAATGGCAAAGCCAACGCGTGGATGGTTGGCCAAATTAGGTTCCGAGCCATGAAAAATCATGACATGGTGCAGAGACATTTGACCTGGTTGAAGAATGATAGGGACCACTTCTTTGGGATCGACTTTGACAGCAATTTCTTGGCCTCTGGAAAGCAAATTGTTTTCTGCAAACGTATCAATGTGCTGCACCCTTTGATTTTGAGATCCTGGGACAACATTCATACAACCTGATTCAAGTGTGCTTGGTGTCAGTGCAATCCATGCTGTAATCACATCAACCGATGATAGGCCCCAGTAGTTGCCATCTTGATGCCATGATACGTATGCCTTGTCACCCGCATCTTTTGCAAAAAACTGAGATGCCCAACAAAAGATATTGGGACCTAAGACGTCTTCGACTGTATCTAAAACTTTTGGGTGTCTAACGATCGAGTTAATCCAAGGAGAAAGTAGATGCGGTTTTTGGTTGTAACGGCCCGCAATCTTTCCGCCAATTTTGGTTCTGAATTGATCTAAATGAACGTTGAGATTGCTAATTTCATCTGGCGCAAATACATCAATAGGTGAGACATAGCCATCTCGTTGGTATTTTTGAATTTGCTCAGAGGATAAAACCTTTGTCATTCAATGCTCCAGTTTGATAGATGAAATTAACATTTAAATATGAAAGTCTAATGCTCGCAGTAAGTTTGGTGTTAATGCATTGGTAGATACCCTGATGGGGGGTTTCGCTTGTTCTGCTTTTCGAAATTGTTATACGATCAAACCTCAATTGATGTAATGTTCTCTTCTATGACGAAAAATAAGTCTAATGTGCATTCCACTCTGACCAAACAATTATCGGGTGCTTTGTATGCAGCTCCTGCCCTAGAAAAGGGCTTGGATATTTTGGAGTGCTTGGCGCAGGGTCCTGAGGGTAAAACTTTATTAGAGCTCTCTGAGGCATTAGGAAAATCTTCAAGTGAAATTTACCGAATGGTAGAGGTGCTTGCAAGACGCGGTTACATCACGCGACAAGACGATGGTTTTCGATTAAGTTTAAAAATGTTTGATTTGGGCAAACAGTTTTTACCATTAAGCGATATCACATCGATTGCCACATTGCATATGCACGAATTGGCTCTGTTAACGAGGCAATCGGTTCACTTGAGCATGCACCACGACAAGCGTTTGGTGGTGGTGATATCCGTGCAAACGCCCGAACCTCTGGGCTTTAGTGTTCGACTTGGATCTCATTTTCCCTTTAGAACCGATCGCACATCTGCTCGGGTGATTGCTGCATTTCAACCTGCAGAATTACAAAAAAAATGGATTGTTGAGTTGGTTGAAAATGCAAAGCCAACTGTTTTAAACCCACGGTTGCTATTAAAAAAATTAAATGAAATACGGTTTAGAGGTTACGAGCAAGTACCCAGCGATACGGTCAATGGCATCACCGATATTGCGTTTCCTATCTTTGATGCTTCTCATATGGGGGCAATCGCTTCCATCAATATGCCATATCTGAAACAACGCGATGCTCAAATGACAATTGCGCAATCACGATCGGCACTCAAAAAAACAGCAGAAACGATTTCAATTTATTTGGGTTCCAATTTGGCGTAGATGGCAATACCTGTCTCATAAGGGCTTGTTTTATAACGGATTCGTTGTAAGAATAGCCGTTGACCTTTATATAGGGGAAATGATATGAAACGCGTCAAAAATAATACTTTCAGCGTACTTTTTTTATTAATGACTTTTTCAACAATGGTCATGGCAGATGCGTCGCCAGAATCCTTAGGCAAATGTGTGGGCTACATGGTTTATGCCACCTCCATGCAAAAAATGAAGGTTTCTGATTTTTCCAAAAAATCACAAAACGTTTTTTCAAAAAATATAGGTAATTTTCAGCGCGACCAAGGTGCAATTACCAAATGCAAACAACATAACGAAACCGAGGCCAAATGCATCAGCGCCTTACCCACGTCTGCAGACGCTGTATTTTTCAAAAGCGTGATGAATGGCATCAATCAAGGAGGGAAAAATCACGATCCACAAGCCATTATCAAAAGCACCGACGAGGTTTGTGAAGCCTCTTGAATATCATAGGAATCTAATCATGAAATTATTTTTGTCTCTCTGTTTATTTGTAATCAGTATTTCTTTGCAAGCACAAACGTATCCATCAAAGTCCATTCGTATTGTGGTTCCATTTCCACCAGGAGGTTCTGCGGATTTATTGGCGCGTGCTCTGGGCGAAAAACTCACCGCATCCATGGGTCAACCTGTCTTGATTGACAACAAACCCGGTGCAGGTGGTATTCCAGGGGCAGAAGCTGTTGCAAAATCTACAGCCGATGGATATACCTTGTTGTTTGCCAATACCAATATCGCCATCAATCCCAGTTTGTATCCCAAATTGCCTTATGACACGGCAACAACATTTACACCTGTTTTGTTGTTAGCCTTGGTACCTTCATTGATCATGGTGTCAGAAAAAACACCTGCAAACAATATTCAAGAGTTGATTGCATTGGCCAAAGCAAAACCCGAAACACTCAACTACGCATCGGCGGGCAGTGGAACTTTTCCACACTTGGCAATCGAGCTTTTTAAAATGCAAGCTGGTATTTCAATCACGCATATTCCATACAAGGGTGCAGCACCTGCACTCAATGCCTTGCTCACAGGTGAAGTGCAAGTGCTTTGTAACGATATGTTGACGGGCTCGCAACACGTTAAATCAGGACGCTTGCGTGCATTGGGTTACACAGGAAGCACACGTGCGCCAACCTTGCCGCAAATTCCAACCATGGCAGAAGCTGGTGTTAAAGACTATGTGGCTGTGGGTTGGCAAGGCATCATGGTTCCTACGGGCACACCCAAAGCAATCATTGATCGACTCAATGCAGAATTTAATAAAGCGCTCACAGATCCAACCTTGCGACAAAATTTATCGGCGCAAGGTTTGGTCATTAGTGGCGGTACTACTCAACAATTTGCAGAATTTATTGCACAAGATACTGAGCGTTGGCGCGCTGTCGTTAAAGCATCGGGTGCAAAGCCAGAATAAAAATTTCAGTAAAGGACAAAAATGCTGAGTAGAGAAGATAACAATCGTTTAACGCAAGTCGGGCCCGATACACCCTTGGGTCGCATGATGCGACGTTATTGGCATCCGATTGCCACATCCGCAGAATTACCCAAGCCCGATTGCAAACCCATGCGAGCCAAATTATTGGGTCAAACCTTTGTGGCTTTCAGAGATACGAGCGGAAAAGTAGGCGTGATGGATGAGTTGTGCACGCACCGCGGTGCATCCATGGCGTTGGGGCGCGTTGAAGATGGAGGCATTCGTTGTATCTATCACGGATGGAAATTTTCTGTTGATGGCACGATATTGGATATGCCCAACAATGCAGACTCTACTTTTAAAGATCGATTAAAAGCACCCGCATATCCTGTTGTAGAAGTGTCGGGTTTGATTTGGACTTATATTGGTGACGCAAACAAAAAACCTCCCTTTAGAAGGTTTGCATACGATGAAGTACCCGATAGCAATCGAATTTTATTTAGAGTCAATACCAGTGCTAATTTTTTTCAGATGTGGGAGGGAGGTACCGATTCTTCGCACGTGGGTATCTTGCACAGCAACCTCACGCGACCTGGTTGGCTCAAAGAAAACCATGGGGAAACTGCATTAGAAGTAAACGATATGGTGAGCGATGCGTGGGACGATATGTCTCCACAACTTGATATCGAAAATACGGCATTTGGCTTTCATTACGCCAGCATTCGAAAAATTGGTGGGCCACAAGCCCGAAACAATGTTCGCCTCGTGCCGTTGTTTGAGCCTTATGGACGAGTGATTCAATTTCCTGATTTTTTTACCACCGTCTATGATGTGCCGATGGATGACGAGAACACGGCCACTTATTTGATTGATGCAAGCTTTTCACGCAAACTCGATTTGCAAGAAAGACTCAAACGCTCTGGCATGACCGAAGAACGTTTTTACAAAGACAACACCTTTGTCGCCAATTGGGATAACAGCTATTGGCAAGATCGCGATGCGATGGAGAAAAGAAAAAATTGGAGTGGCTTTAAAGGCATCACACAAGAAGATGCAGTTATTTCAACGTCAATGGGCCCCATCTACGATCGAACACAAGAGCATCTGGTTGCGGCAGATGCAGCGGTTGTGCGCTTACGAAAGAGACTCATGGACTCTATCAATCTCAATGAGAAGGGTGAAGATCCGATAGGCCTTCATTTGCAAGACATGACCAACGTGATTGGTTTTGATGTGGACATGCCTGATGGAAAAATATGGCGTGAGTACGCGCATCAACAAGGTTTGCACAAGGGTGAAAAATAATGAACAATAAAATGAATGCACGCGTTTTATCGCGCCGCCATTATTTAAAGCGGTCCGTAGCAGCGTCATTGATTGTGTCTGCTCCATTTGCATTTGCTGCAGATGACAAGTACCCATCCAAGTCCATCAAGATGTTGGTTGGTTTTCCTCCTGGTGGTGCGATTGATTTAATTTCGCGATCGGTTGCAATTGAAGCGTCTAAAAAACTGGGACAAACGATCGTTATTGAAAATCGATCAGGCGCCAGTGGCACGATTGCATACAACGCACTCAAAAATTCTCCCTCCGATGGCTACACCCTTGCGCCTGTCACGATCACCGCATTTCGTGCGCCTGTGATTGAAAACGTCACCTTCGATCCGTTGCAAGATTTTGATTATGTGGCGGGTATCACTGATATTCCATTTGGTGTTGTTGTTAAAGAAGATTCACCGTTTAAAACATGGGCTGATCTTTTGGCGTGGGGTCGCGCTAATCCTTCACAAATGATGTATGGCGCGGCGGCAGGTTTGGGGAACACATCACATTTGTTTGTTGAAGAAGTCGCAGCAAAAGAAAATCTAAAGTGGACGCCTGTTCCATTTAGAGGAACAACCGATTGCATGCAAGCATTACTCAGTAGTCAAATTGTTTTTACAGTT
>Ga0114974_10000436_pt1 | contig 35062 bp, 36 predicted proteins | sample S_130206_EF_Meta_FD_87318 | JGI IMG/M metagenome (GOLD analysis project Ga0114974, IMG submission 87318) | Freshwater microbial communities from Lake Simoncouche, Canada to study carbon cycling - S_130206_EF_MetaG | ecosystem: Environmental > Aquatic > Freshwater > Lake | place: Lake... | reverse complement strand
TATCAGGGGCGATGATGATAAAGCTACCCCGACGTATTTCTCGAATGATTTCTATTGAGTTGCCCTGACGATCAATTGAGTTCCCCCCGAAGCGATTACGCCAATCGATAATTTTTTGATTAAAGAAGGGATTTTTCATTCTTTGAAAAAATCCAGAAGTGCGCGGCCAATTCTTTTCTTTAGCAAGAGCACTCAAAATAATGCTGCCTTCAATTCCAGTGAAATGCATATTCACTAAAATGCGCGGTTTTCTGTTAGAAAGATCAACCGCTGACTTGACCTCGATCATCTTACTTAATTGCTTGATGCTACCAAGCCAAATAAGACTTTTTTCAGCAATGCTGCGGCCTAGTAAGCGCCAGTGCTGTCTAGATAGACGATCAATTTCAGCAGAATCAAACTCAGGAAAGCAGAGGCGAAGATTGGTCTTCACCACTCGATTACGCTCTCCTGGGACGCGGGCGGCGATAAATCCTAGGCTATGACCGAATGCCACTATAGCGTTGTAGGGCATCAAGGACACAAGCTTCAAAAAACTTAGCCCAGCGTAATTGGAAATAGTTTTTAGCAAGCCAGGTTTATTCGTTGTCGTAACGAGTGAGTGTTTTAGCGTAACACTCTTTCATTTCTTCGATAGAGCTGCAGGACATTCCTAAGTCTTTCGCTAATCCTGTATCTAGCCGGTAGGCCCAGCCATGAACTGTCAGGTCTTGGCCATTCGCCCAAGCATCTTGGACGATGGTAGTTTCACAGACGTTGACAACTTGCTCTATCACATTGAGTTCGCATAAACGATCTTGACGTTTTGCCGTGGGTAGAACCTCTCCTAGATAGCGTTCATGCTTCTGGTGGACATCTTTGACATGCCGTAGCCAGTTGTCTGCGAGCCCAACACGGCGGTCACTCAGGGCTGCATGCACGCCCGCACAACCATAATGACCCACAACCAAAATATGTTTCACTTTTAGTAATTCAATTGCGAATTGAATGACCGATAGGCAATTTAAGTCTGTATGGACGACGACATTAGCAACATTTCGATGAACAAATAGCTCACCGGGAAGCAAATTGACAACCTCGTTAGCTGGTACGCGACTGTCGGAGCACCCTATCCAAAGGTATTCGGGGGCTTGTTGATTGACTAAGCGCTTAAAGAAATCAGCATCTTTTGTAATCATTTCTTCCGCCCATTCGCGATTATTTGCAAATAGGTGCTTTAATGACTTGGAATTCTTCATAATCATGCATTGAGTTTAAAGTACTTTAATGACGCCCATTTGGTTAAAGCAAACCCCTGCCGGAATTACCCTAAATCTGCATTGCCAGCCTGGAGCTAAGCAAACTAAAGTAGTTGGTACTTATGGTGATTGCCTGAAGGTATCTCTGCAAGCACCAGCCCTGGAAAATAAGGCTAATGAGCTTTTGTTGGCATGGTTATCTAAACAGCTCAAAGTCCCACAAAAACAGATTCAGTTTATTTCTGGTCAAAATAGCCGTAAAAAGTGCTTAGAAATTTGGGGGTCGATTAGTCCCGAGCAAATTGTGCAGATTCTGAAGCCATAAATTTTGACTCATTTACTTTGTGATATTGCTAAATGGCTTATGAAATCAGCTCCAGTAGGCAGTGCGCATATACTTAAACGTCCCCATTTAAGTGCCCAATAAGGGTTAATGTGGGTGAGTAACCTGGGAGAATATCGCATGAATGGCTTTATAAAATGGCTCTTAAGCCTTGTTTTAATTGGCTTAGTTGGTCTCGCAGGCTATACCTGGTTGATGCTGACCTGGAGCTATGGAAGCGGTGAGCGAGCAGGCTATGTGCAAAAATTCTCCAACCGCGGTTTTATATGCAAAACATGGGAGGGTGAATTAGCCATTGTTTCAATGCCAGGTACTATGTCGGAAAAATTCCTCTTTACGGTGCGCGAAGACTCAGTTGCACAAAAAATCAATGCTAATCTAGGAAAAAAAGTAGCACTAAAATATGAGCAACATATCGGCTTGCCTACAAGCTGTTTTGGAGATACAGAATATTTCGTTTCTGACGTAGTTATTTTGGATGAATAATAAGTAGTGGTTTTAAAATTGTTGTAATGCAGCTTTATTTTTGTAATTTTTTGTGGTTAAAATAATGTAAGCGCAATGTGCGCCTACATCAATATCTATAAGGAGCTTCACTTGAACAAAGCCGAACTAATCGCAGCGATTGCTGACGACGCGGAGATCTCTAAAGCCAAAGCTGAATTCGCATTGAATTCTGCTATTGAGCAAATCATTAAAGCTGTTACTAAAGGCGATTCAGTACAACTGATCGGTTTCGGTACTTTTTCTTCTGGTAAGCGCGCTGCACGTATGGGTCGTAATCCAAAAACTGGTGAGCCACTCAAAATTGCTGCTGCTAAAACTGTTAAGTTTTCTGCTGGCAAAGCATTTAAAGATTCAGTTAACAAGCGTAAGAAGTAATTTTTACTTTGTTAATAAAAAGGCCCGGCTTGCCGGGCTTTTTTATTTCATAATAGATAAATATTTGAATTAACTTTGTACTAAGCGGCGATGCCGATGAATACTCATCAAGATACCGGCCCCGAACCCCAATGTCACCAGCGCAGTTCCGCCATAACTTATAAAAGGTAGCGGCACCCCTACGACGGGAAGCAATCCACTAACCATGCCAATGTTTACAAACGCATAGGTAAAGAAAATCATCGTAACTGAGGCACCCAAGAGGCGTGTAAATAAATTTGGCGCACTTGCAGAGATTGCAAGACCTCTTTTAATCAAAGCAAAAAATAAGCCAAGCAAAACGAGATTCCCTATAAATCCAAATTCCTCAGAGAAGACGGCAAATACAAAGTCAGTATGTTTTTCTGGAATAAATTCTAAATGTGCTTGTGTGCCTTGGAACCAGCCTTTACCAAAGAATCCTCCAGATCCAATCGCAATCATTGACTGAATGGTATGAAATCCTTTTCCAAGCGGATCACTGCTGGGATCTAGTAGTGTACAAATACGATTCTTTTGATAGTTGTGTACTAGTGGCCAAATAACATCCTGTGCGCAAATAGTGTTGCCAAAAATAATAATGAGAAGAATGCCAATAACACCTAATGCAATAAAAGGCAGAATCCATTTCCATGGCAAGCCGGCTAAGATAATGACGTATAGCCCAGCTGCAAATACAAGCAAAGCGGTTCCAAGGTCAGGTTGGCGGGCTATTAAGAAAACAGGAATTGCGAGGATGATTGCTGCAACTGCATAGTCCCAAGCATTTTGAATGCCTTCACGTTTCTGAAAGTACCATGCCAACATTAAAGGCATAGCAATTTTCATCAGCTCTGATGGTTGGATGACGATGCCAAGATTGATCCATCGTCGCGCACCCTTTTTAATTAAACCAAACACCGCTACTGCAATGAGTAAGGCTATACCAATGCTATAAATCCACACCGCACCCATCTCGAGCCATTTTGGAGGTATGCGAGAAACTATCCACATCACTACAAATGAGAGCGCAAGATTGCGCAATTCATCCGTGATGAGCACAGGAGTATTTTGACTTGACGATAAAAATGTAAAAAAGCCAGTAGCCGCTAAGCCAAGCAGAATAAGGCCTAGCTGGCGGTCAAGACCAGAAAATAGACCATAGAAAATAGATTTTATTTTCTTTACGGAGCTCTTTTCCATTCTGGAACCTCCTTAGGCCATTTACCGTCAATATAAAAATCTAAGGCTTTGCGTGCGATTGGTGCAGCATGCTGCGCGCCAAAACCAGCATTTTCTACCACCATAGCGATGACAATAGTCGGCTTTTCAGCTGGAGCAAATGCTATGTATAAGGCATGATCGCGCAAGAATTCTGCTGTAGAGCTATGGTTATATTCTTTGGAGTTCAAGCTAAAGACTTGCGCTGTTCCTGTTTTACCACCTACTGAATAACCTGTCCCTTTAAATACAGTTGCAGAGGTACCGGAGTTATTCACTTCAACCATTGCCTTTTTGATGACCTCAATATTCTCTGGATTAAGGTTAATACGATAACTTTCTTTTGGTGTAGTTAAGGTTCTTTTACGTGTAAAGGGGTCTTCGATCGCCTTGACTACATGGGGCTTCATGACAATGCCATTATTAACAACGTTTGCCATAGCGTGAGCTAATTGCAAAATAGTGAAAGAGTTATAACCTTGACCAATACCTAAAGAAATCGTTTCGCCTTCGTACCATTTTTGTTGCTCTGGCTTTTTGAAGGTATTTTTCTTCCATTCTGTTGATGGGAGCACTCCTTTAGCTTCACCCTTTAGGTCGATACCGGTGATTTGGCCAAAGCCTAAGGGCTTCATGAAGTCATGCATCATGTTTACGCCCATATCTCTGGCCAATAGGTAATAGTAGGTATCGCAAGAGTCAACAATAGACTTTTGCATATCAACGATGCCGTGACCACCTTTTTTATCGTCTCGAAAAGTGTGATTACCAAAAACAAAATATCCAGGATCAGAAATGCTGTCTGATGGCGTACGCTTCTTATTTTCTAAGGCTCCCAATGCCATAAAAGGTTTATAAGTGGAGCCAGGTGGATAGATTCCTTTGAGTGGACGGTTATATAGGGGTTTTTGCGGGGAATCGTTTAATTCTTTCCAGGTCACGGAATCAATGCCCTCTACAAAATCATTGGGATTGAAATTGGGCTTGGAAACAAATGCGAGTATGTCGCCGGTTTCCGGTTCGATGGCAACAAATGCTCCACGAAAGTTTCCATATAGCTGTTCAACCAAATATTGCAATTTGATGTCGACAGAGAGGACAACATTTTTACCTGGTACTGAGGGCGAGCTCGCTAAAGTGCGCACCGGCTTTCCGCCAGCAGTAATTTCTACCTGATCATATCCAGGCACGCCTCTTAGAACAGCTTCATAACTTTGCTCTAAACCAATTTTTCCAACATATTGAATGCCAGAAAGAAAAGAAGCTTGTAATGCATCTGGATCATCCGTTTTAGCCCCTTCAATTTCAGTCTGCATTCGCTCTTTATCTCTTTGCGAAACGCGGCCAATGTACCCTAGGAGATGGGAGGCTAGGTCGTTATATGGATATTCTCTAAAGCTCCTGGCACGAATTTCTACCCCTGGGAAGCGGTAGCGATTAGCCATAAATCGGGCTGTTTCTGCTTCAGTTAGCATGGAGCGCAAGGGAAAAGTCCCCATATTGCGGGAGTCTTCCAGGGATCTTTTGAAGTTACGTCGGTCTCGAGGAGAAATCAGAACAATTTGAGAAAGATCATCAATTAACTGATCTACGTTCCCCTTTACCTCCCCAGCATTCACATCGAGGGTCAGTGCAGAATAATTTCTGCCGATCACAATGCCATTGCGGTCAATGATGAGTCCACGATTTGCTGGTGCAGGCACTAGGGCAATGCGGTTACTTTCAGCAAGCAGGTGATATTTATTGTGACTTACCAACTGCAACCAGGCTAAGCGAGCAACTAAAAGCAAAAAACAAAACGTGACAAATAAAGTCGCAATGTGAATGCGCTCTTGAAATGAGCTGAGATTGGATTTTTTAAAAGAAACCATTTTGCTTCTTAGAGTGGCCGATTATGATCAACATCTCTAGGGCGTCGTTGAGGTGCTAGCAAAATACGATTGGCTAATGGCCATAGCAGCGCCTCAATCACAGCCTGCATGGCAGCTGTCAAACCCCACCAGTAGAGGCTCCCACTCAGTATCCAATGCACTAGGACTGGAAATAAAGAAACTAATAAAAAAATGGGTAGAAGATGTAAGGCCTGAGAATATACTGTCAGCGCTACAATTCTTCTATGCCACGAAACGGCAATGTAGGCGACTAGCGAATAACAAAAAGCATGCAGCCCAAGTAAGTCTGAATTGTGCACGTCCATCATCAATCCAAGAATAAATGCTGTGAAAACATTCACGTAGCGATGTTGTTGGATATTCCAAAACACAATACAGAGGATTAACCAGTCAGGCACCCAACTATAGTTTCCAATAGGAAGTAGATTGAGTAAAAGCGCGCAAAATAAACTGAAATAGATAAATAGCGGATTAACCGGACGAAGAATGTAGCCACTCTCAAGATCAATCATTGCATTCCTCGCGCACGAGTTTGGCGACGACCCGGAGTATTTGTTGAAGAAGCGCCTGCTTTATTTGTCTCGCTAGGTGCTTTAGCGTCTATTTTGGGATCATACAAAAAAGCCAAGGCTTGACGATAACGATTCACTGGAGCTATCGGTGTGCAAAATACATTGGACGAGTTCTTGTCGAGATTGCGCTCTATCTTGCTGATCACTGCAACTGCAAAACCAGGTGGGTATACGCCATCGATGCCTGAGGTCAGCAAAATATCGCCTACCTCTAGATCACTCGCAACGGGCAAGTAACGTAATTCCAGTGGGTTGCCTCGTCCGGACCCGAAAACAGCTGCTCTTAGGCCATTACGGGCTACTTGGACTGGTACAGCGAAATCGCGATCTTCCAATAATGACACTTCAGCGGAATGGTCATAGAGACGAACTACCTGCCCCAAAATGCCAGCGTCATTAGCAATCGGGTTGCCAAGCTTCAGCCCTTCTTCGCTGCCACGATTAATCACAATACGTTGTGAGATTGGATTGCTTGGATTAAACAGAATTTCAACAGGCAGTGTTTTAAAGGGAACCTGTTTTTGCAAGGACATGAGCTCTCGTAAATTTTGGTTTTCCACCATCAAAAATTCAGATTGATTTGCAAGTAAAGAGAGTTCGGCTTGCCGAACTTTTAAGCTTTGGTTTTCTTGATCTAGTGTTCCACGTGTAGTGAAATATTCTGAACTGGCTTCATAAAAGTTACGCGGCATCAGCATGACGTATTCAAGGGGGCGTAAAACCCAATTCACATTGTTGCGAATTGGATCAAGTGCTTTGAAACGAAAATCGATCAGCATTAATGCAATGCTGATCGATAGACAGACAATCAGTTTAAGTAAGGCTGGAATGCCCTGTCTGAAAAGAGGTGGAGCGCTATGTTGCAATTCCCTGGTCGACGTGTATGTCGCTTACTCGTGCGAAAACACTCCGCCTAACTTATCCATGCGCTCGAGAGCAATACCGCAACCACGAGCGACGCAAGTTAAAGGATCTTCAGCCACATGAATTGGCAAGCCAGTTTCTTCTAGCAAAAGGCGATCAAGGTCGCGCAGCAAGGCTCCGCCACCAGTAAGCATCATGCCGCGCTCGGCAATATCAGAGGCTAACTCAGGCGGTATCTGTTCGAGAGCTGCTTTAACTGCAGTGACGATTTGATTTAATGGATCAGTCAACGCTTCGAGAACTTCATTGCTGGTTACGGTAAAGCTACGTGGAATACCTTCGGCAAGGTTGCGGCCTTTTACTTCCATCTCGCGAACTTCTCCGCCAGGGAATGCAGAGCCAATCGTTTTCTTAATCAGCTCAGCGGTTTGCTCACCAATCAGCATGCCATAGTTACGACGAATGTAATTTGTAATGGCTTCATCAAATTTATCGCCACCAACGCGCACTGAGCCTTTGTAAACCATGCCGCCCAATGACATGACGCCAACTTCAGTTGTGCCGCCACCGATATCAACCACCATAGAACCTGCGGCTTCGGAAACTGGTAGTCCAGAACCAATTGCAGCGGCCATTGGTTCTTCAATCAAAAATACTTGTGACGCACCAGCGCCTAGTGCAGATTCGCGAATGGCACGACGCTCAACTTGGGTAGATCCACAAGGAACGCATATGATGATCCGTGGACTCGGCCTTAAAAGTTTGCTTTCATGCACAAGCTTGATAAATTGCTTGAGCATTTGTTCGGTAATAGTGAAGTCGGCAATAACGCCATCCTTCATAGGGCGAATTGCCTCAATATTTCCGGGAACGCGACCCAACATGGCTTTTGCCTCTTTTCCAACGGCCAAAATGGTTTTTTTGCCATTTGGACCACCTTCTTGGCGAATTGCCACAACAGACGGCTCATCGAGGACAATACCCCGCTCACGCATGTAAATTAGAGTGTTGGCAGTTCCTAGGTCGATGGCTAGGTCATTAGAAAAGTAGTTACGGAAAAAACCAAACATGATGTAGTGGGAAAATAGTAGATGTTAATAAAAATATATAGGAATGATACTCCAGCGCCCTATGAAACTAGATGATGTTCAGCGCATTGCGCACCTTTCCAGGCTTGAGTTAAGTCAGGCAGAAGCTGAGGCTCTTTTGCCTCAATTACAGGCTGTTTTTTCATTGGTTGAAGAAATGCAGGCCGTTGATACATCTGGTCTAGAGCCACTTGCTCACCCGATCCTATTTTTGCGAGAATTAGCTCAGCCGCTAAGGGTAGATCAAGTGACCGAGTCTGATCATCGGTCTGAAAATATGCAGTCAGCACCCGCTCAGCAAGAGGGGTATTTCTTGGTACCGAGGGTGATTGAATGAGTTGGCATAACACTCCAATCACCTTAATGGCCAAGGCATTGGCTGCCAAAGAGGTTTCTAGTACTGAGCTTACACAGTACTTTTTGGATCGAATTGAGGCAGGAAAGCGCTGGAATGCCTATCTTGATGTGAATACTCACTTAAGCTTAGAGCAAGCAAATAAAGCAGATAAATTGATTTCTGTAGGAAAGGCAGGCAAGTTAACCGGCATTCCGCTAGCGCACAAGGATGTCTTTGTAACTCGAGGCTGGAAGTCTACGGCAGCCTCTAAAATCTTGGCTGGATATCAGAGTCCTTTTGATGCCACAGTAGTATCAAATCTGGGCATTCCTGACGAATCAAATCCCCATGGAGCAGGAATGGTTTGTCTTGGTAAGACCAATATGGACGAGTTTGCCATGGGGTCATCTAATGAAAATTCTGCGTATGGACCCGTTTTAAATCCATGGAATATTGAGCATGTTGCGGGTGGATCTTCTGGCGGCTCTGCTGCTGCCGTTGCTGCTGGTCTTGCTCCCATTGCGACTGGTACCGATACCGGTGGTTCAATTCGGCAGCCTGCTGCATTTTGTGGCCTCACCGGCATTAAGCCTACTTATGGACGCGTTTCTCGTTACGGCATGATTGCCTATGCTTCTTCGCTGGATCAAGCAGGCCCCATGGGCAAATCCGCTGAAGATTGCGCGCTACTACTTTCCGCAATGTCTTCTCATGATCCTCGTGACTCCACGTCACTCGCTGACTCAGGGGAAGATTATGGGCGCTATCTCAATCAAGCTTGGCAAGAAAACAATTCCAATGCAGCAAAACCATTAGAAGGATTGCGCGTAGGCTTGCCCAAAGAATTTTTTGCTGAAGGTCTCGCAGGCGATGTTGCAAAGTCCGTAAACGAAGCAGCTAAGGCCTTAGAAAATTTAGGCGCTAAATTAGTCGAAGTGAGTTTGCCTAAGACGAAATTGTCGATCCCGGTTTACTACGTTTTGGCTCCAGCAGAAGCTTCGAGTAACTTAAGTCGTTTTGATGGTGTGCGTTACGGCCTGCGTGCTAGCGAGTACAAAGATCTCGGTGACATGTATCAAAAGTCGCGTACCGCAGGTTTTGGAGCTGAAGTCAAACGTCGTATCTTGATAGGTACCTATGTTTTGTGTCATGGATACTACGATGCTTATTACTTGCAGGCCCAAAAAATTCGTCGGATTATTGCGGCGGATTTTCAGGCAGCATTTAAAGAGTGCGATCTCATCCTTGGGCCTGTAGCACCGGATGTAGCTTGGCGCTTGGGAGAAAAGTCAAAAGACCCAGTGCAGATGTATTTAGAGGATATTTATACGCTCTCAACCAATTTGGCTGGCTTGCCGGCGATGAGTGTGCCTTGCGGGTTTAATGCAAAAAACCTACCCATTGGCATGCAATTGATTGGCAACTATTTTTCTGAGGCGCGCTTATTACAAGTTGCTCATCAATATCAGCAAGCCAGTGATTGGCATTTACGTCAAGCAAGTGGGGTGGCATGATGCAATGGGAAGTCGTCATTGGTCTAGAGACTCACGCACAGTTACAAACTAAGTCCAAAATATTTAGTGGCGCAAGCATACGTTTTGGAGCCGAGCCAAATACACAGGCCTGTGCAGTTGATTTAGCTTTGCCCGGCGTTTTACCGGTACTCAATCGTCAAGCGGTAGAGCATGCCATTCGCTTTGGTTTAGCTGTTGGTGCAAAGATCTCACCTGCAAGTATCTTTGCTCGTAAAAATTATTTTTATCCTGATTTACCAAAAGGCTATCAGATTAGTCAGATGGAAATTCCGGTTGTTGTAGGTGGACAGCTTGAAATTTTGCTTGGTGACGAAGTCAAAGTCGTACAGCTGACTCGCGCCCACATGGAAGAGGACGCCGGTAAGTCAGTTCATGAAGAGGGCTTTATTGGGCCGCACGGAGAAGCTTCTAGTGGTATTGATCTCAATAGAGCGGGTACGCCGCTTCTTGAGATTGTGACTGAGCCTGTCATGCGCAGCGCAGCTGAAGCAGTGGCTTATGCCAAGGCTTTGCATACCTTAGTAGTTTGGTTGGGTGTTTGCGACGGAAACATGCAAGAAGGATCTTTCCGCTGTGATGCCAACGTATCAGTGCGCCCTAAAGGCCAGACTGAGTTTGGTACGCGTTGTGAAATTAAAAACTTGAATTCTTTCCGCTTTTTAGAAGAAGCCATTCAGTATGAGGTACGCCGTCAAATTGAGTTGATTGAAGATGGTGGTACTGTGGTTCAGGAAACGCGTTTGTATGATCCAGATCGCCAGGAAACTCGCAGTATGCGAAGTAAAGAGGATGCAAATGACTATCGCTATTTTCCCGATCCAGATTTGTTACCGGTAGTCATTGATGATGCATGGATAGCCGAAGTTCGTAATCAAATGCCAGAACTTCCTGGGCAGCTTCGCGAGCAATGGCAGGTTGAGTATGGTTTGAGTGCCTACGATACCCAATTGTTAACCCAAGATCGCGACACTGCCAAAGTGTTTGAAGACTTATTGGCAATCGTTGGCAAGCCATTAGCTAAAGCGGCAGCCAATTTAATCGCTGGTGAATTCGCCTCTGCCGTTAACCGTGCAGGAATGGCTACTGCAGATGCGCCACTCAAGGCAGCACATTTGGCACCCCTGCTAACGCGTGTTGCAGAAGGAACAATCTCCAATAAGATTGCTAAAGATATCTTTGCTCTCCAGTGGGAAGAGGCTATTGCTGGTAAGGCCATCAGCACAGTGGATCAAATGATTGACGCCAAGGGCTTAAAGCAGATTAGTGATAGCGGTGCAATAGAGGCAATCATTGATCAAGTACTGGCATCTAATCAGAAGTCTGTTGAAGAGTTCCGCTCCGGTAAAGAGAAAGCCTTTAATGCTCTGGTTGGGCAGATCATGAAAGCCTCTCAGGGCAAGGCAAATCCCAGCCAAGTGAATGAGCTGTTGCGTAAAAAATTAGGTTGATAAATTCGACAGCAAAAAATCAAGAAAGTAATAAATGAGTGCAATTGATCCAAAACAAGCAGAGCAAGAAGAGTTAGTTGCTGAATGGTTGCGTGCAACCCCCGCATTTTTTGAGCGCTATGCCGATCTTTTTAATGAAATTCGGATTAAGCATCCGCATGAGGATCGTGCTATTTCTTTGCAAGAGCGTCAAATGACCGTTTTGCGTACTCAAAATCAAGAGCTCAATCGACGTTTGAGCGAGATGTTGCACTTTGGAACTCGTAACGATAAAACCCAACAAAGTTTAGTGGCTTGGCTGTTGCGCATGATGAAGGCAAATAACCAGGCAGATGTTGAGACAGCCATCACCACCGGATTGGCTGAGGTGTTTGAGGTTGAGGCAGCAAAATTACTTTCTCCCAATTCTGCTTTTGGCCCATGGATTGATACCCCTTTGTGCGGATCGGCTAAAGAGTTCGCTGCAGCAAGTGTCGATTTATTGGCTAGCCAGACTAATATTGATCCCGAGTGGCAAAGCTTGGTTGCAATCGGTTTGCCTTTAGGAAAAAGCATCGGGATAAATCAATCTCCCGCAGTGCTACTGTTGGCCAGCAAAGATGAAACTCGCTTTACGTCTGATATGGGCGCATTTTATTTACGTCAGATTGCCGAATTAACAGCAGCAGCTTTGGATCGCATCCAAGCATATGAAGTTGCAATCGACTGACTTGCATCCTCTCATGCAAGAGTATTTGCATGAGTTGCATGTGCTTCGTCAACTTTCTATCAATACGCTGACTGCGTACAGACTAGATTTAAGTGAGCTACAACATTTTGCACAGGAAGACTCAATCGACTTATTAAGAGTGACTAATGGTCATGTGCGCCGTTGGGCAGGACGTTTGCACTCTCAAGGAAAATCGTCTCGCAGTATTGCCAGGGCGCTCTCAGCATGGCGTGGTTGGTATTCATGGTTGACTGAGAAAGACGCTAGACGTGGCGCGCGCGCGGGAAAGGTGACCAACAATTTGATCGCTAATCCAGTGGATGATGTCAAGGCACCTAAGCGACTTAAATCTCTACCAAAAGCCTTATCAGTTGAGCAAGCTCTGGCCCTAGTCAATCAGGCGGTAAAAGAAGCCAATGAAAAAAAAGATATGGAGTCTATCCGAGATGCAGCCATGATTGATTTGCTGTACTCATCCGGTTTGCGTCTTTCAGAGCTACTAGGAATTGATGTTATGCAAAGTAAAGATCGCCAGCATGAATCTGCCGGTTGGTTAGATTGGGATGCGGCAGAAGTAACTGTCCTGGGCAAGGGAGGCAAAAGGCGCTCTGTGCCTGTTGGAGGCCCAGCCATGAAATCTTTATTGGCATGGCGGGAGGTTCGAGATGCAGGCAGTTACCCAGAAAAATCTATCGGCTTATTTCTGTCTGCTACCGGCAAAAGACTATCCCCGCGTACTGTTCAGGCAAGGTTACGCACTTTAGCTATCCGCGCTGGTTTGCCAACCCATGTGCACCCCCATATGATGCGCCACAGCTTCGCAAGTCATGTATTGCAATCCTCCCAGGACTTACGTGCCGTACAAGAGATGTTGGGGCACGCCAGCATTGCGAGTACCCAAATTTATACTTCTCTTGACTTCCAGCACCTAGCTCAGGCATACGATAAAGCCCATCCACGCGCAAAGGCTGGTAAAGGCTGAGGAACTCGGTAAGATATCAGGTTTCCCGCTTTGGGTATGCATTTTTAGATTTTGATTGGATCAGTGATGGCATTAATTCCGGTAACTATTTTGACGGGCTTTTTAGGCAGCGGCAAAACCACATTGTTAAAGCACATTCTTACAGAAGAGCATGGCAAAAAAATTGCGGTAATTGAAAACGAGTTTGGCGAAGAAAATATTGATAACGATATTCTGGTTCAAAACAATCAAGAAAATATTGTCCAGATGAGTAACGGTTGTATTTGTTGCACCATTCGTGGCGATCTTGTAGAGGCCTTAAATACACTGTGGGAGCAACGCAAAGACAAGAAGATTAGTTTTGATCGGGTTGTCATCGAAACTACTGGTGTTGCTAATCCCGGTCCGGTTGCGCAAACCTTCTTTATGGATGATGACGTTGCTGATTATTATGTTTTAGACGCCGTTGTCACGCTAGTGGATGCCAAGCATGGTCCACAACAGCTGACTGAGCATGAGGAGGCTCAACGTCAAGTGGGTTTTGCAGATCAGATATTTATTACAAAGACAGATTTGGTGACGCCCGCCGAAGTAGAGTCTTTACGTAATCGTTTGATGAATATGAACCCAAGAGCCCCTATCACTGGTATTTCTAAGGGGATAGTGCCTCTGAATGCTGTTTTGGATCTCAAAGGCTTTAACCTCAATGCCAAATTAGATATTGACCCCCATTTCTTAGAGCAGGATGATCATCACCATGGTCATGACCATGATCACAGCACTTGTGGGCATGACCACAGCCATGACCACCATCATGGCCATGCAGGGCACACAGATCGCATCCAATCATTCGTTTTTCGTAGTGATAAACCCTTTGATCACCAAAAGTTGGAAGACTTCTTAGGGGGTATCTTGGAAGTCTTTGGCGAGAAGATGCTGCGTTATAAGGGTGTTCTCTATGTCAAGGGAAGCAACCGAAAAGTAGTCTTCCAGGGGGTTCATCAGATGATGGGTAGTGATATGGCGGGCCCCTGGGGTGCTGAGCCCAAGCAAACCAGGATGGTCTTCATTGGCATTGATTTACCTAAAGACACCCTATTAGCAGGGCTTGAGGGATGTTTGGTGCAGTAGATTCGGGTACAATCCGCCGCCATGGTCATTATTGGTAAATATTGAACAATATTGATTGAGGGGCTGTAAAACTTTGGCAGAATGGGGCAATAATGCTTCAAATCCAGGAAAGAATGAAATGACGGTAAAAACAGCAACAAAAACAACTACTACTGCAAAATCAAGCACTAAGGCTGCGAGTCCTAAGGCCCACAAGGGTGGCCCTTTGACTGAGGCTGAATTGCTCAAGATGTCCGACAAGGACTACATGAGTGCTGGGCAGTTAGATTTTTTCCGTCAAAAGTTGTTGACCTTAAAAAATGATATTTTAAAGAATGCTTCAGAGACCACTGAACATCTTCGTGAAAATATTTTGGTGCCAGATCCAGCAGATCGCGCAACAATCGAAGAAGAGCATGCTTTAGAACTCCGTACACGTGATCGCGAACGTAAGTTGCTGAAAAAAGTAGAGCAAGCATTAGCTCGTATAGAGTCTGGTGACTATGGTTGGTGCGAAGAAACAGGTGAGCCTATTGGCCTGAACCGTTTAATTGCAAGGCCTACCGCCAACTTATCTCTTGAGGCCCAAGAGCGTCGCGAACTCCGTCAAAAACTATTTGGCGAATAAATTCAAGCTGCGATGACTAAGCCAGTACCTACCATTAGTGATATCTCTCCTTTATTAAAGGCAGAGATTCTTGCTGAGGCTTTACCTTATATCCGCTCTTATCACGGTAAAACCATTGTGATTAAGTATGGTGGAAATGCCATGATAGAAGAGCGCCTCAAAGAAAGTTTTGCACGCGACGTTATTTTGCTCAAGCTAGTGGGCATGAATCCTGTAGTAGTTCACGGTGGTGGCCCACAAATTGATGAGGCGCTAAAGAAAATTGGTAAGACTGGAACTTTTATTCAGGGTATGCGTGTCACCGACGAAGAAACTATGGAAGTTGTAGAGTGGGTTCTTGGTGGTGAAGTGCAGCAAGATATTGTGATGCTCATTAATCACTTTGGTGGTCAGGCAGTAGGCTTGACCGGTAAAGATGGCGGACTCATTCGGGCTAAAAAAATGTTGGTTGCTGATGAAAAGCACCCTGGCGGCTTGATTGATTTAGGCTTTGTCGGTGAGATTGATACGATTAATCCAGCGGTTGTTAAGGCCTTGCAAGACGATGCTTTCATTCCTGTGATTTCCCCTATCGGCTTTAGCGAAGAGGGGCAAGCCTACAACATTAATGCTGACCTAGTGGCCGGCAAGATGGCTGAAATTCTGCATGCAGAGAAATTGGTCATGATGACCAATATTCCAGGTGTGATGGATAAGAGCGGTACGCTCTTAACGGACTTAACAGCACGAGAGATCGATGCTCTGTTTGCTGACGGTACGATTTCTGGAGGCATGCTACCTAAGATCTCATCAGCCTTGGATGCCGCCAAGAGTGGCGTGAATTCAGTTCACATCATCGACGGGCGAATTGAACATTCCTTGTTGTTAGAGATTTTGACTGAGCAAGCATTCGGAACAATGATTCGCTCAAGATAATTAGAGACTATGCGCGAATCTTTACAGCCAAAAGAGATTGATGACGGCATTGCTGATGCTGGTAAGACGCGCAAACGCCCACGTCCTGGCGAACGGCGCCTGCAAATTTTGCAAGTGCTTGCAGAAATGCTGCAAAACCCCAAAGGGGAGCGTGTAACAACTGCTGCCTTAGCTGCCAAAATTCAAGTTTCTGAAGCGGCCTTATATCGCCATTTTGCAAGTAAAGCGCAAATGTTTGAAGGACTCATTTCTTTTATTGAGCAAACTGTTTTTGGTTTGATTAACCAAATCAATCAAAAAGAGGAATCAGGCCTTGCACAAGCGCGCGGTATTTTGCAAATGCTCTTATTCTTTGCTGAAAAGAATCCTGGAATGACTCGGGTTTTATTGGGCGATGCCTTGCTACAAGAGGATGATCGCTTACAAGAACGCATTACCCAGACATTAGATCGGGTTGAGACCTCACTCAAACAAGCATTGCGTATTGCTCAAACCCAAGGCGGTGCATGGGCACAAGTAGGCCAAGAAGAGGTCAGTATTCGGGCTGCGATGTTGATGAGCTTTGTTTTAGGGCGCTGGCATCGATTTGCGCGTAGTGGCTTTAAGAAGTTGCCAACCGAAGCCTCCGATATTAGTTTGCGCATCCTTCTCTCAGAATGAGCGAGTTACATCTCTCTAGAAACACTATCCACTTTGCCGAGCCACTGCCTTTGCAGAGTGGCGCCATGTTGTCTGGCTATGATTTAGTCATTGAAACTTACGGCAAATTGAATGCCGATAAAAGTAATGCTGTATTAATTTGTCATGCATTAAATGCCTCACATCATGTTGCCGGCCCTAGCCCTGATGATCCAAAAGATATTGGCTGGTGGGACAACATGATTGGTCCTGGAAAACCAGTCGATACCAATCATTTTTTTGTCATAGGCGTCAATAATTTGGGTTCATGCTTTGGATCTACGGGTCCAATGAGTGTTAATCCGGCCTCCGGAAAGCCTTATGGGGCTGACTTTCCGGTGATCACTGTTGAGGACTGGGTAAATACTCAGGCACGCTTGGCTGATAAATTAGGAATTCGTAAATTTGCTGCCGTGATGGGCGGGAGCTTAGGCGGCATGCAGGCAATGGCTTGGGCTATTCAGTTCCCCAAACGACTAGATCATTGCGTAGTGGTGGCATCAACTCCGAGGTTGAGTGCACAAAATATTGCTTTTAATGAAGTAGCGCGTAATGCTATTTTGTCAGATCCTGATTTTCATGGCGGTAATTACTATGAACATGGCGTAGTACCAAAGCGTGGTTTGCGCTTGGCGCGTATGGTTGGCCACATAACCTATTTGTCTGATGATGACATGGCTGAAAAATTTGGGCGTGAGTTACAGCGCCCTAATGGTGAGTCTAATGATTACCGATTTAGTTTTGATGTGGAATTTGAAGTTGAGAGTTATTTGCGTTATCAGGGCGATAAGTTTTCAACCTACTTTGATGCTAATACCTATTTGCTAATTACCCGAGCGCTGGATTATTTTGATCCTGCTCGTCGTTATGACGGCAGTCTGGATCGTGCCTTGGCTGAAGTACAGGCTAAGTTTTTAGTAGTGAGTTTTTCTACAGACTGGCGTTTCCCGCCTGATCGTAGTCGTGAGATTGTGCAGTCGCTTCTGAGCAATAAGAGTGAAGTGAGTTATGCAGAAATTGATGCACCTCATGGCCATGATGCTTTCTTGTTAGATGATCCGAGATATCACAACCTTGTACGTGCTTATTTTGAGCAAATGCTTGAGGTTCAATCATGATCACCAAGAATATTCGTGCTGACTTTGCTCCAATAGCGAACTGGATTGCACCGAATTCTCAGGTTTTGGACTTGGGTTGCGGCGATGGCAGCTTTTTAGAATTTTTGCAAAAACAAAAACCAGTTCATGCCTATGGCGTAGAGATTGATGATGCACGCGTGCTGTCTTGTGTGCAAAAAGGCCTGAACGTTATTCAGCAGGATTTGGAAGGTGGCCTAGCTCTTTTTGAAGACAATAGTTTTGATACGGTAGTACTCTCACAAACTCTGCAGACGATCCATCAAACTGAAAAAATCCTGCGTGAGGTAGTACGAGTCGGAAAAGAGTCAATTATTTCTTTTCCAAACTTTGGCCATTGGTCCCATCGTATGGCGGTTGGATTGGGTCGTATGCCAATCTCTAAGAGCTTGCCTTACCAGTGGTACAACACTCCTAACGTACGTGTACTTACTGTTGAGGATTTTGAAAAGTTAGCTTCCAGTATTGGCTTACAAATATTAGATCAATGTATCTTGCACGATGGTCGACAGGTGACCCTCTTGCCTAATTTCTTTGGTAGTTTGGCGCTGTTCCGTATTCGTAGTGCCTAACATCGTGCCCAAAGTTGTTCATTCTTGGTTGAAAGATTTTCGGGTCTACCTTGAATGGCCCTGTTTGCGGATGTTATTTCTAGGCTTTTCTGCAGGCCTGCCACTTTTACTCATACTGGGAACGCTTAGCTTTTGGTTGCGTGAAGCAGGTATTGATAGAAGCACTATTGGTTATCTCACTTGGGTTGGGTTGATTTATGCCTTCAAGTGGATGTGGGCGCCTTTAGTGGATCGCCTACAAATCCCGGTGCTAACTAAATTATTCGGCCGCAGGCGTAGTTGGTTGCTTTTTGCTCAAGCATTAATCGTTATTGGGCTGGTGGGAATGTCTAGCGTTGATCCAAAGCTTGAGTTAAATATGGTGGTCTGGTGTGCCTTATTGGTTGCGTTTGGATCTGCCACACAAGATATTGCATTGGATGCATTTCGTATTGAATCTGCCAACAGCGATCATCAAGCTGCGCTTGCAGCCACTTATCAAACTGGGTATCGATTGGCTTTAATCTGGGCCGGTGCTGGCGTTTTATGGCTTGCTGCTCGTGCTGAAGCTGGTTCGGGGACCTATGATCCAGGCGCCTGGCAGTTTGCGTATCTTTGCATGGCTGCCTCTATTGGTGTTGGAGTTCTGACTACTCTGCTGAGCAAAGAGCCTGCTCGTGTTGATCTTCCCAAAGCACGTAATGCTAAAGCTTGGTTACATCAAACTTTGATTGAACCATTTGCAGAATTTATTCACCGCTATCGTTGGCATGCTATTTTGATTTTGTCTTTGATTGCGGTCTATCGCATCAGTGATGTTGTGATGGGCATTATGGCTAACCCCTTTTATGTAGATATGGGTTACACCAAAGATGAGGTTGCAGCAGTCAGTAAAGTATTTGGCGTCATCATGACTTTAGTCGGCGCATTTATAGGCGGCGTCTTAACACTACGATTTGGAGTCTTACGTATTTTATTTTTAGGGGCTGTACTATCGGCCCTTAGTAATTTATTGTTTGCATGGTTGGCAACCCAAGGGCATGATTTGCAAGGCTTAATTTGGGTCATCTCAGCAGATAATCTGAGTTCTGGCATTGCCACCGCAGCCTTTATTGCTTTCTTATCGGCGCTGACTAATATTCGTTACTCAGCAACACAATACGCCTTGTTTAGTTCCATGATGTTGCTAATTCCCAAATGGTTGGCAGGCTTTTCAGGCGTCTTTGTAGACTCATTTGGTTATCCAGCATTCTTCTATGGCACGGCCATTATTGGCGCACCTGTGCTCTTATTAATTTGGGCGACGATTCATTTCAAAGTAGTACAGATTAAAAAAGATTCTGACTAGTATTAAAAGTTAGATTTTCCAGTCGTAATCCACAGTGAGAGGCGCATGATCTGAAAAGCGCTCATCCTTATACACAGCTGTTTTTTTGGCAGAGTTAGCTATACCTGGCGTACTGATATGGTAATCAATACGCCACCCTACATTCTTGGCATAGGCTTGACCGCGATTGCTCCACCAGGTGTAGCAAGACTCTCCAGCTTTAGGTTCTAGCTTGCGATACACATCCACATAGCCTACTTGCTCAAATAAGTTGGTGAGCCAAGCGCGCTCTTCTGGAAGGAAGCCTGAATTTTTCAAATTACCTTTCCAGTTCTTAAGATCAATTTCTTGATGAGCGATATTCACATCGCCGCACAGAACAATTTCACGTCCGGATTTCTTAAGCTTAACGAGGTGAGGCAAGAAGCTATTGAGGTAGCGGTATTTAGCCTCTTGTCTTTCGGGTGAGCTCGAACCTGAGGGCATGTAGACCGAAATGACTGAAAGTCCTTTGAAGCGCGCCTCAACATAACGACCTTCGGCATCAAATTCTGCGTTGCCATAGCCATAAAGCACTTCGTCTGGTTTATGCGGGGTGTAAATCCCGCAGCCGCTATAGCCCTTTTTCTGCGCATGATGAAAAAAGCCATGAAGACCATCTGGGTTCAGAATGGCATCTTCCAAGTCATCCTGTTGAGCTTTGAGCTCTTGCATGCAAATGAAGTCGGCTTTTTGCTTTACCACCCATGGCAGAAAGCCTTTTTTCACTGCAGAACGGATACCGTTGAGGTTCGCGGAAATGATGCGTAACATGTAGTCCTATGAGCTCAAAAAATTCTAATCAAGATAACTTTATTCGTTTTGCCTTAGAGGCAAAGGTTTTGTCGTTTGGGGAGTTTAAAACCAAAGCGGGACGACTTTCACCTTATTTCTTTAACGCCGGTGGTTTTAACGATGGCGCCCGATTAAGCGCCTTAGGTCGTTACTACGCCAATGCCCTAAAAGAATCTAAGATTGGATTCGATATGCTGTATGGGCCTGCCTACAAAGGAATCACTTTGGCAGCGGCTACAGCGATTGCATTGGCAGATGATGGCATCAATGTGCCCTTCGCCTATAACCGCAAAGAAGCCAAAGATCATGGTGAAGGTGGTTCACTGATTGGCGCCCCCGTTAAGGGCAAAGTAGTGATTATTGATGATGTCATTTCCGCTGGAACTTCTGTGCGTGAATCTGTTGACCTCATTCGTGGGGCAGGGGCAGAGCCTGCGGCCGTTCTGATTGCTTTGGATCGCATGGAGCGCTCTGGCAATGCAACTGAGGTTGGTGATCAGTCTGCGGTACAGGCAGTTGAGCAAGAGTTTGGTTTGCCCGTGATTGCAATTGCGAACTTGGCCGACTTAATGTTTTTTTTAACTGCCTCAAGCGATACAGAGTTGACAGCCTATCTACCAGCAGTTAAAGCCTATCGAGAGCAGTACGGCATCTAAACAGAAGTACTGTTTAGATTTCTGTTTCACCCTCGAACACAGTTGTCGCAGGACCAGTCATGATCACTGGCTGTGCTACATCATTAACCATCCCACCCCAGGTGATTTGTAAATCTCCCCCGCGAGTGTGCACTGTTACTGGTGAATCGAGTAAGGCTCTACGAATTCCTGAAACCACTGCTGCGCAAGCGCCGGTGCCACAAGCTAAGGTTTCTCCTGCACCACGTTCAAATACGCGCAATTTAATTGCATTGCGGTTGATGATTTGCATATATCCTGCGTTCACCTTATTTGGAAAAGCAGGATGATTTTCAATGGCAGGGCCCTCTTCTAAAACAGGAGCGCTATCGACATCGCCCACTACTTGGATAGCATGGGGATTTCCCATCGACAGAACGGCGACCCAGTCATCATGTTCTGCAGGCGCATTGAGAGCAAGAGCGTACAGCATCTCATGAAATTCTTGCAAACTGGCTAATCCCTCAGGATTAAAGGGAATAAGAGCAGGTTCAAAAATCGGTGCACCCATATCGACCTCAACTTGATCATCAGCTTGAGATTTGAGAGTCAGAATAGTGTGTGCTACTTCTACCCGAAGTGGATTTTTAGTGGATAGACCATGATCAAGTACATAGCGGACAAAGCAGCGTGAGCCATTGCCACATTGCTCTACTTCGCCACCGTCAGCATTAAAAATCCGATAGCGAAAGTCAGCATCTGGACGAGTAGCTTTCTCTACCAGCAGAATTTGATCAGCGCCGATACCAAATTGACGATGCGCCAAGGCTTGCCATTGCTCGCGAGTGATATCACTGAGATCTTGATCGATTCCATTGAGCACAATGAAGTCATTGCCAGCACCATGCATTTTGGTGAAGCGAAGTTTGCGTCTGATGGCAGAAGTAGTATTCAAATCAATTCCATTTACTAATAAAGACTGGGTTCACCAGGTGGTCTATGTTTAAAACGTTTATGTACCCAATAGTACTCTGCTGGTCTTTGACGAACAAGTTCTTCGATCCAAAGATTTAGGCGCGCAGTATCTTTCTCTGGATCGTCACTGGGAAAATCTGGAAGTGGCGAAGAAATAGTGCAGATATAGCCAGTCTTTTTAGTATTGAGCAAAGTGGTCATGAGGCAAACTTCAGCGCTGCTCAATTCTGCAAGACGAGAGACAGAGGTCACCGTACTAGTGGGGATTCCAAAGAAGGGGACAAAGATGGAGTCGCGTGGCCCTAAATCAATATCGGGTGCAATCACGACAAAATTTCCAGCGCGAGTTTCGCGAATGAGATCGCGTAGACGACTTTGTCGTTCAATGGATTTGGCGCCAAAGCGATCACGCCACTCCACCATTTTTTGATTGAAGAAAGGGTTCTTCATTTTTTGATAGAGGCCTGCTCCGCGTGGCCAGTCATTCTTCATGCCCAATGCAGAGAGTGCCATGAAGCCTCCCTCAAGACCAACAAAGTGTGGATTCACTAGAATCCGAGGTTTGCGATCACCTAGTGGAACAGCAGATTCAAGATGTACAAATGACAGTATTTGATTGCTAGTACCAAGCCATATTCGGCTTCGCTCGATGACACTACGGCCAAATAATTTCCAATGTTCAAGCGCTAAGGCATCAATTTCTGTTTCACTCAAATGAGGAAAGCACAAACGTAAATTGGTTTTCACTACCTTGGCACGATCACTTAGGATATGTGCAGCAAGCCACCCAAGACCGTAACCAGTCTGGACAGTAAGGCTATACGGTAAGAATGCAAAGAGGCGCAGAAGGCTAAGCGCTAAAAAATTGAAGAGGTTTTCTAACCAAGTCATTCTTAAAATGATAATGAATTACTTAGCTATTAGGCGGCAGTTCTGCACCAGATGGATGCTTGTAGCGGTTGTAGGACCAAATGAATTGTTCGGGCGCAACTAAGACTGCATTTTCAATGGCGACATTTAGTTCGGCGGCGCCAATAGTTGCATCTTCTGATAAAGGCGAGAGTCTTGTGGCTTGCATCAACCAACCTTGACCTAAGTCTTTGCGCTTGGCAGTAAACATCACAACTGGTGTGTTGTTCCGGTTAGCTAGGCGCGCGGGTAGCGGGGTGGTGTATGCGGGTCGCCCAAAAAATGGTACCCAAACTCCTTCACCACCACTGGGCACTTGATCGGGAAGAATGCCGATCGCCTCACCACGAGTTAAGGCGCGAGTCATTTGACGAACCCCATTTAAGTTCGTTGGCACAAAGTGCATATTGGGATAGGCTCTGCCTTCCTCAACCACTTCATTTAACCAAGCTTGGCGTGATGGTCGGTAAAGGATGGTTGCCGGAAAATGCTGCGCCAAGACACGGGGAATGATTTCAAAGCCACCCAGATGCGGGGTCAACATCACTAGTCCATGACCTTCATTGATGGCCGCCTCGACTACATCCCAGTTTTGTACTTCCACTAAAGCGAGTGCTTTTTGCGGGTTACGCCAAATCCATAAGCTGTCAGAAAATAGCATTCCAGAGGCTCTAATGGCCTCCCATAACTTAAAAGGCAGGTTTTTAGCAGTCACAACTGCTTGATATTGAGGGCGAAAGAGGGAGCGATAGTGGCTAGATCCAAGGTAAGCCAAGACCCCCAAAAAGGCACCAATTGCCTGAGCTATTGGTAAGGGAAGCGCAGCAATCAGATTGAGGCTAAGTTTTAGCAGGGGTTTTCGCACACCCTAATGATATTCAATGATGGCGTAAGGGCCAAATTTGATTTGGGCTTGGTGGATTTGACGTTTTTCAGATAAAATTCAGTTATCGCTGAGTTAAGACAACTTGCAGAGCGATTCAAAAATACTGCTAAAGCGTCGCCGTTGTGGTTCCTGGCACGTCGAGTTGTCCAATTGATTGTGTTAATTTTTTAAGGAATATGCAATGGCAAACGATTACTTCTTTACCTCAGAATCTGTTTCTGAAGGTCACCCCGACAAAGTTTCAGACCAAATTTCTGATGCGATTCTTGATGCCATTTTGGCTCAAGACCCTACTGCACGTGTTGCGGCAGAAACCTTATGTAACACCGGTCTTGTTGTTTTAGCTGGCGAAATCACTACTAACGCTAACGTTGACTACATTCAAGTGGCACGTAATACCTTGCGTGAAATTGGTTACGACAACACTGCCTACGGTATCGATTACAAGGGTTGTGCAGTGCTCGTTGCTTATGACAAGCAAAGTCCGGATATTGCCCAAGGCGTTGATAAGGCGCATGACGATGGCTTGGATCAAGGGGCCGGAGACCAAGGCTTGATGTTTGGCTATGCGTGTGATGAGACTGCAGAGCTCATGCCTTTGCCAATTCATTTATCACACCGTTTAGTTGAACGTCAATCTCAATTGCGCCGTGATGGTCGTTTGACATGGTTGCGTCCTGACGCTAAGTCACAAGTAACCTTACGTTATGTTGATGGCAAGCCCGATTCAATTGATACAGTTGTTTTATCAACTCAACATGATGAAGATATTAGCCTTGAAAAATTGCGAGAGGCGGTCATTGAGGAAATTATCAAACCAGTACTGCCTAAGCATTTAATTAAAGGCGCGATTAACTTTTTAGTGAACCCAACAGGCCGTTTTGTTATCGGCGGCCCACAGGGTGATTGCGGTTTAACTGGCCGTAAAATTATTGTAGATACCTACGGTGGCGCGGCTCCTCATGGTGGAGGCGCTTTTTCAGGCAAGGATCCGTCTAAGGTTGACCGTTCCGCTGCATACGCAGGTCGCTATGTTGCTAAGAATATTGTTGCTGCAGGTTTAGCAAGCAAGTGCTTAATTCAGATTTCCTATGCGATTGGTGTTGCTAAGCCTACCTCTGTGATGGTGAGCACCTTTGGTACTGGAAAAGTATCCGATGAAAAGATTGCGCAATTGGTATCGGATCACTTTGACTTGCGTCCAAAAGGCATTGTGAAGATGTTGAACCTTTTGCGTCCTATTTATCGTAAGACTGCTGCTTATGGCCATTTTGGCCGTGAGGAGCCAGAATTTACTTGGGAACAGACTGATAAGGCACCAGCATTACGTGCAGCTGCAGGGCTATAAGCATCAAATAAGTGGTATTGAGCTGTACTAAAGCCAAATATGGGGAAATTGATTACAATTTCCCCATACCTTCAAGGAGCGTTGCAAGGAGTGCTAAATCCCAGCACTTCCCCAGGCTTGAAGGGAGTAGATTCCTCAACAGGATTTACTCATTGCAACCGCGCTCGCTAACCCATGGTTCAATGGCTAGCGAGTTTCTACTCCAGCATTGGATCGTTATTAGCTGGAGCATTAATGAATACCGTTACTGATTTAAATAATTTTGTTGCAACTCGTTGCGCAATCGCCGATATTTCTTTGGCTGATTTTGGCCGTAAAGAAATTGCCATTGCTGAAACTGAGATGCCAGGTTTGATCGCCATTCGTGATGAGTTTGCTGCAGGGCAACCCCTTCGTGGTGCGCGCATTACTGGTTCATTGCATATGACCATCCAAACTGCGGTATTGATTGAGACGCTTGAAGCACTAGGTGCTGAAGTGCAATGGGCTTCATGCAATATCTTCTCCACCCAAGATCATGCTGCTGCAGCAATTGCTGCTAACGGCACCCCTGTATACGCAATCAAAGGTGAAACTCTTGAGCAATATTGGGACTTTACCCATCGTATTTTTGAATGGGCGGATGGCGGCTATACCAATATGATTTTGGATGATGGCGGCGATGCTACCCTGCTATTGCATCTTGGCGCGCGTGCTGAAAAAGACCAAGCCTGTTTGAATCATCCAACCAGCGAAGAAGAAACCATTCTATTTTCTGCCATTAAGAAAAAATTGGCACAAGATCCAACTTGGTATTCCACTCGTTTAGAGAAAGTAAAAGGCGTTACAGAAGAAACCACAACGGGTGTTCATCGTCTGTACCAAATGTTTGCTAAAGGCGAATTGAAATTCCCAGCGATTAACGTTAATGACTCTGTCACAAAGAGCAAGTTCGATAACCTATACGGTTGCCGTGAATCTTTAGTTGATGCGATCAAGCGCGCAACGGATGTGATGGTGGCTGGTAAGGTAGCAGTGGTGTGTGGCTATGGTGACGTGGGTAAAGGCTCTGCACAGGCTTTGCGCGCATTGTCTGCACAGGTATGGGTTACCGAAGTAGATCCAATTTGTGCCTTACAGGCAGCCATGGAAGGTTACCGTGTTGTAACGATGGACTACGCTGCTGATAAAGCCGATATCTTTGTTTCAGCAACTGGAAACTATCACGTGATTACCCATGACCATATGGCTAAGATGAAGAATCAAGCGATTGTTTGTAACATCGGCCACTTTGATAATGAGATCGATGTTGCTGGTATTGAAAAATATCAGTGGGAAGAAATTAAGCCACAAGTTGACCATGTGATTTTCCCAGCAGCAAATGGCTTGCCTGAAAAACGGATCATTATTTTGGCTAAAGGCCGTTTGGTGAATTTGGGTTGTGGAACCGGGCACCCATCTTATGTGATGAGTTCATCATTCGCCAATCAGGTAATTGCGCAGATTGAATTGTGGAGTGCGGTTGGTACAAATAAATACCCAGTTGGTGTTTATACATTACCTAAGCACTTAGATGAAAAAGTGGCGCGTTTGCAGTTGAAGACTTTGAATGCCGAGTTAACCGTATTGTCAGATCAGCAAGCTACTTATATTGGTGTAACGAAGGAAGGCCCATACAAAACTGACCACTATCGTTATTAACCCATTCTAGAAAAACAGGCCCAAGATCATGGAATTAAGCGTCGAATTTTTCCCGCCGAAGACGCCGGAAGGCGAGAAGAAGCTACATCTTGTCCGCGAGCGTATGAGTGAAGCTCTCAAGCCCGCGTTTTATTCCGTGACCTTTGGTGCCGGTGGTTCTACACAGTCGGGTACCTTGAAAGTAGTAAGTGACATTCATGCGGCGGGTGCTGCAGTTGCTCCTCACTTATCTTGTGTTGGCAGCTCTCGAGAGAGTGTTCGTGAAATGTTGCAGCAGTACAAAGATTTGGGAATTCAGCGCATAGTCGCCTTACGTGGAGACTTACCTTCTGGTATGGGTCAATACGGTGAGTTTCATCACGCAAATGAGCTAGTAGAATTTATTCGAGCAGAGACAGGTGATTGGTTTCACATTGATGTAGCTGCTTATCCAGAAACCCATCCTCAGGCTAAATCGCCTGCTAGCGACGTTGAATTCTTTGTACAGAAGATGAAGGCCGGAGCAAATTCAGCTGTTACTCAGTATTTTTATAACAGCGATGCTTACTTTCGCTTTGTAGATGAAGCTTATCACTTAGGTGCAGCACAACCTGTGATTGCTGGCATTATGCCCATTACCAATAGCACTCAGTTACTACGTTTTTCAGATGCTTGCGGTGCAGAGATTCCACGCTGGATACGTTTGCGTCTCCAGTCATATGGAGATGATATTGCTTCGATCCGTGCTTTTGGTGAAGAGGTGGTAACGGATTTATGTGATCAGCTTTTAACTGCCGGCGCGCCAGGATTACACTTTTATTCTCTCAATCAAGCAGACGCAATTTTAGCGATTGCTGATAATCTGGATTTAACGAAAAATCCCTGATTCGGTGATCAGAATATCGAGTGGCTCATCATGTGTTTGGGCCGTCCACTGAGCGTCATCTACTTTTTGCCAATCATAGCCAATCCCGATACAGAGCAGAGTTGGCTTATCTTTTCTCAGTTGAGCTAAGGTGCGGTCAAAATACCCCCCGCCATACCCTAGACGCCAGTAGTGTGTATTTGAGCCAAGATTCGAGCTAGACCACCCTACGCAAGGAATCAAAATGCAATCTGGGGTAAGAGCTGGTCTTTTGGAATTGCTTGGATCAGGCTCTGGTACCCCATGCTGACTGGGAATGAGGCGATCACCCTCTTGCCATTGATAAAAATCGAGATGCTTATCAGGACGCGCAAAAGGCATGGCTAGTTGTCTACCTGATTCTGAGTTTGCCCATGCTAATAAGGCGGGTCGTAAATCCACTTCATCCTGGATAGGCCAGTAGAGGGCGATAGATTGTAAGGAATTACCGGCGCTGATTAAGAATTGATTGAGTTTTGCAATCAGGTTTTCAGTCGTGACGGCATGATTTTGCCCGCCAGCAAATTCTTTGCGCCGTTTTAACAAATCCTGCCTTAGAGTTTTTGGAGAATTACCGTGCATATCCATGATTATCAGGCGAAAATTACCATTTATAGTAATTACCTTACCACCAAGTAAATATCAATAGGGTTAGATTGTGAATATGAAGTCTGCTGCTCAGAAAAGCAAATATCAGCGCATTGCGGGAGCCCTCATTTTGGGCCTGGCTTTAGCTGCCAATAATGCTTTTGCTGAAAAAATAAAAAAGCCCAAGCTACCTAAGTCCTACGAGAGTAAGGCAGCAGCACCAGAAATCACCGATGCAGACCGGATGTTTATTGATTTACGTGAAGCAGCAAAAAAGAATGATGTGTTTCGGGCCCAGCAGCTTGCAAGCAATCTAGTGAACTATCCATTTGATGATTATGTGGCGTACTTTCGCATTAAGCCCCAAATGTTTGATAGCGCTGGCAGCCCAAGAGGCGACTATAGTGCGGATGCTCAAGTAGTAGCATTTTTGAATCAATACCAAGGGACGGCTTTGGCTGATCGTATGCGTAATGACTGGTTATTAGTTTTGGGCAAAAGAAAAGACTGGTCACGTTTTGATGCGGAGTATGCCAAGTTTGTTTTGGATGATGACACTCAAGTGAAATGCTATTCCTTACTTTCTAAATTATCTCAAGGTGAAAATCCCACAAAGCTTGCTATAGATTCGCGTTCGGTGTTACTAGACCCTAGTTATTTTGGCCAAGCATGCCAAGAGTTGGTGCCTTTATTAGTTGCTGCTGGCGGGATGACTCCCAGCGAGGCTAAAGCGATTGGGCGTGCTGCAAGTGAAAAAGGCTTTGATACTATGGCCAGACGGCTCGGCGGCGAAGACCCGATTACCGAGATTGTAAAGGCTGCAAAAGCAGATCCTGCCAAGACGTATCGAGATTTTTCTCAGAGCGCTTCACGGTATAGCAAAGAGAATCAAGCAGTAGCATGGGGCGTGATTGGTCAATTCTTAGCAAAGAAACTAGATCCTAATGCTGATGATGCTTATCGTTTCCAACAAGAGCTTGGGTACAACGAATTGTTATCTGCAGAAAGTCAAGAATGGAAAGTACGAGCGGGCTTGCGCGCCAAAGATTGGGCCTTGGTCAAGAATGCCATTGAGGGTATGAATCCTGCAGTAAGAGTTCGTGATCCTGCCTGGACTTATTGGTATGGGCGCGCTTTAAAAGTTGAGGGTCAGGACGCTAAAGCTAAAGAGAATTTTGAGTTGATAGATAACCAATATAATTTTTATGGCCAACTTGCACGAGAAGAGCTAGGTAAATCGAATCAGGCGCCCGCGCGTACAAAGGTTGGTGATCAAGAAATCGATGCGATGGCAAGTCGCAAAGGTTTCATGAGGGGCGAGCGGCTTTATGCCATGAATTTGCGCTTTGAGGGTAATCGAGAGTGGAATTGGGAATTGCGCAATATGACGGATAAGCAATTACTTGCTGCAGCGGAATATGCCAAACGTATTCATTTGTATGATCGTGTTGTCAATACCGCTGACCGTACAAAGGAAGAGCATGATTTTAGTTTGCGCTATCCAACCCCTTTTCGAGATGAGCTATCTCCTATAGCAAGGCAGATCGATCTCAATTTAGCTTGGACTTATGGCCTGATTCGTCAGGAGTCTCGTTTTATCATTAATGCATCTTCTTCTGTGGGTGCATCTGGCCTAATGCAGGTCATGCCTAATACGGCTAAGTATGTTGCCAAGAAAATTGGAATGACTAATTACACTAATGACAAATTAAGCGATACCAATACGAATTTAACTTTGGGCAGTAACTATTTAAACATGGTGTTAGTAGATTTAGATGGATCATGGGTCTTGGCATCTGCGGCATATAACGCAGGTCCATCCCGTGCAAAGCTATGGCGAGAAAGATTAACTAGTCCAACTGAAGGCGCTATCTTTGCTGAAACTATTCCCTTCACCGAGACGCGTGTCTATGTAAAAAACGTACTCTCAAATGCAAATTACTATTCATCGGTAATGCATGGAAAAGAACAATCATTGAAGCAGCGACTTGGCACCATTGCCCCCAAGACTGCCACCCAAACTGAATTACCATAAAGATGCCCCATTAATAAAAAGGTTTCAAATGAAATACGACGTTCTTCTCATTGGCGGCAACGGTTTTGTTGGCCGTGTTCTAGCGGCTAAATTACAAGCTATAGGCCACTCTGTTTTAATTCCCACTAGTCATTTAGCCGCAGGACGAGATTTGCGCATGCTGCCAAAAGTACATTTAGAAGATGCAGATGTCCATGAGTTTGATGTGTTACAAGATCTATGCTCACGGATTAAAGCAAATGGTGCGGTAATCAATTTAGTTGGCGTATTACATGACAAGCCTGCACAGCCTTATGGCAAAGTATTCAAAGCTGCACATGTCGATTTACCGAAAAATATTATTACTGCAATGCAGATGCATGGTTTAAAACGATATTTACATATGAGTGCTTTAGGAGCCGATTCTCATGGACCTTCAATGTATCAGCGGAGTAAGGGCGACGGGGAGGCCGCTGTTAAATCAAGTCATTTAGATTGGACCATCTTTAGACCCTCGGTCATTTTTGGATCACAAGATCAATTTATTAATTTATTTGCTAAGTTAACCAAGTTGTTTCCGGTGATGCCATTGGCTAACCATACCGCTCGATTCCAGCCAGTGAGTGTTGATGATGTTGCTAGTGCTTTTCTCAATTCCCTAACGATGCCAGAAACGATTCATCAGACCTACGATTTAGTAGGCCCTACGGTTTACACCATGAAAGAGATCGTGGAGTTAGCTAAACGTAAGGTGGGTGCCTCTTGCCTGATCATTCCAGTGCCTGCATTGATTGGATATATTCAGGCCTTAGCTTTTGAGTTCTTACCTGGCCCAACTTTAATGTCGCGTGACAATATTGCATCTATGCAGCAACCCAATATCCTGCCTCTTGGTGGAAGAGATGCATTGAAAGAGGTCTTTAAAGTCAGTCGTCGTACCTTGGAAGGCATGCAGTAATGAAGGTGTATGCCGTAGGTGGCGCCATTCGGGATACCCTGATGGGCCTGCCTATAAATGATGTTGACTTCGTAGTAGTAGGCTCCACTGTAGAAGAAATGATCGCACGTGGCTATCGCCCTGTTGGTAAAGATTTTCCAGTATTTCTGCATCCGCAGACTCAGGCTGAATATGCCCTTGCTAGGACCGAGCGTAAGTCAGGCATCGGATATAAGGGCTTTCATTTTTATGCTGATCCAACGGTCAGTCTTGAACAAGATTTAGAGCGTCGGGATTTAACCATTAATGCAATGGCTCAGGAAGTGGGGGCAGATGGTCAGTGGATCGGTCCGATTATTGATCCTTTTAATGGGCAAGCAGATTTAGCTGCGAAGATATTTCGTCATGTATCAGATGCTTTTGCTGAGGATCCATTGCGCTTACTGCGCATAGCACGTTTTTCCGCGCGCTTTCCGGAGTTTTCAATTGCTGAGGAAACCTTGCTAGCACTCAAGGCGATTGTGAATTCAGATGAATTGAATGCATTATCTGCGGAGCGTATCTGGCAAGAGCTTGCGCGTGGTTTAGTTGCCAGTAAACCAATGCATATGTTTCAGGTCTTGCTCAATACGAGTGCAGCTAAAACTATATTGCCGTCCAACTTAGCTACTCTTTTAGCAAAAGAAGCGTTTCGCGAGGAGTTAATAGAGCATTATGACAAGGCAAGTAATCATTTAGAAGAGCGTTGCGCAATCACTTTAATGGGTTTGCCGGCGAGTGAAATTCGTTCATGGGCCAATGCTATTCGTATGCCAATTGAAGTGCGTGATTTTAGTGAAATCTTTAATGACCTTGGGCGACTAGTTAATCAATATCCCGATGGACTGTATCCTGCAGTCGATGTCTTGGCTTGGTTTAATCGTGCTGATATTTGGCGTAAGCCAGATCGTGGACAGCTGCTATTAGATCTTGCCGAAAGGCTTGGATTTAAGGTATCTGTTTTAATCGCAGCGATGCGTCATGCACAGGCATTAAGTACCGCCGATATTATTTCTGGCGTTGCGGCAGAAGATCGCTCAAATGGTGAGCGCATAGGTAGCGCTTTTGAGTCTGCAAGATTGGCTGCAATCACTAGCGCCCTTCAGTCTTCTGCGAATTAGAGTCTATTTCTGCTGCCTAAGCCCGGCAGGTCCTCTAAGGAATGTCCAGGCAAAAAATGATGAATATTTTTAGAGAACGCAAAGACTTTAAATAATTCACCCATTTCGGCTTCAGATAATAACTTTTGCAATGCATTTGAAATAGGCAAAAAGATTTTAGGATTTTCAGGATTGCCTATCTCTAGTGCAATATCTCCAATCCCTGCATTGAGTAGATAGCCTGCTTGGTTTGATAGATAAACATCATCTGCATTTTCAGCAAGTGCGCAGCGAGCAATTTGTGACCACTCAACATGAGTGGTGATATCACATAAGCCAGGTAAATAAAAAGGATCCTGAATGGCGTGGTGACGATGGTGCGCCATCAAGGTCCCTTGAAGTCTTTGAGGGTGGTAATACTCATTTTCTGTAAAGCCATAGTCAAATGATAAAAATAAACCTGTGTGTAAATGCTGAGTCACTTGATGCATCCAGGCATTAGCAGGGGCATGTAATTCAGTGACATAGCCCTCTGAGAAATTTCCACCCAACAAACTCTCTGGGAGCAAGTCTTGCTCAACAGGCTTGCCTATCTTCCAGACAAATTTTTCATTTTCGTAGGCAACTCCATACCAATACCAAAAACCGTCTTGAAAAATAATCACATCACAAGGAATCGCATCAATGACTTCATTTGCCAAAATAATGCCCTTGTAATTTTTAGGCAGGGTGCTTAACCAATTGCATTGAGTGGTAGATTTCAGATGAGAAAGACTCGCTGTTAAAAGCTCTTTTTGGCGTTCAACTAAGTCTGGAGAAATTTCAATAATGTCGTAACGATCTAATGAAAAGCCGAGGACATCCAAGCGCATCAGGATGGATTGGGCGAGCTTGCCAGCTCCTGCCCCAAACTCCAAAATCTGAGTAGGTAAACCTTGTGCTTTTAAGCCCTCAAGCAGGGGCAAAAGCGTTGAGCAGATGGTGGCGCCAAAGAGTGGGCTCAGTTCAGGCGCAGTCGTGAAATCACCACCAGCACCCAATTTATGTGCCCCAGCACTGTAGTAGCCCATACCTGGCTCATAGAGAGCCATCTCCATAAAGCGAGAAAAGCCAATCCAACCGCCTTCCAGGGCGATTTTTGCAGCTATTTTGTTGCTTAGAAGCTGGCTATGCTCCGTTTCAAGGCTGGTCAAGGTAATATCCATAGCTCGCTAGTCTAAGAGAATTTAATTGAACCCAAGTTCAACACCACCATCCCAGCAAAATAAGGCCGTTTTAGTGACTGGCGCTGCTAAGCGTCTTGGTCGAGAAATTGCCTTAGAGTTTGCACGTCAGGGCTGGGATGTTGCTGTTCATTATGGGCGATCTGCAGCCGATGCCCAGGAAACTGTGAGTCAAATTCAGGGGCTTGGCCGTAAGGCTCAGGCTTTTCAGGCAGACCTTTGTAATGAGAGTGCTATTGCGAGCTTATTTAAGGCAGTTACTGAGCAATTCCAAGGCTTACATTGCTTAGTCAATAGTGCATCTATTTTTGAATACGATCGCGCTAATTCTGCAAGTCCGTTAAGCAAGAATAGCTTGCAAGATCATATGCAGGTCAATTTAGTTGCTCCAATGTTACTTTCGCAACTGATGTTTGAGTATCAAAAAAGCAATAGGAAAAACAAGCTAGAAAATATAGCCGAAGACTCGCTGCCATCTATTATTCAATTGCTAGATCAAAAACTCATTAATCTCAATCCTGATTATTTATCTTACACACTATCTAAGGCAGCACTTTTAAGCTCGGTCGAAATGTTGGCCTTAGACTTTGCGCCACTTCTTCGGGTTGTAGGTTTGGCCCCAGGCATTTCTTTGCCCTCTGGCGATCAAACTGAAGAAGGTTTTGCAAAAGCACATCAAATGACGCCACTTCAAAGATCGTCTAAACCCATTGAGGTTGCTAAAGCCGCAGTATTTTTAGCGCAAGCCAATGCTATTACAGGAACGACTTTGTATGTAGATGGTGGCCAGCATCTTTTACCCTCTACCCGCGACGTGATGTTTAAAACCAATTCATAAAAACAATAAAGCTAATAAATTATGCATGCCATCCTTTCACATCCTGCTTTAACTGACTGCCGTCGTTTATTTTTACGAGACTATGAAATTTATATCAATATCGGTGTGCATGATTTTGAGAAGAAGGCTGAACAACGCGTTATCTTGAACGTTGATCTGTATATACCGCTATCAATAAATACGCCAACTAATGATCAACTAGATGAGGTAGTAGATTACGACTTTATGCGGGAAACCATTAAGGAGCGAGCTTCTCAGGGGCACATTCATTTACAAGAAACCTTTTGTGATGATATTGTTGCGGCAATGTTGATGCATCCAAAAGTATTGGCTGCGCGTGTCACTACTGCAAAACCAGATGTTTATCCAGACTGTCATTCAGTAGGGGTTGAGGTATTCCGAATCAAGCCAACTTAATTCACAAAAAAGAAAAGAATTCAAAAATCATGGGCGATATTCGTAAAGTTATTTTCGAAGAAAATAAGCTTGAGAAAAAACTCTGTCGTTTAGTGGGGCAAGCCATTGGGGACTTTGGCATGATTGAAGACGGCGATAAAGTAATGGTTTGCGTTTCAGGCGGAAAAGATAGTTATGCCATGCTCGACATTCTGCTAAAGTTACGAGAGCGTGCGCCAATCAGCTTTGAGATTGTGGCAGTCAATCTAGACCAGAAGCAGCCTAACTTTCCCGCTGAAATCCTCCCAAATTACTTAAAGAGTTTAGGCGTCTCATTTCATATTG